>Ga0308013_10000267_pt1 | contig 29408 bp, 24 predicted proteins | sample Neamet181_FD_203131 | JGI IMG/M metagenome (GOLD analysis project Ga0308013, IMG submission 203131) | Marine microbial communities from water near the shore, Antarctic Ocean - #181 | ecosystem: Environmental > Aquatic > Marine > Unclassified | place: Southern Ocean | collected 2014-07-25
CTCCAGCAAATCCTATTCTTGCATTGGGCTCAGCAATCTGAACATCGCCTAGCATTGCTAAACTTGCTGATACGCCGCCCATTGTTGGATCAGTTAAGACTGAAATAAATGGGATTTTATTATCAGCCAATAACTTAACAGCAAGTGAAGTTTTTGACATTTGCATTAGAGAAAAAAGTCCTTCCTGCATCCTAGCACCGCCACTTGCAGAAAAACAAACAAAAGGATGACGATTTTCAATAGCAATATTCACAGCTCTGACAAATTTTTCACCAACAACTGAGCCCATTGATCCACCCATAAAACTAAAATCAAAAGCTGCAACTACAATTGGCATACCTTTTAATAATCCTGTTTTAACAACTAACGCATCTTTTTCCTTAGTCTTTTTTTGGGCATCATGATAACGATCTTTGTATTTTTTTTGATCTTTAAACTGAAGCGGATCTACCGACTGAATATTAGCAGCTATCTCAAGTTGCTGCTCATTATCGAGAAATCTCTCTATGCGTTTTCTAGCAGAAATTCTTAAATGATGGTCGCACTTTGGACAAACATAATGAAGACGCTCAAGCTCTTCCTGATAAAGAACTCGGCTGCACTCTGGGCATTTACTCCAAAGACCTTCTGGAATATTTTTTTTAGTATTAATACCAATAGATGGCATAATTTTTTCTAACCAGCTCATAGTATTTGTAAATTAATTAATTGCATTTGAGATTTCCTTTGCAAGGTTACCAACCTTCGTAATCATTGTATCTTTGTCACTCGACAATTCTTCAACAATTGAAACTAGCGCACTACCAACAATTACTGCATCAGCATTCTCGCCAACTTGTTTCGCAATTTCAGCATTACTTATTCCAAAACCAACTCCTAATGGTAATTTAAAATACTTTCGCATTCTTTCCAAGTGATGGTTAACTGATTTAACATCTAGATTTCCTGCGCCTGTTACGCCCTTCAATGAAACAAAGTATATATAGCCAGACGCCATTTCTGCAATGTATTGTAATCGTTCATCGGTCGTTGTAGGAGCAACCAAAAAGATAAGATCAATCTCTAGATTATCAAGTTCTTTCTTAAGATCATGGACCTCTTCTGGAGGCATATCAACAACCAAGATTCCGTCTACGCCGGCTTCATGAGCTCTTACTGCAAATTCTTTATAGCCGAAAACTTCAATCGGATTTGTATATCCCATTAAAACGATACCAGTAGATTGGTTATGCTCCCTAAACCTCTCAACTATTGCAAAAACATCATGCAAATTAACGCCATCTGCAACAGCTCTCTCATGTGATTTTGCAATTACTGGTCCATCAGCCATAGGATCTGAAAAAGGCATTCCTAACTCTATAATATCTGCACCACTATCTGCCAAAGTAAAAACTAGGGCTTCTGAGTTATCTAGACCACTATCACCAGCAGTGATAAATGGAATAAATGCAGTCTTTCCTTTATCGTCGAGTTTTTTAAAAATATTTAAGATTCGAGACATAATTATTAATACTATTTTTAATTAAATTTTAACATAGACAAAGTTAAACTCAATTTAATGTCGGTTTGATAGACTTTATTTATTCTTAGCAGAATAAGAGTGAACTGCATCTACTAAAACTTTCATACTTTCTGGATTAACGTCAGGAGTAATACCATGCCCAAGATTAAATACGTGTCCAGTTTTACCTTTGAACTGGTCAAGAACTTTATAGGCTTCTGCCTTTATTACATCCGGCGATGCATAAAGTACTGATGGATCAAGATTGCCCTGTATTGCAACTTGTGCGCCCACTCTTCTTTCTGCCTCGCCAAGCTCAATTGTCCAATCAATTCCAACAGCATTACATCCGGTTGCAGCAATTTGCTCAAGCCATGCCGCCCCACCTTTAGTGAAAAGTGTCACTGGAATCGTTTTGCCTTCATAGCTACGATGAAGCCCATCTACAATTTTTGACATGTATCTTAGTGAGAAATTTTCATAACTGCCTTTACTTAAAAGCCCACCCCAAGTATCAAAAATCATTACTGAATCTGCTCCAGCCTCAATTTGAGAATTTAGGTAGTCTATAACAGTATCAGCAAGAACATCAAGAAGTTGATGCATATGCTTTGGGTTCTCATACATCAAACCCTTTACTTTTGAAAAGGTTTTACTAGTGCCGCCCTCAACCATATATGTTGCTAGTGTCCATGGGCTTCCACTAAAGCCTATTAATGGAACTCTACCTTTAAGGTTTTTTTTAATTACATTTACCGCCTCACTAACGTAAGCAAGCTCAGTTCCAACATCTGGCTTAGTTAAGTTTTCAATACTACTAAGCGTGTGAAGAGGTTTAGTAAATTTTGGCCCCTCACCCTCAACAAAATGAAGGCCCAAGCCCATTGCATCAGGAATGGTTAATATATCAGAGAAAAGAATTGCTGCATCAAGATCAAATCGCTCAAGGGGCTGAAGAGTAACTTCACATGCAAGATCACTTGACTTACATAAAGTTAAAAAATCACCAGCTATTTTTCTAGTAGCGCGATACTCTGGCAAGTATCTACCTGCTTGCCTCATCACCCAAATTGGAGTGCGTGATACTTCTTTCTTTAGCAGCGCATTAATGTAGTCGAATGCCATTATTTTTTCTCAGTAAAAGGTTGATTATAATCATTATAAAACTTTATTTTGGTTTGCTTCTGACACAAAAAAAGCCACATTTGTGGCCTTTAGAGTGAATCAATTAGTGTTTAACGCTTGAATGCGCCGTAACGTGACTTAAATTTTTCAACACGTCCAGCAGTATCCATAATTTTTTGCTTACCTGTATAAAAAGGATGACAACTTGAACAAACATCAAGATGAAGTTCGTCTTTACCCGAAGTTGAGCGCGTTTCAAATGCGTTACCACAACTGCACACAACTTTAACAGTATCGTAAGAAGGATGAATGTCTGTTTGCATAACTTTATATCTTCAAATTTAAAAGAACGTGAATTATATACTATCTCTCTGCAGGGGTAAATGTTTTAACGCTTAATGCATGAAGTTCACCACTCTTTATCTCTTCTTTAACAACTCCTAAAACTGCCCTCTGCCTTTGCAATAAAGATAGACCTTCAAAAATAGGTGAAACAATTACTGCAGAGCAATTACAACCATCACCTTCCATAGTAACTTCAGATTGCTCTATTCCTAATTCAAGTTTTTTCTGCACCTCTTCTAAAGTCATAATAAATCTCTACATATAATTTTGATAATAGTCATTTTACTAAATTTAATTAGCTCACGCGCCAAAGACGCCTTTTAATGTGAAGAAAAATAAAATCGACATTAATGCGCCTGCCGGTAATGTCACTATCCACGATAAAAATATCTTATTAATAACTCGCGTATCTAATGCAGCCATTCCTCGTGCAAGCCCAACTCCTAAAACTGCTCCAACTAATACTTGTGTTGTTGAAACTGGAATTCCTGTTCCTGATGCTATAACAACTGTTGCTGCAGCTGCTAAAGTGGCAGCAAATCCACGAGATGGAGTTAGTTGGGTAATACGAGTACCAATAGTAGCAATAACTTTATGTCCATAGGTTATAAGCCCAACAACAATGCCAGCACCACCAACTAATAAAATCCATACTGGAAGAGCGCTTTTAGATCCAATAGACCCACCACTTTCTATAACGCTGTAAATTGCTGCCAGTGGCCCAATTGCGTTTGCAACATCATTAGAACCATGGGCAAAAGCCATTGCAGCTGCAGTAATAATCATGAGCACACCAAAAACCCTCTCCATTGAAGCAAAGTGAAAATCCTTATTTTCATCAGGATCAAGGTGTATTCTTCGAATCACGAGTGTGCCAAAAAGCGCAACAATTAAACCACATCCCACAGACAATGAGTAACTTGTAAATAAGTCAAAACTCAAGCCAACATGTTTTAATCCTTTCAATATAGTAACCAAAGAGACAATAAAACCTACTAAAAACATATAATAAGGAACGTATTTTTTTGCATTGTCAAAAGGATCATTTGTATCAATAATTAAATTTTGTAGACTCCTAAACAGCATAAAAGAAATTATTCCCGCCAATACTGGTGAGGCTACCCAGCTTAATACAATTTTAACTACTTGATTCCAATCAACAGCATCCACACCAACCCCGACAGCTCCAAATCCTACAATCGCCCCCACAATAGAGTGTGTTGTTGAAACTGGCCATCCAAATGATGAAGCAATTAATAGCCAGGTACCTGCGGCCAATAATGATGCCAACATACCATATACCAATAAATGCGGCTCATTAGTAAATAATGCTGCATCTAAAATACCTTTACGAATTGTCGCTGTAACTTCACCTCCAGCTAAAATTGCACCAGCAAATTCAAAAATAACTGCAATAATAATTGCTTGTTTAATAGTAACAGCACCAGAACCAACAGATGTGCCCATTGCATTAGCAACATCGTTTGCACCTATACCCCAGGCCATAAAAACACCAAATACAATAGCCAGTATTATTAATACATTACCGTAATTTGCAATAATTTCCATTATGAACTCCGGTTATTTGGTAAGCATTACTTCAAAACGTGAACCTACCTTTTGAGCAGCATCAGCAGTCTCACCAAGCCACTCAATAGCTCGATAATAAAACATCACATCTACAGGTGGCAAGTTGGATTCAAGCAAAAATAATTTATTACGTATATCATTCTGCGCTGTATCAGTCTCATGCTCTAGTTCATTAATTTTCTTAACCATCTCACCCACAATTTTGCGCTCACGCTTACTAAAGGCAGTTTCTAACAACTCATCAAGTTCATTAATTGCTACCAGTGCAGCTCCTGAGGTTTTAATACAAAGATCGGCAAGTTTTATGAAATCCTCCGCAAACTCTTTAGGAAAGACCATATGACGAGTCATCATTAAGCCCGCAAGATCTTTAGTAATGTTAGCAATAGAATCTTGGATTAAAAGAACATCAAGCAAATCTCTACGAGAAAAAGGCATCATAAAAGTACTAGGCAAGTTCATCCTTAATTTTTTCTTTAGCTTATCAGCCTTTTGCTCTTTATTTCCAATTGAAACTTGAGCTTCTTGAGCTTTATCCCAGTCCTCTGATTTAGCTGCTCGAGCAAAAACTCCAAACTCTTTAATACAGGAATGAACCTGCTTCATGTGCTGTTGCAAAGGGTTTATTGGTGAATTTCCAAATAAACTAGTGATATTTCCTGATTTAGTCATAACTATTTTATCTCCATAAAAAGAATTATTTACTATCTACTAAGCACACATCTAAAAAAGCGAATTTTAAAACAAAGTTAAAAAAAAGGGGTACTAATTTAAATAATATTTTACCAGTGGAATTAGTTTCGATTTGACCTGCTCATCATCCACTTCAAACTCCTTAAATTCTTTACAATCTGAGTCATTAAAGCCTAAATACATTATCTCTGGATTTCTCTCAAATACAGGGTAAGTAATTTTTTACTCATTTTCACTTAGCTTAATTTCTAAAGTGTAACATTATATAAAATATTTTTTCCATCTAACCCTATACTTTTAATGCCAAACCAATCAACTATTAATGACGTTAATGTAATCATTTTAGCTGCAGGTCAAGGCACAAGAATGCATTCTAGTATATCCAAAGTGCTTCATGAAGTTGGTAATAAGACTTTAATTCAGCATGTTATTGATGCTGCGGCTCCTTTGGCAGATTCGATTAACGTAATCATTGGTCATAATTCAGAATCAGTGAAGGAGTCAGTATCAAACAATCTTATTACATGGGTTTTGCAAAAAAATCAACTTGGAACGGGTCATGCAGTAATGCAGGCAATCCCAAATATTCAAGAAAACTCAATGTGCCTTATTCTATACGGTGATGTGCCTCTAATTCAAACTCAAACATTATTGGAGTTGCTTGAAAAAGCAAATAAAACTGGCTTTTCTCTTTTAACAGTAATTCAAGATGACCCATCAGGATATGGGCGAATCATAAGAGATTCTTCAAAATCTATCCAATCAATTATTGAGCACAAAGATGCAAATAATGAAGAACTTAAAATTGATGAAATCAATACTGGCATTATGGCTATTACCGGTGCCTTATTAATAAAATACTTAAACCAGCTTGAGCCAAATAATTCACAAGGTGAACTATATCTTACTGATATTGTTGAAAAAGCAGTCAGAGATAATGTTAATATTGCTTCATTTATATGTAAGAATTCAGCAGAAGTAATGGGTATAAACGATAAAAATAACTTAGCTGGGGCTGAAAGAGCTTACCAGTTAAAAATTGCAGACGAGCTAATGACGAATGGCCTCACCATAAAAGATCCTAGTCGTTTCGATTGTCGAGGTAATCTAAGTTTTGGAAATGACTGTATTATTGATGTAAATGTTATTTTTGAAGGTGAAGTTAAGCTAGGTAAAAATGTTCAAATTTCTCCGAACTGTATTATCAAAAACTCTAAGATTGGTGATAATTCTCATGTCATGCCAAATTCAATTATTGAAGACTCAGTTATTGGAAGCCATACTAGTATTGGACCTTTTGCCCGAATTCGTCCCAAAACCCAAATAGGTAGTCATGCAAAGATTGGTAATTTTGTTGAAGTAAAAAAATCAATAATTGATGACAACTCAAAGGTATCTCATTTAAGTTATATTGGAGATAGTCAAGTTGGCAAGGCTGTCAATATTGGTGCTGGAGTAATAACCTGTAATTATGATGGTGTAAATAAAAGCCAAACAACTATTGGAGATGGAGCATTTATTGGCTCAAATAGTCAACTAATCGCACCAGTCTCGATTGGGAAAAATGCAACCATTGGAGCGGGATCAACTATCACTCAAGATGCGCCCGATGAAAAACTTACGTTGAGTCGAAATAAACAATCAACGATGAGCAAATGGAAGCGGCCTCAAAAGAAATAAAATTTCTATCTTATAGGATAACTACTCAATGTTAAATCTTCCTAGGAATGTCTGGATATTAACTGTCTGTCTAGCACTTTTTATGTCACTTAGTGTTTTTATGGTATTTATGGCTGGCATTATTGGAAGCACCCTCGCGCCTGTAAAAAGTTTATCCACCTTACCAGTTGCAACTATTGTAGTAGGAACTGCTGTCAGTATCATTCCAGCCATTCGGCTGATGTCAATTTTTGGTCGTAAGAAAGTTTTTTTAAGTTCATGCGTTTATACAATACTGCTCATTGGCTTGTGTATTTTCTCAATCGTTAATAAATCATTTTATTTATTTTGTTTTGCATCCTTCTGTTTGGGTGGAACCGTTGGGGTAATGCAGCAATTTAGGTTTGCAGCAATTGAAAGTGTTGAGCTTGAACTTAGGCCAAAAGCAACTGCAGTTGTTCTTCTTGGAGGGATAGTTTCGGCTTTTCTTGGTACTGAAATTGCAACCTTAGGTAAAGATTACTTTGATACCGATTTTGTTGGATCTTTCATAATTCTTTCCCTTTTATTTATTATTGCATTTATATTAATGTGCTTCTTTAAGCCAGCTGAAAAGTTTAAACAACAAATTGATAATTCTAAAAGGTCTTTGATTGATATTATAAAACAAGGCTCTTTTATAGTTGCCGTATGCGCCGCTACAACAGGCTATGTTGTTATGAGTTTTGTAATGACTGCAACCCCTGTGAGCATGCATATAATGGATGGCTTTTCACTTCATCATACAAAATCAGTCCTACAAGCTCACGTCATTGCGATGTTTCTCCCATCGCTATTTACTGCTTTAATTGTTAAATATTTAGGACTTACTCGTATGATGCTCCTTGGAGTTATATTTTTCTTTGCTTCTGTCTTCATTGCATATAGTAGTCATGCTCTTAACAGCTATTGGTGGTCTTTAGTTCTTCTTGGCCTTGGATGGAATTTTTTATTTATAGGAGGAACTAACCTACTTCCAAAATCCTATAATGAAAATGAAAAATTTAAAGTTCAGTCAATTAATGATTTTTTAGTTTTTGGTCTTCAGGCTATTGCAGCTCTATCAGCAGGCTGGTTTGTTTTTAATTTTAGCTGGGAGGTAGTTCTTTTATCAGTCATACCATTATTGTTTTTTCAATTATTTATTCTATTATGGTGGTTAAAAAATAATAATTAATACTTATTAATTATTTTTGTAATAAAATTCTTTAAAACTCTATTGGATCTAATGATGTTAAAAGTCACGCCACTAACCCCTTCAATTGGAGCAATAATCTCAGAAGTTTCGCTGAATAAGGATTTAAATAGTGAAACTATTGAACAAATATACAGCGCACTTATTAAGCATCAGGTTATTTTTTTTAGAGACCAAAATATCTCCCCAGAATCCCATCTGAAGTTAGCAGAAAGTCTTGGTGAAATTGACCCAGGTCACCCTGTCTATCCACATGTTGAGGGGCATCAAAGTATTGTATTACTGAAAAATGATGCAAATAATAGGCCAGATACAAATGATTGGCATAAAGATCTTACTTTTAAACCAAACCCTCCCTTTGCAAGTATATTACATGGCGTTAAGGTTCCCAAAGTTGGTGGTGACACGCTATGGGCGAGTATGAGTGCAGCATATGATAAGCTTCCAAATGGATGGAAAGCCCACCTTGAAGAACTTGAAGCAATTCACGATATGGGTACATTTAGAAATGACTTTTACAAAGAAGGTGGTATCGATTCGGTTAATAATGCTCTAAAGAAAGTTGGCTCAGCGGTTCATAAAGTTATTGAGACTCACCCCATTTCAGGCCTCAAATATTTAAATGTAAATCAATCCTTTACTCGCAATATTGTCAATGAAAGCCAAGGTCCAAGTGATCATATACTGCAATTCTTATTTCAGCATATTTCAAAACCTGAATTCCAAGTTAGATTTCACTGGGAAGATAATTCTGTTGCTATTTGGGATAATAGAATTACTCAACATTATGCAGTTTTTGACTATTTACCAGAGTTCAGACATATGCAGCGAGTTACAGTTATAAATGATAAAAGGGATAAATCTTAATTACTACTCAAGTATGCTAAAGCCTTGCTCAAGGTCTTCAATTAACTCACTTGAGTCTTCAAGCCCTATACTTAATCGTACTAAATGTTTTCCATCATGTACCCATTCTCCATCTCTCTTGTAAGGCCTAGCAGTTAAAAGACTTTTATAGCCACCCCAACTAAAACCAAGGGCAAATGCTTCAAGTGAATTAGCAAATAATGCAATTTTTTCTGCTGAATATGACTTTTTGAATGTGAAAGCAAACAATCCTGATGCGCCGCTAAAATCTCTCTTCCATAAGTCATGCTGAGGGTGTGATTCAAGACCTGGATGAATTACAGTTTCAACAATATCATTACTCTCAAGCCATCTTGCAACTTCAAAGGCTGTTTTTTGGTGCGCCTCTAGACGTACCTTTAGTGATCTTAGCCCCCTTAAAGCTTGGTAACAATCCTGAGGGTTGGCGTAGTTTTCAACAGTTTCAAAATATTTAGAAAACTCATCAGCATATTTTTGATTTACTGTTACGCAGCCCAATAAGATATCAGAGTGGCCACAAATATACTTAGTAACAGATTGAATCGTGATGTCAATACCGAGATCCAAAGGCTTTAAAAAAAGAGGTGTAGCCCATGAATTATCTAAAATTGATAGTACATTTGCCTTTTTTGCCTCTTTAACAATTGCAGAAATATCTTGTATTTCAAATGTATTAGAGCCAGGAGATTCTAAAAAAATTAATCTTGTTTTATCGTTAATATAGTGACTAATTTCAGCGCCTATATTCGATTCTACATGAGTTATTTTAACATTATATTTTTCAAGAATATTATGACAAAAACTTGCAGTGGGGCTATAAACATTATCACATAATAAGACTTCATCTCCACTTTTAGTAAATGCCATAAGGGTATTTGTAATAGCACTAATGCCAGAAGGAAATGCATAAGAAGCGTGGCCATTTTCAAGCTTACACATCGCCTCTTCAAAGGCCTTCTGAGTAGATAGCCCATGTGTTCCATAGTCAACTCCAGGATAATTATTATCCATTGCTAACTGCATATCTTCAAAATCATTAAATAGAACCGTTGAGCCGCTCTGGACATCAGGATTAATAGTTCTTATTTTTCTGCCCCCATATTTCTGGGTGTAATCAATCCATCCCACGCTATCATTTTTCTTAGTCATATATTTATAGGTTTAACAAATTGGAAATCATCATAAGTACAATTACAACATTTGTCCAGCAATTTTTAAATACAAGAAAAATTAAATTAATATCAACTGACTTACAGCTGGGCAGTAAAGGGCAACCTTGGAAGGGAGCTTAAAAAAATCTTCAAGAACCTCTTGATATGTTTTGATTTGTTTTTGATGAGACAGTTTTTGACGTTCAATAAATGAGCTCATAGATTCGCCCTCATTAAGTGATGCTGTCTTAAAATCTATAATCCATAGAGTGGCGTCTTCAACAAATAATCTATCAATTATTACTGTTCTGGTTGAATTACTATACTCAGCTTCGACTTCGGTAGAGTTTCGATATTTAAATAGCCATTCAAAATCTTTATCACGCCTTGTATTAAGAAGCAAAAGTGAGGCAGTTTTAGAATATGACTGAATTAGTTTCGGGGGCAATCCAAACTCTCTAAATCTTGCCTCAATGCTTACAATTGATGGTTCAAATAAATTATGCTCTAGAAAGTAATGAACTATTGAGCCTAATGCACTCTGATAAATTAAATCAATATTGCTGGGCATATTTTTAGATTGCATAGCATCATTAATGCCTCTATTAGTCAAAGCTGAGAGTGTTTTATTACGCTGAAATATTGGTAAGGAAGTCTCTACTGGAACGGTTGAATCTTGAATCGGAATGTCATCAATAGATTTTTGAAAATAATCACTTAAAAATGATAGTAGTGAGCCACTAACAGCCTTACCAGTTTTTGAAATGCCGCCTAACAAATGAATCTTATGTTTTGCTCGACTCATTGCTACATAGAGCACCCTCATTAATTCAAAGTGTGTCTGTTGTTTTTGTAAATACTGTAAATAAAGATATGTTTTACTCTCAGAGTCTTCATAAGAAGACTTTATAGGTGCTAGCAAAATATTCTTATTTGAGAACTCTTGAATTTGCATTAAAGGAAGTGTGTCACTTTTTCCTTTTTTACCAAGGCCAGGAATAATTACAGTGTCAAACTCCAGGCCTTTGGCCTGATGAATTGTCATTAACTTAACAGAGGCATGCTGGGAGGGGGCATATAAATCTTTAACCATCAACTCAATTGTCTTGATATCTAAACTTTGGTTTAGTTCACAATGATTTAGTAATGAGAGAAATTGAGATCTAATACTTTTCTCTTGCTCATTTAATTCAATCTCATTACATAACTGACTTAAGGAATAAGAAAACCGCTCTACAAAAGAGAACTTACCTTCACTATAAATAGCCTCTTCAGTCGCTAGGAATAAATGCCTAGAACGGACAGCACCATCAGCGCTCAAATCTTGGACTATACCATCATCAATTAACTGACTGAAAATTGTCTTATCTGTTGACTCACCAAAAGCTAACAAATCTTCTAACTTTAAGCCACACCATGGAGCTCTGAGAAGAGAAAGCCAAGCCAGGCGATCAGCCAAGCTAAGTAATGCTCTAGTTAGACTTAAAAGGTCTCTTGTAAAAAGGTTAGACCTTAATGGCTCGGTTTTTAAGGCCTCAAAATTGATACTGCTATCCTGCAGTAACAATGTAATAGCCTTTAAATGTGATCTAGACCTTACAAGGACTGCAGTCTCATGATTTGGATTATTTGAGATAGAGTTTTTAATAATTTTAACTACCATTTCAGCTTCTTCAAAATCTTGATCTGCGCTAAATGGATAAAAAGTAACCGCATCATCTTGCTCAACTTGTGAAGCAGAATTAGATTCAGAATAATGAATAGCACCCAGCAGTAAATTATCTTGATTTGGAAATATTTGAGAAAAAATCTTATTATTTTTCTCAACAATACTTTTATTTGACCTAAAGTTAGAGTTTAATGTTAATGAATTAATTTTGAGGCTTCCTATACCACTTTTCATTATCTCAAGAAATATTCCAACTTGAGATTCACGAAATTTATAAATTGATTGCATCGGATCACCTACAAAAAAGATTGACTTTCCATCTCCTTTTTGCCAACCATCAACAAGCTTCTCTATTAAGCTTAATTGTGAATATGAAGTGTCTTGAAACTCATCAATTAATAGATGCTTAATCTGATAGTCTAATAATAGGGCAATATCACTTACCTCTTCACGGCTATCAAGTGCATTAATAGCCTGCATACCGACTTCTGAAAAATCTTGTAAACCTTTTTCTTTAAAGATCATCTTCAATTCTGCAACACTTAACTTTAAAACTTGAGCAATATCATTGATCTCTTTACTCGTTGATTCTGGAAAATATGCGCTCGGTAAGTTGGCTAAATTATTAAGTATTTTTTTGAATTCATCTTCAGAATCTAAGCCCACTAATATTTCTTTAAATACCATTTTTTCTTCTTTAAGCTCAGCTGGAAATCCAATGTTGGAATCAATTTTCTTTCTCCAGCTTCCAGTACTTTTAGTTAAAAGTAACTCAGAAATAGTTTGCCAATCTGCTAAATCTTCGATGGTTGCGCCTGGTAATTTATTAATCTTAGAAATATCATCCCTAGTATTAATTTCTAATAAATTAAAAAAAGATTTTCCTAGTATTTCAGAAGCAGCGTTTCTTAAGGTTTCAAGATATTCAACAATTAATTCTTGCGCTAGTACTTCTAATAAACTAATATCAAGAGCGCCCTTTATATAAAGTTTTGGTAGCCATTGCTCTCGCTTTGAGAGCATCTGTACTATGAGCCGATAGAACCTATCTACATGATTATCAAGATATAACAAAACAGATGAAATGCTAGCTTGATACTCATCCTCCTCAATAAGCAATAGTGTATTTTCAGCTGCTTCTTGATAAATTTGCTCATACTCATAAGTATTGATCATTGTTTGAGGAGGAATCAATTGATCAATAGATGGATACCTTGAAACAATTAAACTTGAAAGCGAATCAATAGTAATTATTTTTATTCGTGAGGGATGATTAAGTAAATCCCACTCTTTCAGATTGGATTGTTCTAATACTTTGCTGGCAAGATCAAAGGTTTTGCGCTTATGTGGCTCCTCAGGTGGATGCAACCTTGCTCGATTAAGTGAGCTAATTATTCGATGCTTTAACTCATCTACCGCCCTGTTGGTAAATGTCATAACTAAAATATTTTCCGGCACATCTGCAGTGCCAAGTAATTTTAAATAACGCTGTGTTATTAGTTCAGTTTTTCCTGAACCAGCAGGAGCCTGAACAATGAAAGAATCACTTATATTTAGTGATTGATCTCTTTGCTTCTGATCATTCACATTGACTCTGGCGAACTAACCCCTAGAATAGAAAGCCCATTATAGAGAACTTGTTTGGTTGCATGGATTACTGTCAATCTAGCTTGCGTAAGTTCTTGATCATCTAATATGAAAGGACAGGCATTGTAGTAACTGTGAAATTGAGAGGCCAATTCACGTAAATAGTATGCAAGCTGGTGAGGTTCATACTGCATTGCAGAGGATTCTATGACGCCTTTATAACGGCTTAACTCTCTTAGCATTGTTTTTTCACTTTCTTCTGTTAGTAACCCTAAATCAGCATCTTTATAATTAAACACTACGCCCTTTTCTTGTGCTTGCTTGAAAACAGAATTAATACGAGCATAAGCATATTGAATATAGAAAACTGGATTCTCATTTGTCTTTGATTTTGCTAGGTCTAGATCAAAATCCATATGCTGCTCTGACTTTCTAAGGATATAAAAAAAACGTGCAGCATCATTTCCTACCTCATTTCTTAAATCCTCTAGAGTCACAAAAGACCCACTTCTAGTTGACATTTGTACTTTTTTTCCACCTCTATAAAGGTTGGCAAATTGAACCAAAAGGATTTCTAATTTTTCAGGGTTATGATCAAACGCAGCAATCGAGGCCTTAACTCTCGCAATATAGCCATGATGGTCAGCCCCCCAAACATTAATTACTTTATCATATCCTCGCTCAAATTTTTCAAGGTGGTAGGCAATATCTGAAGCAAAGTAAGTATGATTTCCATTATCACGGACTACAACACGATCTTTTTCATCCCCATAATCTGTTGTTTTAAACCAAAGAGCGCCATCTTTTTTATAAACGTGCTTACTTTCTTGAAGTCGTTTAATACTAGCCTCTGAAAGTCCGTTATCAATTAATGATTGCTCTGAAAACCATTTTTCAAAAACAACTCCAAACTCAGCTAGATCTTTTTTGATACCACTTAGAATACTTTCAATACCTACTGTAAAGATAGATTTAAAGCCTTCACCTAACAACTCTTTTGATCGTGAAATTAACTCATCAATATGAGACTCTTTGTTACCTCCTTCAAGCTCATCTTTGCAGATTCCCTCAAAAACTAATGCTGATTCTTTATGAAAAATGACGCCATGTATCTCCATAATATTACTGGCAATATCCTTAATATACTTTCCCTGATAGCCGTTATCAGGAAACCTTATTATTTCTCCACAAAGCGTCAAATATCTCAGGAAAATACTTACAGATAAGATATCCATCTGCCTCCCTGCATCATTTACATAATACTCATTATCAACTTTATAACCTAAAGATCTTAGTAGGTTAGAAACAGTTGCCCCATAAGCAGCCCCTCTTCCATGTCCAACATGAAGAGGGCCAGTTGGATTCGCTGAAACATACTCCAAAAGGATACTTTGGCCTGCTCCTATATTAGATGTCCCATAACCATCACCACCTTCAATAATTTCATTTATCACCGCAGCACTTGACTTATCTGAAAGAAAGAAATTAATAAATCCTGGGCCAGCAATTTCTGTTTTTTCAATAAAATCAGCACCATCTAATTGGTCAATAATAGTTTGCGCTAAGATAAGTGGATTAGTTTTAGCCTGCTTTGCTAAAATCAAAGCTATATTTGTCGCATAATCACCATGACTTTTATCTTTGGTATGATCTAGACGAACTTTTGAAGGCATCTCACTAAGCAATCCTTGATCTATTAAATCATGGATACATTTAGTCAATAGATTTTGCAGTTGCTCTTTCATATAATTAACTCGTTATTACTTTTTTGATTTTAGAACCTATTTTAATTTAACACGCCTACAAACTCGTGCTCAAATTCTACACTTAAGATTTAGTGTGCCTCTTGCCAGTTTAAGCCAATTCCTACATCAACCTCTAAAGGAATACTTAACTTCAAAGTATCTGACATCATAGTCCTTATAATTTCACCATACTCTTTAGCTTTATCGGCTTGAAGTTCAAATACAAGCTCGTCATGAACTTGCATAATCATCTTAACTCCATTTTTTTCTCTATCAATCCAGGACTGGATATCAAGCATAGCCTTTTTTATGATATCTGCTGATGAGCCTTGCATAGGAGCGTTAATTGCAGTTCTTAGTGCATGTTGTTGTAACATTTTATTTTTAGCATTGATTTGAGGCAAATAAAGCCTTCTGCCTAGAATTGTTTCTACAAATCCCTGCTCTTTAGCTCTTTCTTTAGTTTCGTCCATAAATCTTAAGACTCCAGGATAGTTCTCAAAATAACCATCAATATATTGCTTAGCTTCAGTCCTTGAGACATCTATTTGTTTTGCCAAACCAAACGCACTCATCCCATAAATTAAGCCAAAGTTTATTGCCTTAGCCTTTCGTCGTTGATCTTTAGTAACATTTGAAAGTTCAGTATCAAAAACTTGAGAGGCTGTTGCACTATGAACATCAACATTATTATTAAAAGCCTCAATTAAGCTCTTATCCTGTGAAATATGCGCCATTATCCTGAGTTCAATTTGAGAATAATCAGCAGCAAGTATTGCATTATCTTTATTTGCAATAAATGCTGATCTAATCTGAGCACCTCGCTCTGTTCTAATTGGAATATTTTGAAAATTAGGTTTTGAAGAAGAAAGCCTTCCAGTTGCAGTTACTGCTTGATGGTATGAAGTGTGAAGTCGACCAGTCTTTCTATTAATTTGTTTTGGCAGCGCCTCTAAATAAGTAGAATTTAGTTTTGTTAAAGTTCGATAAGACATTATTAAATCAACTAACGGATGATCAAGCAACTTTAGAGCTTCTTCATTTGTTGATGGCTGACCCTTTGCTGTTTTCTTCTTTGGCTCTAGGCCAAAACCTTCCTCACTAAATAAAATTTGCTGAATTTGCTTTGGAGATTCAAGATTAAATTCATCGCCTGCAACTTCAAATGCTTGGGTCTGAATCTTCATCATTTCAGCTTTAACTTCAATCTGTTGATTAAAGAGTGATGTTTCATCTACAAATGCACCATTTCTTTCTAATTTCAACATAATTTTTATTAATGGAACCTCTATACTTTTATAAAGCAGCATCAATTTAGGATAATCTTGAAGCTTTGATTCCAGAACATTATTTAGCTCATTTGTTACAATGACATCCTCACACGCATAAGGCATTGCTTCATCAATATTAACCTGGTTAAAGGTTAATTGTTTTTTTCCACTGCCAGCAACATCTGCGTAATGAATTGTTTTGTGCCCCAAATAATGTAAGGCTAAATCATCCATATTATGGCGGCTTGCGACTGAATTCAAACAATATGATTTCAACATGGTGTCGTCAATAATGCCATTTAGACTAATATCAATATTAGCAAGTACATGAGCGTCATATTTTAAGTTTTGCCCAACTTTGCCTATAGTTTCGTTCTCAAGTAAGGGCTTTAAAGATGACATTACATGATGTCTAGCTAACTGAACTGGCGCATCTAAGTAGTCATGAGCAACTGGTAAATAATAACTATCTTTCTCAATAAGAAAAACAAGACCAACAATCTCAGCCTCCATATAATCAAGACTATTCGTCTCTAAATCAAATACAAAAGATTTACTATTAGACAGCTTAGTAAGCAATCCAGAAAAATCTTCTTCTGAGAGTATAAGATTTTGAGAATATCCTTCAAGAGAGATACTAGCAATAGGGCGTGGAATTTCATCAGTCACTTGCTCTTCACTCTCAGGAACTTTAGGCGATGTCTTTTCACCTAACTGCTTAAGCCACATTGAAAAACCGTACTCTCTAAAAAGCTCTAGTAATTCCTCTTTATTTTCTCCAGGTTCTTCTAATAGAATATTTAAAGGAAGTTTGACATCAAACTTAAGCTGAACTAATTTATAAGAAAGATCCAATATCTCAAAAGATTCCCTTAGTTTTTCACCAACCTTACCCCCAATCTTTTCTGCATTAGCCTTCACACCTTCAATATCTTCGTAAAGTTCAAGCCACTTTGACGCAGTTTTTGGTCCGACACTAGGTACTCCAGGTATATTGTCAGCTGAGTCACCCGTTAAAGCCAGAAGATCTAATATTTGGTGAGGATTAACTCCCATCTTCTCTTTAACCTCTTCTTCACCATAGAGCTTACCCTTCATATCAAGCTGCTTAATATTGCCACCGACTAGTTGGAAAAGGTCTTTGTCGCCACTAGCAATAATTGTTTCAATGCCTTCTTCACGAGCAAGTTTAGCTAGCGTTGCAATAACATCGTCTGCTTCGACTCCTTTTTCACATAAAAAATGAAAGCCCATTGCTCTAACTATTTTATAAAGGGGCTCAATCTGAATAACTAAATCATCCTCTGCTGGGCTCCTATTTGCTTTGTAGTCTGGAAACATTTCATGACGAAAATTTGAACCTTTTGCATCAAAAATCATAATAATCTTTGCGCCCTGATACTTTCTTTGTAAATGTTTTATCGCATTTACAACACCAAACATAGCTCCAGTAGGGAAGCCACTTTCGTTTGTCAAGTTTTGAGATAGCGTTGAGAAATATGAGCGAAATAAAAACGCTGAGCCATCTACTAAAATGAGTTGCTGATTCATTCCTAAATTTTACCTCTAAACCAAGTTTTTTTATTGGAAACTACTTGAGGAATTTAAACTTTCAAACATTATATTTTGAGCTTAAGCATGAATTGTTAGATAAAATATACTAATGTCAGACGCCCTCATAACTCTAAACAATATTAGCCTTAGTCATAATGGGAAAAATATTCTTGATGATGTCAGCTTTAAACTTCATCCAGGTGAATTTATTACTTTAATAGGGCCTAATGGTGCTGGAAAAAGCTCATTAATTAAGATTCTTTTAGGAGTTATTAAGCAGGATGCTGGAGAAATTATTCATAGTGGAGATTTAAAACTTGGATACACACCTCAATCTTTTACAGCAAATCCATACATTCCAATATCTGTTATAGATTTTTTGACTTTAAATCAGAAATTAGATCATGATTTTACGAGTCAAACATGCGAGCTTACTGGCATTGAAGATTTACTTGAAATGCCACTCAAAAATCTCTCAGGCGGCGAGTTGCAAAAAATCTTATTAACGAGAGCGCTTCTAAATAAACCTAATGTGTTGATTTTGGATGAGCCAGCACAAAATCTTGATGTTGATGGTCAAATGCAGCTTTATAAATTAATTCAGGATATTCATCAAAAACAAAACTGTGCTGTACTTATGGTGTCCCATGATCTTCATAGAGTAATGAAAGAATCAACTCAAGTTCTATGTCTTTACCATCATATCTGCTGCGAAGGACTTCCTGAATCCATATTAAAAGATGCTCAATTCAATGACTTATTTGCTGATCAAATCCATGAATTGATGGCTACTTATGAGCATCATCATAACCACCAGCACGAACATTAGAGGAGTCCAAATGGACTCTAAATGATATAATCACTTTTTTTTTATTATTACAATTATGAAAGATATTATTGAAGCCGCATTTGAAGATCGAGCGCATATTACTCCTGATTCTGCAAGTAAAGAAATTAAACAGGCTGTTGATGAAGCAATCCATCTCCTCGACTCAGGAAAAGCTAGAGTTGCAGAGCAAAGAGGGATTGGTGACTGGCATGTTAATGAATGGCTAAAGAAAGCGGTATTGCTTTCATTTAGACTTGCAGATAACGTCCCTATGCAATCTGGCTTTACGCAGTACTATGACAAAGTGCCATCCAAGTATGCAAATACCACAGCTGAAGAGTTTCAAGCATCAGGTGTGAGAGTAGTTCCTCCAGCAACTGCTAGAAGAGGATCTTATATAGCCTCAAATACTGTTTTAATGCCATCTTATGTAAATATTGGCGCATATGTTGATTCTGGAACAATGGTCGATACATGGGCTACTGTAGGTTCTTGTGCTCAAATTGGCAAAAATGTTCACCTTTCAGGTGGTGTAGGCATTGGTGGAGTACTTGAGCCATTGCAAGCGAGCCCAACAATCATAGAGGATAACTGCTTTATTGGAGCTAGATCAGAAGTAGTTGAAGGCGTTATCGTTGAAGAAGGTGCTGTTATTTCAATGGGTGTTTATATTGGACAATCAACGAAAATTTTTAATAGAATGACAGGTGAAGTAACATATGGTCGCATACCTGCAGGCTCTGTAGTAGTTTCTGGCAACCTTCCGTCAGCAGATGGAAGCTATTCACTGTATTGCGCCGTTATAGTTAAACAAGTTGATGCCAAAACAAGATCTAAGGTTGGCATTAATGAACTTCTTCGAGGGATTTAACCCAGTCTTTTTCAAATAATAAAAAACCCGCCTAATGGCGGGTTTTTTATTGAGTTAATATGTGTTACTTAGTAAAGATTTTGTAGAGCAAACCAACGGCAATTAAACCGACCAAATTTGCAGCTCCAAGGCCAACAATAATATCTGTAAGTCTAGCGATAATATCGCCAGGTAGGAATGCAGCTTGACTTCCAAAAATTATTTGAACGACGACTGCAAGCGCAATAATACTTACACCTACTTCAGTTAATTTTTTTACCCATCCAATTACATTATCTAACATACTCTCTCTCCATTTGTTTTAAGACAACCAGATTCTAGGCTGATTGATAAACTTTTTATAGTATCAAAATGACTGTGTCAAGTTTTATAGCTATATAGTGACTTAATTTAGCGAACTCTATCATGAGGAATTTTAATGTTTATTGATATTTCGTTCAGCTAATAAAAAACCCGCCTAATGGCGGGTTTTTTATTGAGTTAATATGTATTACTTAGAAAAGATCGTATACAACAATCCTGCTGTAATTAAACCAACTAAGCCAGCACCACCTAGAGCACCGATCATATCCGTAAGCCTAGCGACTACATCACCAGGTAGGAATGAAACACTTGAACCAAATATTACTTGAACAACAACTGCAAGTGCTACAAGACCAACACCAGCTTCAGTTAATTTTTTTATCCAACCAGTTACATTACTTAACATATTTTCTCTCCATTTGTTTTTAAGATAACCAACATTCTTGCTGATTGATGGACTTTTTATAGTAACAAAAACAGAGTGTCAAGTTTTCTTGATGAAATAAAGCCAAAAAAGAGGCCAAAATGACGTAAATTTGCTCAAATGTTGCAAAAAAACAACAGAATTAAAGCTTAGGTTACTACCGAAAGAAAAATTCCTAAGAATACAGTCATACCAATGAAATTATTATTAATAAATGCCTTAAAATATTCTTCTTTTTGGCGTTTTTTCAGTAAAAATTGATGGTAAATCATAAAAAATGCAATAATAACTAAAGAAAAGTCATAAATTAACCCTAAATCGAAAGTATTGCCAATTAATATAAACACAATAATTAGTAAAATTTGCAATAAAGTGATAATAATTTGATCGTATTTTGCAAAAAGAATTGCCGTTGACTTTACTCCAATCTTTAAATCCTCATCGCGATCAGCCATCGCATAAAAAGTATCATAAATCAACGTCCAAACTACAGTTGCAATAAAAACTAGCCAAGCAGTTAAAGGTATCACTCCAGTTTGAGCACTAAAAGCCATAGGTACGCTCATTCCAAATGCTGCGCCTAAAACGAGTTGTGGTAAATTAGTCCAGCGCTTTGTAAAAGGATATAAAGTTGCCAGTAAAAGTGCGATTAAAGATAATTTAATAGTTAAGAGATTAGTTTGCAGAACTAGGCCTAATGCAATCAGCAATAAGAAACCAAATAATACTAATGCAGAATTGGATGAAATTTCTCCAGTAGCAAGAGGTCTTTTATGAGTTCTTACTATATGTTTATCAATTTTTCGATCAGCAAAATCATTAATAACGCACCCAGCAGTTCTCATTATAAAAACTCCCAAAGTGAAAATAATTAATATATCTAAATCAGGCCATCCATCTGCACTTAGAAATAAAGCCCAATAAGTTGGCCATAAAAGTAATAATGACCCAATAGGCTTATCAAGCCTCATTAAGCGAATATATGCATTCATAGTTTATTTAAAAATTCTTCAAGATCATTAGGCAAGGGGGCTGTTACCTTTTGTATCTCATTAGTAATAGGGTTTGTAAAAACAATTGATTTAGCATGTAAAAAAAGTCGATTCAATCCTTTCTTTTTCATTAATTGATCAAAACTATTATCACCATACTTATCATCTTGGGCTACTGGATGACCAGCATACTTTGCATGGACTCTAATTTGATGAGTCCTTCCAGTTTCTATAGCCACTTCAACTAGTGAAGCGCTTTCATCATCCATAAGAAAATTTTTGATTGGATGGAAATGACTCACTGAGTCTTTTCCTTTTGAATCAATAACACTATTCCTTGAGTTTTGATAAATCGGAGCATCAATAGTATGCTTTTTCTTACTCCAGCTATTTTTAACAAGTGCAATGTAACGCTTTTCCACTTGATGATTGACTAACTGCTCATGGAATGATTTTAATACTGATCGTTTTTTAGCAAGAACTAAACATCCTGATGTTCCTCTATCAAGTCGATGGACAAGTTCAATCGGCTCTTTGTATTGGCTTTTAAGTGCTTCAATAATTCCAATAGTGACTCCACTTCCGCCGTGAACTGCCATTCCATGTATCTTATTAAGTACTAATAAGCCTTTATCCTCATAAAGAATTGAAGAATTAAGCAATTTAAGAAGTCCATCAGATGGATTGATATCCTTTTCAGTAGAGGTTCTAATAGGTGGAATTCGAATAATATCTTCAGAAACAAGCTTATAGTCTGCTTTTTTTCTACCTTTATTAACGCGGACTTCACCTTTTCTAATAATTCGATAAATACGGGACTTTGGAACACCTTTAAGCTGCTTAATTAGATAATTATCAAGTCGCTGCCCAATTGAAAACTCATCAACAGTTATAAACCTTGGAGCATCATGAGTAGTCATAAGATCACGAAAAAAATAGCCGATTAAAGTTCTCAGTGGTGGTTTTAGCAATCTCAGAAATACTCGTATTACGAATTTCTGCAAGCTTCTCTGCTACATAGTATGTATAGGCTGGACTATTAGGCCTTCCTCTATTAGGAACAGGGGTTAAATATGGTGAATCTGTTTCAACTAAAAGGCGATCGGCAGGTATTTTTCTTGCAACATCACGCAAAGATTGAGCACTTTTAAACGTCAAAATACCCGAAAAAGAAATGTAATAACCAAGATCCAATGCTGCTTTGGCAGTTTCCCAGTCCTCAGAAAAGCAGTGCATAACGGCTGACTCAGCCTTCTCTTCAGAGAGAATTTTGATAGTGTCAGATTTAGCTTCTCTAGTATGAATAATCAGAGGCTTTCCACAAATATTGGATGCCTTGATATGTCGACGGAAGCGATCTCTTTGCCAGTCAGCCTGATCTTCCTTAACATGAAAATAATCCAAACCAGTCTCACCAATTGCAATTATTCTGTCACTTTTTGCATATTCTAGTAATTCTTCTGTAGTTGGGTCTTTACAATTAGTTTCTGTTGGATGAACGCCAACTGACGAATAAATATTAGGATGGGCTAATGCAAGATCATGAACTTGATCAAAATGCTCCAAATCGATACAGACGCATAGGAATTTTGTTACAGAGAGCTCACTGGCGTGCTTGAGCATTGACTCAATACTTCCTCCAAAAGCATCTAAGTCAACTCGGTCTATGTGGCAATGAGAGTCTATTATTTCCATAGTCAAAAATTATAGCTGAATTTCTAAAAGTGAACGATTATCTGAAACAAATGGAACTTTTAAAATATGTACTTTTGACTTCATTTTCTGCATCTTCTCTTCATTAATATTGTCGCCCTTCATCATTAAGTAACGCCCATCATCTGCTATTAAATGTTTCACTTTTTCAATCGTAGTAGCTACATCTGAAAATGCTCGAGAAGTTACTTGAGGAAAAGACTGATGGTAATTAAATAACTCCACCCTACTATTAACTACAGTTAAATTAGTCAAAGACAGTTCTGTTTTTACAGTTTGCATAAATCGGCATTTTTTACCAACACTATCAATGACAAAGACACTAGTTTTAGGCATCATAATTGCAATGATGATTCCAGGCAAACCGGCTCCAGAGCCAACATCTAGTAATAATCCAGGCTTTATAAAACTTAATATTGAAAGGCTATCCAAAAAGTGTTTTTTAATTGACTCTAAGGGATCGCGTATGGCACTTAAATTGTATACCTTATTCCATTTAATAATTAATCCATGGAACTTAAGGAGTTGCTGAACTTGAAACTCTGAGAGGACAATATTCATTAACTCTGCTCCTTCGCAGAGCAGCCTCTCATTTTCATTCATGATAGGGCTTTGTAAGTTTTTAAAAAAACCAATAATATAGAAATTGATGCTGGGGTTACGCCTTGAATTCTACTAGCTTGACCAATTGTTTCGGGCTTGTATTCATTAAGCTTTTGCCTAACCTCATTTGATAGGGCTTTAATCTCACTGTAATCGATATCGGATGAAAGTTTGGTATTCTCATTTTTACGATATTTTTCAATTTCATCTAATTGTCGTTTTATATAACCCTCATATTTAATTTGATTTTCTACTTGCTCAATAATCATCCTATCTTCCAGAAAAGGTTTTGCATTTTCAATTTTACTAAGCAATTTATAGTCGATATTTGGTCTTTTTAGTAAGGCTTCTAAACTATATTCATGACTGAGCTTTATCCCCAAAACTTCTTCGGCTTGGACATCTCCTGATTGAACCCAAAAAGACTTTAAACGTTTTTTTTCATTCGCCACTTGCTCATATTTTCCATTAAAAGAAAGCCAGCGAAGATCATCAACAAGTCCCATTTCTCTAGCTTGTGGGGTTAATCTTTCATCAGCATTATCTTCTCGAAGTAAAAGTCGATATTCAGCTCGAGAGGTAAACATTCGATAAGGCTCTGATGCTCCTTTGGTCGTCAAATCATCAACCATAACGCCTATATAAGACTCGTCCCTTTTAGGCGTCCAAGGATCCTTCTCTTGAACCTGTAATGCAGCATTAATTCCAGCTAGCAAACCTTGCGCAGCTGCTTCTTCATAACCAGTAGTTCCATTAATTTGTCCTGCAAAGAAAAGACCTGATATTTTCTTAACTTCCAATGTTTGTTTCAACCCTCTAGGATCAAAAAAATCGTATTCAATAGCGTAGCCTGGACGAATGATCTTTGCATCTTCAAAGCCTTTTATAGAGTTGACAAAATCCTCTTGCACTTCATATGCTAGCGATGTTGAGATACCATTTGGATATACTTCGTGAGTTGTAAGACCTTCTGGTTCAACGAATATTTGATGTGAATCTCTTTCTGCAAATCTAACAACCTTATCCTCAATTGAAGGGCAATATCGAGGGCCAACACCTTCGATTTTTCCACTATAAAGTGGTGAATCTTTTAGGCCATTAGTAATATATTCATGAGTTTTTGCGTTCGTATGAGTAATAAAACATGGAATTTGTTGTGGGTGATCAGCTAACCTCCCCATAAATGAAAAGGTTGGTAATGGAGTATCGCCCTCTTGTTTTTGTAAGATGTTATAGTTAATTGTTCTCCCGTCAAGGCGAGGTGGTGTTCCTGTTTTTAGTCTTCCTACACCTAAATCATAAGAGCGTAATCGTTCAGATAAAACATTAGCTGGGGCATCACCAGCCCTTCCTCCTTGATAATTTTGTTTACCAATATGTATAATTCCACCTAAAAAAGTGCCTGAAGTTAAGATGACTTTATCTGCAAAGAATTCCAAACCCATTTGCGTTATAACGCCTTTAACTCTGTTATTTTCAATAATTAAATCGTCAACTGGCTGCTGAAATAAACTTAGATTCTCTTGATTTTCAATTTTGCTTCTTATTGCTGCTTTATATAATATTCTATCTGCTTGAGCTCTAGTTGCCCTAACAGCTGGACCTTTGGATGCGTTGAGTGTTCTAAACTGAATACCTGACACATCAATAGCTTTTGCCATTATGCCGCCCATTGCATCGATCTCTTTTACGAGATGACCCTTACCAATGCCGCCAATCGCAGGATTACAGCTCATCTGGCCTAGTGTCTCAACATTATGAGTTATTAGTAATGTATCAACACCCATTCTAGCTGATGCAAGAGCTGCCTCTGTGCCAGCATGGCCTCCACCAACAACAATTACAGGATAATATTTACTTTTATTCATTTTTTTGTTTTTCAATACAAAAGGCCCGAAATAATTCGGGCCTTTTATTATACTCTCTAAGCTTTAGACTAAATTCTTAAGTCTAAACCCGATAAAAGCAAAGATTAATACTTATAACCAGCTTCAAATAAAGTCTCTTGAGAAGAAGGCTGAGAGCCAGCAACATAATCCCCAGTAGAAGACTCTGAATTAGCTTGGCATCTTGCCATTAATGCCTTTTGGCCTGCTTCAATATCACTACCTTTCCAGGCTTGTAAACATGATTGCTGCAAAGCTCTTCCATAAGAAAATGTCAAACTTGTTGCACTCTTATGTTCGATACTATTCATAGTATTAAGATAAACAGAGGCATCTTCTTCCGTTAACCCGCCTGACAGAAACATAATTCCTGGAACTGCTGCTGGCACGCAACGATTCATTGTGCGAACTGTCATCTTAGCAACCTCTTCTGAACCAGCTTTATTTGAATTATCGGCGCCAGAAACAGTCATTGAAGGCTTTAATAGTGTTCCCTCTAAGAAAACGTTATTTTCTGAGCAAGCTTTGTAGACTTCAACTAAGACTTTCTCTTGCACTTCTGCTGTCTTCTCAATAGTATGATCTCCATCCATTAAAATTTCAGGCTCAATAATGGGGACAAGTCCCGACTCTTGACAAATTTTTGCGTATCTTGCAAGACCCCAAGCATTCTCTTTAATTGCAAGATCTGTAGGGCATCCATCAGCAGTAATTTGTAACACAGCGCGCCATTTTGCAAAACGTGCTCCTTGTTTATAATACTCAGCAGTTCTCTCAGCAAGACCTTCTAAACCCTTACACCATGTCTCTACTTCATGCCCACCAGCTAATGGACTTAAGCCTTTATCTACCTTAATACCTGGAATTATTCCCAGCTTATTAATTTTTGAAACCATAGTTTCACCATCAAGGTGGTTTTGATAAAGTGTTTCTTCAAAAAGGATTATTCCACTAATATATTCACCAATACCTTCTGCAGTAAAGAGCATTCCACGATAGGCTTGACGATTTTCTTCTGTGTTCTCAATATTAATACCAGCAAGACGTTTGCCTATTGTTGGAGTAGACTCATCTACTGCAAGAAGACCTTTGCCTCTAGCAGCCAATTGATTTGCAGTTTGTCTTAATTCTTCTTGATTATTTATCATAATTTTCACCTTTGTATTTACTTTTAATAATTTCCATCACCGACACGCAAAATTTTCATCAGATTTGTGCCGCCCGATTTATCTTTATGCATCCCCTTTGTAACAATAACAATATCACCTTTTTCAACTTGAGATTTATTTTCTAAATTTTCGATAACATGGGTATTGACATGATTCCAGTCATCCGCACTTGTTTTATCTATATAGCAAGGATAGACTCCTCTATAAATAGTAACTTTTTTTAAAGTTTTGTAATTATCAGACATTGCAAAAATTGCGATATTTGAACTAATTCTTGACATCCAAAGTGCTGTTTTTCCGGTTTGAGTTAAGGTTGCCACTACCTTTGCACCCAAATGATTAGCAGCGTACATAGAACTCATAGCGATTGTTTCATCAATACCTTCAAAATGTTCATGAAGCCTATGATGAGATACTTTTGCTGTTGGGCTTTTCTCAGTTTCCAAACAGACATCATTCATTGTTTTTACTGCTTCTATAGGATGAGCGCCTACTGCAGTTTCTGCAGAAAGCATTACTGCATCAGTGCCATCTAAAACTGCGTTTGCAACATCAAAAACCTCTGCTCTAGTTGGTATAGGACTAGTGATCATTGATTCCAACATTTGAGTTGCTGTAATAACAAATCTATCATTCGCCCTAGCCAATAAGATTAGGCGTTTTTGTTGGGCAGGTAACTGAGGATCTCCAATTTCAACACCTAAGTCTCCCCGTGCAACCATAATTCCTGCAGATTCTTGAATAATCTCATTAATCACATCCTCTTGCAATGCTTCAGCTCGCTCAATTTTTGCAATAACACTAGCGTTCGATCCAGCCTCCTTAAGGAGCCTCTTGGTTTCACGAATATCGTCTGCATGGATAGGAAAAGAAATAGCTACATAATCAGCATCTGCCTTAGCTGCAATCAGAATATCTTGCTTATCTTTTTCAGTTAAGGCACTGGCACTTAAGCCACCACCTCGTAAATTTATTCCTTTATTATTATATAAAATTCCGCCCTGTAAAACTTCAGTTAAAATTTTTGGGCCCTTAATATGTAAAACTTTGAGAATAATTTTTCCATCATCTAACAGCAAGGTGTTTCCAGCAATTAAGTCATTTGGGAGCTGTTTATAAGCTACTCCAACAGCACTCTGGTTGCCTTCAGATGTTGCCATTTCAGCATCAAGAGTAAATTGGTCTCCATTTTTAAGCTCTATCTTATTATCTATAAAAGAAGAAATTCTAATCTTTGGGCCTTGGAGGTCCATCAAGATTCCAATAAAGACATCATTTTCTTTTTCATACTTTCTGACTTGAGCAATTCGCTCTAAATGTTCTTTTTCATTATTATGCGAAAAATTAATTCGAATAACGTTTACGCCAGCGTCTAAAATTCCTTTTAAAACTTTGGGGTCATCAGTTGATGGTCCAAGGGTAGCTAAAATTTTTGTTCTTCTATTAATTATTTTTCTCCTGCATTCTTTTCTCTAAAACTTCCACAACTGGAAGTGTTTTTCCTTCTAGGAACTCTAAAAATGCACCTCCACCAGTTGAAATATAGGATATTTTATCTCCAATATTAAATTTACTAATAGCTGCCAAGGTGTCACCGCCTCCCGCAATTGAAAAAGCGTCTGAATCTGCAATTGCATGCGCTATTTTCTCAGTGCCATTTGCAAATTGCTCAAATTCAAATACGCCCACAGGCCCATTCCATACTATTGTTCCAGCATTTTTCATAATTTCACATAACTCATCAATAGAGTTAGGTCCAATATCAAAAATCATATCATCAGAAGCAACGCTACTTGAATTTTTACTTTCTGCAGTTGCAAACTCAGAGAATTCTTTTCCACAAACTACGTCACCAGGGATAGGGATTTGGCAATGCTCCATTAATGCTTGAGCTGTAGGGATAAGATCATGCTCACACAAAGACTGTCCAACACTATGGCCCTGAGCAGCAATGAATGTATTGGCAATACCTCCACCAACTACTAACTGATCAACAATTTTAGAAAGTGCATCAAGAACTGTTAATTTAGTTGATACTTTTGATCCTCCAACAATCGCAACCATTGGTCTTTTTGGATTTTCCAGCGCCTTCCCAAGAGATTCAAGTTCGCCAATGAGTAGGGGTCCAGCACAGGCAATAGGCGCAAACTCAGTAACACCATAAGTTGAAGCATGGGCTCTATGGGCAGTCCCAAAAGCATCTTGCACACAAACATCACACAAAGATGCTATTTGTCTTGATAAGGCTTCATCGTTTTCTTTTTCACCTTCATTAAATCTGACATTTTCGCAAAGCACAACCTCACCAAAATTCATTTCAACACCATCAAGCCAGTTTGATACAAGGGTTACTGGTTGTCCGAGTAAATCAGAGAGATGCTTAGCTACTGGTTTAAGCGAATATTTGTCATCAAACTCACCAGCGTTTGGCCTTCCAAGGTGCGACATTATCATTACCTTAGCGCCAGCTTTAAGTGCATGAGTAATAGTTGGCAATGAAGCTACAATACGGGTATCACTAGTGATCTCACCATTTTTTATTGGGACATTTAAATCTTGTCTAATTAAAACTCTCTTTCCACTTAAATCAAGATCAGTCATCTTAA
>Ga0308013_10000279_pt1 | contig 28955 bp, 8 predicted proteins | sample Neamet181_FD_203131 | JGI IMG/M metagenome (GOLD analysis project Ga0308013, IMG submission 203131) | Marine microbial communities from water near the shore, Antarctic Ocean - #181 | ecosystem: Environmental > Aquatic > Marine > Unclassified | place: Southern Ocean | collected 2014-07-25
ACCCTCGGGATATGTTATGGATTCATATGTATCGTTATATTCGATACCTGGTGGAACCGGTGGAAAAGATTTAATCGTTTCATAAAATATCTCAGATCTTTCCAGTCTTTCTTTTAAAGATCTCATAATTTAGGTTGATAAAAAAAACCCCGACCATCTATTCAGATTACTATTCATTGAACCATCCTTTAAAACTAATTTAAGTCTATCTCCTGCGTTTAAATAGATTATCCAACTTCCTGCTATATTTCTATGCCCATAGGAATTAGAGCCACTTGCGTCATCATATGCACCAAAATCTGCCTGCGTGTCAACATCAATATCGTTTATGTAATAACCTACATATGTGGCTACAGAATCATTTTTGGTGATCATATGCATAGAGTGATAATAGTATCCCGAAACTGGTGCGGTAAAGTTGGGACTGCTATAACAACCACCTATGTTATATTGAACATCGGTCCATTGGATAGTTGTGGGCCCGGCAACGTCATTGATGTTAGTAGTCCTAGCAACAGACCACGCTGCGATAGACGTGGTCATATTCACACCCTTAATAGTCCCCCTCACATCCAACTGTGCTTCAGGGACTTTCCCGATCCCGACGGCCGTGTCGCTGATGACCATGGACCGCCCGGTTCGGCCCAACCGGTACAACTTTTGGACCTCCGAGCCTTCGAGGGCGACTGAGTAAATTTTGGGGTTTGACATATAACCATGTAAATATTCGTTTGTATTACTCAGGCTCGTATATCGCATACCTAAACTGAATGTAGGATTGTCTGGTATGCCGAGTGGTGCAGATACACCCGTATTCGTTACGTCGATCATGACACCATCTATGTATATTCGTCGGTATGTACCATCATATGTAGCCACTATATGACGATATGTATTAAGAATACTTGGCTGTGACGTGGCATAGGCAGTTGTAGCATTATAATGAAATAGTTTATAGCTGGTTACAGAGTCACTATAAAAACCTATCGAATCACCAGTACCGTCTGTCCCGATATAAAATAAAAATGAATTGTTATTCGTAGTACTTGATCTTTTTACCCACGCTGATAGAGTATAGGAACCATCTAGTTCACTACTATTCAAATTAAGTGTTCCTTGTATATAATCACTATTCCCATCAAATTTAAACGCCTTATCCGCGGCGGAGTACTGGGCAGTTCCATAAAACGCCCCATGATTCCCGTTCCCCGAGATATCTGTGGGTGAGGAATTGACGGTGGTATCGAAATCCACCACCAACTTCTCGGGTCTCGGGGTTTCCGTATCCACGTCGTACCGCGAAATGCGGGGAACATCGAGGGATCTTCCTAAAGTCAGCGAACCCTTATCGAGGGTCGTGGGACCGGGGGTGCCGAAATAGCGGAGTTCTTGAATTCGTAAACGGTCCAAACTCGAACCTTCTTTAATACGTGTGATAATCATCGTGTATATTTTATAATGTCCCGTGTGTGATACTGTATAGTGTTGAGGGTCATTATCATACGTTCCACCCGTGTAACTATGAATGTGCGTCCAATTATTATCATCATTACTCGCCCATATTTGCCAATCCTGTGGCCAATAATCGTTCGCGACATGTTGAATAAAATAGCTCTTTACATTTATTTTATACGGCATTTCCAGTTGAAGCCAGTGTCCATATGGGGTTCCCGAAGAAGCACTTAATTTATAGTTATTATCTTCGAAATAACCTGTAGTTTTGTTATATCCCACACTTTCACCACTACCGGGTCCGTATAGTAAATAACTTTTTGAATCGTTGTAATCAAACGCGTTATAAGGTTGATGTCCATCGTAATCAACATCCTGTCGACTGCGTAAAGATGCCGATGCTTTGAATTCACCGTGGCCTTCAATGTATGTGATATTCTTAAGCATTGCGCCATCTGCGCTACTACCACCCAAGCCGGTAGCCGTCCCATCTGGATGCGTCATCCCCCTAGGAGGATACGCTTGGAGCCGCTCATCTCCCGCGAGTTCCAATTGGCCCGAGGGTTCGGTGACCCCCACACCCAAGTGGCCCTTGTACAGGGTCACTTGGGACTTGGACCCCAAGAAATAGTCTTTTTGGTAATCGTACAGCTCTTGGACCTGCCCAGCATTGAGGGCCTTGGAGTAGAGGCGGGTGTTTGCAATTATACTACTACTCCGTTCGGAGCCACCGAATAACCCTCCCATAATAATCTTAGCAGGTGAACTCAAATTAAGAGTTGCACTACCAGCTTGTGATCCAGCTGTAGAAAGTGTGGCGGTGTCTATTTGTGTACCGTTTATAAAAAAGTCAAACCTATTCGAATTGTGAATACCGCCACCTTTGTAATTCAGGACAATGTGGTACCACTCACCCGGTCGCACTTCGGGACCAAAGCGAACAATAGATGCATGTATTACTGATGCGAATCGTTTATTTGATATACTTATACCCGACCACTTACCAGTGTTTAATTCCGTTCCATATGCAACTAAGTAATGATTACCGCTATCATCTAAATCACCAACCGAAGGTTTTATCCATAATGAAAATGCATGAACTACATCACCAGTCTGATTTACAATACTTGTAGTTGATTCTATGAGTGAAGATGTCCCATTAAACACAAAAGCCCCGTCAGCTACCGTCACATCGGTCCCCGTACCACCATTTGTATTTGGAGAAAGATCCGTCACAGAAGTCACAGCTCCATTGGCCAAGTCCTTCGCATCATAGTAGACCTCCAACTGGGTCCCCGTGGTCGCCGGCACGTTGTACACGGACTTTAGGGTGGTGTCTAGGGAGCCACTGCCTTCTTCATGGCCGTAGTATTCTATTTCTTGAACACCTACAATGATACTTCCATTTGTTTTAGTAAAAACGATACCGAAATGTTTAAAGTGAGTTGTGTGACTAATATCAAAGACTCCCCACGTTCCGTTGTTGACCCAGTCTGTATTTTGGTGGTAAATTTCAACTATTTCTGATGAAAAATTATCATTACTTCCGAAAATCTTAAATTGTGCGGGACTTTGAGCGTTTCCAACTCCCGAATGAAATTTACGCGGGAATATACGAACTTCTTTAGGTTTGATTTTATATGGTAATTCTAATTTAACAAATTCACCGTACGTTGTACCTATACCGTACGTTGTACCAACGTAAAAACCACCCGAGGCGGGGTATGTAGAGTTGGCAGAAGTCCATAAAACACCAGCCGCACCAGCTTCTCCTTCTTGAATCACATCATTAAAAGCATTATACACCGCGTAATCTACATTGTATTGTGAACTCGCCGTCACCACATACCCATCCTGTGAGGCCGAAGTCAAAGCCACCTCCGGGTACTTCCGCAGAGGTCTATCATGGGGTCCCGTGTATTCGGCGACCACGTTGGAATCTACGGAGATTGACATGGGATTGGTGTAGAACGTGTTCCCGGTGACGGTCACGTTTTTCGTGACGGTCAAATTATTGGAGACGAGAAGGTTTTCCGTGACTGTGAGGTCATCCGAGACCATGACATTCCCCGTAACGGTTAAATTCGAGGAAACGAGGGCATTCCCTGTAACGGTGAGATCGCGACCCACCGTGATGTTTGCGGTAGTCACGAAACCCGTTGTTGCGTTCGAAAACTGAAGTGTATTTGATGTGACATTTCCCTGATCGGTGACGCTCTGGAGACCGTGGGCAACATCGACATTTATACCCCCGATATTCATAGCTGTCGCATACACGTTCCCTGAAACCACCCGAAGATGGGCATCTTTCACATTCAGGAACGTGTTCAAACTATTGACAGACATCTAATATAGCGTAAGAAATGTTTTACGTGTTATTAGGTGTGATCAGCCACAATGATATGTACACCCCACGAAGGCTGCTATATGTACTGCGTTTGTGGAATCTGTTTGGGTACCTGAAACATCCAAGTACCTGATTTTGTATGCCTTCTCAGTCTCTGTGGAGTGATCCTCCCATTGGATCTGCCCATGTACGTCGAGTTCATTCTCAATCACATCAGTCACCCGTGTATGGGTGGTCGCCCCCGTATAATCTGAGGCTACCTCTTCCTCCACTGATTGGTAATAGTCCTCATTATAGAGAGACTGTGTGTTGGATTCAAGAGCCGACCATGCACCCGGAGTTTTCGTGTCTGTAGTTGTTTTTGTGAATGTTAAACTATATGAACTTTGAGTGTTTGCCTCGAGGTTCGAGTACTCTGCGTAGGTTACACCTGGAGGGTCGATAGAGACCCGATCCCACGTGTCACTTTCCGTGACATTCGCGGTCGTCGTGAGCGTGTATTTGGTATCGTATACCACGTTACTGGTTTGAGTATACGTCAAAGTATACGTGTTTTGTGTATTGGCTTCCAAGTTGGACCATTCCGCGTAGGCGACATTTGACGGGTCTATAGAAACATTGGACCAGGTATCATCCACACCCACCGTGGTCGTCACGAATTCGTGGGGAACAGACTTCACTTTGTGAACATCCCCCAAATAATAGGTCTGAATGACATTGGACCGAAGAATCTGTTGGATAGGTTGGGTCGCTGGGTTGAAATCACAATCCATGGTAATTTTGGCGACTGTATAGTTTTTGAGTGAATCGGAATCTTGCTTTTGACCGTAACCCGCTACGTTAGATGTCGTGATGTAGTCACCCGACTCGAGGGACCCACCGATATTCGAGACCCAAATGGCACCTTCACCGACCGAGTTGATGAAGACGCGAGTATCACCCTTTTCTTTGTCGAAGGGGGTTACGAAACTGCCATACGCATCGCTTCTCTGTTCGGGGTCCTCCGCTTCCGAAATGACACCGAAACATTTCTTATCACACACCTCGCTCGAAAGGGACACGACGGGTAGAGATTCGTTGGTGGTAATAGCGTTCGAACCAGCCTCAATACCACCGGACATTTTGATGTATTTGTTATTGTCCGCGGAAACGATGAGACCTTCGAGGTCACCCGTTTGGGAAAATGGTACATCTTTGATGAAGGTTCTGTGTTGTCCGGTGAAATTAGCCTGTACAGCACCACTTGTGTTCGCTATGTACCCCTTCACATTTGTATTTACACAAAAAATCAATCTATAACCGTCACCGACTCCAATGCTCCACGGGTTGCCATTGGCACCCTCCGCGTGCATGGTAAGAGCGGTGTTCGCCATATTTACATTATCTGTGAGCGTTGTCCCTATGGCATACCCTCTCTGATGTACGTGTATTTCCCCTCCTGAGATACCCGGTAAATCCAATGCCTCTTTGCCCCCACCTCCCACGACAACTCGGTTCGTGCACAAGCGCCCTCCTCCCACATCCAAAGCCCCCCTCGGAGCCTCCCCATCCCCTAAGCCGATCCCGACCCGAGTCTTCGAGAAGTTCACCACGTGGTGACCCTCGTCGCACCGACCCATATCGTAGAGGGTCTTGACCTCTTCGGCGGTGAGGGTTGTGTCGTAGAGTTTGAATTGGGAGATGGAACCATTTAACCCCTGATTTGATGAATTTCTATATGTACCTATCAATATCTCAGGATCTTCAGGAACTAAACCACCTGTATTCGAACCGGAGTTTATGTTTGTACCTATTACACCATTTACATATATACTCATATTGTGATGTCCACCACCCGGATACACCAGTACTGTGTGATACCAGATACCCAAATTTATTCCCCCACTCGGTTGTACGGCCATACCATTACCAAAGAATTGTCCGTGAATTTTATTATCCCCTGTGTCAAATGTCATGAAAAATGATTTCTGACTTGACTGTTCTCCCCATGAAACTAGAGTATTATCAACACCACCAGTTAATGCGGAAGCATTAAACCATAAACTCACACTGAACGGCCTGTCACCACCCAACCCATTGGCTCCACCGACAGTTATACCCGAAGTTGTCGCACCGTTAAACGTGAGTACTTTTTCATTAGCATCGTACCCGGCACCTGTAGTAAAAACACCATCCAACCCCCTCCCACTCGTGTCCCTGACAGCCCCCTCAAAGGTGGGGTTCGTGGAGGTATTGTATTCCACGACGAGCCTGTCCCGACGGGGTGTATCGTCCGCGTCGAGAGGCGGCCCAATTCGGGGAACGTTGAGGTTCTTCGTGAGGGTCAGTTGGCCATCGTGGAGGACGGATTGACCCTGCTCACGGGTGCCGAAATATTTGAGTTCCGAGATCATAAGCCACGCGTCAGAACCGTCAATCTTTTGAGTTGTTAAGAGCCTTAAATATTTAAATCCAGTTTCGGAATTGATGTTCCAAATTGCTTTATGTGCACCGATACCATCTAATTGAGATGGTGTATACGATAAGTTTGTAAATTCAGTAATCTGGGTCCAATTCTCGCGATTATTACTTCCGTATAAAAATCCATTTTTAGGGTGATCACCTGGTGAATAAGTAGTGATACGTGTTTGAATTTGAAAACTCTTTACACGAATTCTATACGGTAATTCGAGTTCGAGCCAATCACCTTGATGACCCTGAAAAGTACCAACCGGATCGCTTGAACTTTGATTAGGTAAACCACCGTTACCCGACCATCTTGCCACAGTCCCGTCTGAAAGGGTTGCAAAACCAAAATTTATAACTAAACTTTTTGTAAATGCCCGACCAGGATAATAATTCCGGTTGTCGTGATAACTACTCGTACACGCTTTAAATGTGCCATGTCCTTCTATATACCATTCATCACCGTCAAAACCACCCGCCCTAGGAGGAAACTCTTCCGGAACGTGGGGTTCATCTGCGACACTGAACCGACCTTGTGGTGCATCCGTACCTACCCCCAACTTCCCTTGTTGAAGAACCATTTGGGACTTGGCCCTCCCGAAATAGTCCTTTTGGGCATCCCAAATCTCGAGGGCTTGGTCCTCCCCCACGAACGTATCGTACACCCTAAAGTTCGCCACCTTATCGATGTTCCCACCTCCGATCTGGATGGGGACGGAGTCGACACCTGTGCCGTAGAATTCGAGGTTCTTGAGATCCACGTTAATACTAGCATTTTGTAAACTTTTCACAATTAAAACGATATATTTATATGCGACGGTAGCATTAATATCCGTTGTTTGAGCCGATGCAGTAGTTAATGCAAATGTATCTTTTATAGTATACCAGTCTGAATCGTTGTTTGAACCAAGTAAAATAACTTGACCGAGACGTTCTGGTTGGCTACCATGATCGGTTTTCATTTTCTGTACCATCAATTTATGTGGTAGTTCAAGTTTTATCCATTCACCCCTGTGTGAAGTTCCTGTAAGTGTCGATGCTAATGCATTATTTTGATAAAACCCGCTTCCATCTGCACTAGAAGCATAAGGTGCATTTGAGGAACCGTCATAATACAATTGCCAACCCGGTTCTGAACCAGTATTACCAAAAGCTGCCCATGCACCACGAGCCTCAATGTTATTAGCTCCGTACACATATTGGTCATTACTCGCACTCACCACGTACCCCCTTTTAGTATACGAACTTGGTATACTAATGTGCGGATACTTGAGGACGTTGGTGGGATCGGGAAGGCGGACCAGGTCGTTCTCGCGGTGGCCGTAGAGTTGTATATCACTTAAAGCCAATTGACCGGCTGGGTGTCCATTGATTGCGGTTACGACAAGTCCGATAGCCTTGTAACCCACCGTGGAATTTATAGTATAGTCCCTACCTGCCAATGGGGTGGCATTAGTAAAACTTTTAATAAGCTCCCAATCTTTGTTATTTTTTGAACCATAGAATTTGAAATCTTTGGGTCCCTGTTCATGATATTGTTGACACTTCATATTCACATAAGACAGCTTCAATTTATGCGGCATTTCTATTTTTACCCAGTGACCATTATCAGTCGATGTACTTGATCCCGTAGAAGTTCCCAAATTATGTGTAGAACCACTTATATAATCATAATTACCGGATGTACTATACATTGAGCCACTTATTTGCCACCACCCCCCATTGTTATAACCACCCTCGTATTGATCAAAAATTGCCCAAGCTTCATAACCACTTTGGGAACTACTCGCACTCACCACATACCCCCCCTGTGCGTACCCCGTCATCGCGAAGGGTGGGTAGTCCCCGAAGGTATCTTCGGCTTGGTCTTCGGCCACCTTACGTCCATCGAGGTAGGTTACTCGGGAGCCACCTTCACCTTGGTACGCGTAGGTCAGGTTGTGCCACGTGTTCGATTGGAGGTCCAAGTTGAGGGAATCCAACTTCTCTTCCGACGCGATCGAAAAAACGCACGTATTAGAAACATTTGCCTCCAGGTTCGATGAATTGAACCACATGGAGACCGCATGGGGTTGGTCACCTTCCATGAATGTATTGGCTTCGACCGAAAGGTTCGAGGTTAGGGTTCCGTTAAGGGTATAGTATTTATTGGTCGCATCGTATATGGAGTTATTCCCGGATGGGTCGGCACCACCCGAAATTTGGTTCGTTCCCGGATTTGCCATCCCACCATCGACGAGGACTTTGACACCCGTCAATTGTGGGTTATTGAAACGAGACATGAAAGTCGTATCGACCGAATGGTCACCTGCGGGTGGGTCCTCTTCGTAGCCGTAGTATCTTATTTTATCGATCTGAACCTGGGCAGCACCACCGGTAGCTCTAATTTGAAACACAATATACTTATAAGCGATTGTGGAATTTACGGTATCGTTAGCTATATCACTTGTACCTGAATACGTCAGTGTATAATCGTCTTTTATAGTTACCCAATCCGAATTATTATTAGAACCGTATAATTTACCTAGTCTAACCTTTTCGGTATTTGTCGTGGAATTTATATACACAGATTGAACTTTGATTTTTTTGGGTAATTCCAAACTTACCCAAGCACCCTTTGTATTACCGGTTCCAAAAACCGGCGCATCCGCGACGTTATCAGCTGATCCGTTATTTCCTGTATCGTGATTAAAACCAGTCGGCTGCCAGTGTCCTCCGTCGTTAGGATCGGAAAATACCTTCCAGGGTGTACGACCCGGACCAGGTCCCGATGTTTGTCCAGTGTTTGAGTTTGTACCTTTTACTGTGTAACCAGCTTGTGTATAGGTAAACGTTGTTTCGTTTGCGTCAAGCTTTCCATATTCGAAAGCAATTTCGGGGTACTTTTTGAGAGTTGGTGCGACCCGTCCGTGAGGTCCCGAAATATCGGTGATCACGTTAGAATTGTGCTGGAACCCTTTCGTTTGGATCCGTCCTGTGGTCGTATCGACCATCGTGTTTGATGTCCCGACGAATGTAACCACGTTCGCATACCGAATCTCGAGGTTGCCTATCGTCTGTTCCAAAGACATATCTACTATTTGGGGAGGTTTTTTTAAGTGATGAAGTCACTTGATACGGGAGCACTTGGAACTCTGGTTCTTACAAAGTGGGAGGCACTTTGGAGGAAATGGAACGAGTGAAGTACAAGTCCTACGAAGTCGGGGCAGTTGGCCAAACGGGGTTTACTGGATCTTCGGTCGCTGTGGGAAGGTCCCTGAGGGCTTGGCGGTAATCCAGCCACTCCTGTTTCTTTTCAGGTGTGGTGTGGGGAAAATCGACGGTCACGTACTTATCAGACTGGTCGAGGAGAGCGTTGCGTTTATGTCGCAAACTTTTCAAAGTTATTTTATTTTGTAACGTCGTAGTCCAATAATCTTCACACTCTTGTTGTGTTGGGATAGTAAAAGGTGTTTCGGTATACACGTTCGCCTCTTCGTTAAATATTACATTCGATTTATCTTCTAACCCTTCATATTCTGATGGTGTGTAGACCTTTTGTGAATACCATGTAATATTAGACATGGTGATGATTCCATCGTCACATCCAAAGGATTCACCTGGTCTGATTTCATTTAATGTACGTAGTAAATCCATATAATTAACACTATATTTTTTAATATCCATCTTCAACATCGAGAATTACAAAAAACGAATTAGTAGGAAGTTCGTGTGACAGGGCATTGGAAAAACCCTTCGTTCGTCCAGTCCACAGCACGGTCGCCGCGTTGTCACCATACTTCCCTATGAGGTTAACTTTTAATTTTGATCCAGAAGAAACGTCGCAATTGGGTAGAGAAAACATAGACGTTACAGAAGCAGCTGTAGGCGTTGAATCAAAATTTTCTGCGTGATAACTGATACAAGGAAGCCCATTAATCTTATTTCCAAGTGCCGACGCGTTATCAGACTGTGAAGATTGCGTCACAAAATCAACCCCAGTGCCCGTCTTCCCGCTGAGTTCTACACGGAACCCAAAGTTCCAGGACTTTTCCGATTCGCCACGCCAGTCAATTTTAACGTATGCTTTCAAATTAGCCGTTCCGAGATGATGATAACATGAAGGTATATCAAATGTATGATCAAGGATAGCGACTTGTGTTATGGACGAACTCGCCGCCGAAAAGTTAGTGCTTCTCTGCCCTAGGTAATCCCACGCAAGAAAAGTCGGACGACCACCTTTAAATACTGTTGAAAACGTATCCCCCCTCACATCCAAAGCCCCCCTAGGCTGGGAGGTCCCAATCCCCAACCTCCCAGCCTTGAGGGTCATCGACAAGTCCCCGTGCCCGAAATACTCTTTCTGATAGGCATAGAGTTGGTAGATCTCGTCGGGGGTCAGGACCCGGTTGAAGAGGCGGAAGTTCGCGATGGAACCGTCAAACGCAGACGTAGTGGCACTACCGTCAGGTGTATATCGTCCGATATCTAAATTGTTAGTGGATATAGCCAAAACACCTGTGCTTCCAGAGTGTGTTGCTACTAGTTTAACATTGTTGAGGTAAATTTCTCTTCCATTTTGACCCCCAAGGCCATTATACGTTACTGTTATATGATACCATTCACCATTTACTATCGTGGGTGCATTATCGTCGCGCGCCTGAAAATTATTTCCTCCGAATGTATAATTAATTCGATCAGACTCTATAAAGAGTTCGCACTTGTAATTTGAGCTGCCAGACACACCCCCAACATAAAAGAGAGCGTCACCACTTCCTGCTGTCAAACTATTTGGTTTAAACCACAAAGAAAAACTGTGAACGTAATTTCCACTCATGGGTGTACTCGTAGATAAATATTGGTTATCAGTTTTATTAAAAGTAAACGCCTTATACGTAGAGTCAAAACCAACACCACCAGCACTGGGTGTGGCATCGTATGTACTCACACCCGTTTTATTATCGACCCCACCAGCCCCAGCGAAATCCGATGTCTGTGTGTAGTCTTGCCCATCATAGTAGACATCCAACCAATCCGTGTTGGGAACGTTAGGGACTGACTTGACCACCACGTCCACCCCGTGAGCTTCGGGGTCGTATTCGGGGGTGCCGAAGAGTTTCCACTGTGAAATATTCGCCGTATCACTGGTTCCACCTTGTATTATACTATTTACAACAAGTCTATAGTATTTGTAGTATGTTTCAGTGTTACTATAAAGTTGAAATGACCGTGTTTCACCATTAATATCATACGTCTCACCACCATCGCTATGTGTATGAATATCAATCCACGTAGTTCCATCGTTTGACGCAAATATTTTTGCATCTTTTGGTTGGCGTCCCTCTATCCCGGCTGCAGCCCTGTTTGATATAGAGTAGTTATAAAGTTTTATTTTTTCCGGGAGTTGGATCTGTAAATATTCACCTTGGTAACCGTTCGTATTATAAACTGTACCCGACCCACCCGTATATGCACCATCTAAATTTGGATATGGATTGACCTGATATACGGGTTCGTGCCACGACGAATATAAAACATTGTCAAATGCTCTATATGGGTCTCTGGCTGGGTTGGTTGCACTCGCACTCGCCACGTAGTCACTCGTCCCAGATTCGTCGTTTTGGGTCATAGCCACCCTCGGATACTTGATGAGCTTTTTGGATCGGGGAAACTCCGTGACCACGTTGGAATTGAGTTTGATGGAGGCTGTGTTTGAGGTGTGGAGCATGTTCACGTTGGAAACCACGTTCAAGTCTGCGACGTTCCCCGTGATGAGCGCATCACCCACCACGTGTAAATTAGACGTGGGTCCGTTGACGTCGACACCGACCCCGAGACTTCCTGTAGTTGTATCGATCACCGTGTTTGATGAAGCCCCGACGAACGTGATCGTATCGACACTTTTGAAATCGAGCGTGCCTTGGGGTGTCGCGATAGGCATCGTATCTACTATTTGGGGAGGTTTTTTTAAGTGATGAAGTCACTTGATACGAGTGAAGTCCTACGGACTTCGATCGGGATGTCTTTCTTACAAAGTGGGAGGCACTTTGGAGGAAATGTGGACGAGTAATTACGTTGTTCGGGACTAGCCACAATGGTACGTACACCCAACGAAGGCTGCCTTGTGAACGGCACTCGCTTCATCCGTCTCCACACCCGAAGCGTCGAGGTATCTAATTTTATAAGCTTTTTCTGTTTCTGTTGGGTGGTCTTCCCACTGGATCTGTCCATGTTCGTCTAGTGTATTTTCACCTGTTTCATCTTTCTTTATATTTTGTATGGGTTGAGTTACCGGGCTGAAATCACAATCCATCGTGATTTTGGCGACCGTGTAGTTTGCGAGAAACTCACTGTCTTGTTTTTGACCGTATCCAGCCACGTTGGAGGTTGTGATGTAGTCGCCAGATTCGAGTGAGCCGTTGATGTTCGTGACCCAAATAGCACCTTCACCGACCGAGTTGACGTAAACGCGGGTATCACCCTTTTCTTTGTCGAAATTAGTACCAAACGCACCGTACTGTTCGGTTCTATTTTCGGGATCTTCCGATGCCGAAATAACACCAAAACACTTTTTATCATTGGCTGTCGCGGACAGAGACACTATAGGAAGTGATTCGTTCGTGGTAATCGCGTTCGAACCAGCCTCAATACCACCGGACATTTTGATGTATTTGTTATTGTCAGCGGACACGATAAGACCTTCTAGTTCTATAGCTCGTGTGAAAGGAATATCCTTGATGAAAGTTCTATGTTGTCCAGTGAAATTCATTTGGGCATTAGCATCATTCGGGTCAACATAACCCTTCGCAACACCGTTAAATACGAACCTAAAATGATCATTGTTACTATTGAATAAGTGCCAATGATTGGCATTATCTGTATTTGACCATCTCATACCATGCGTCGCGGAACTCGCACTAGGTCTGGTTCCCTGATTTAATTCAAGCTTCGCACTCGGATTCGTCGTCCCGATGCCGACGTTGCCGGGAATATTTAGACTACCACTCATCCATCTCTGCTCACCCGAACCGTTTCCGGATATATTAACTAATTGTGTAATACGTGCGGATGTCCCAGAAACATCAGCGCCACTCACGTTCTTTAAAGCAAACACCGTGGTATTGTCAGATACATGGCTAAACGTGGTTATATGCGTCACTACTTCAGAGGCATCGGTTAGAGTGGAGTATCTATACCCACCGCGCATGTAAATGACGACACCACCCAGGTACGAACTGTTTCCTTCGTAAAGTCCCTGAAATCGGAGTTCGGACGAACTATATTTCACAACATGGACATCATACATTGGATTGTGATCTGTCCAGCCACTACCTCGCGCATACCCGACGAGAGTATTTTCGTTATATGGGTCAGATCCACCCAAAGATTCACCGAATACTTTGAAGTGAACTGGGTACATGTCGGGTAAATCTGGGGTTCCTTCAAGTTGTGGATGTTTAAATTCAATTGGGTAAAATATAGCATTAGACTGTGCGGTCAAATCAATTTCCCAACGACGCTGAGCATATATCTCTTTACCATTTTGTCCTAATGTCCCATTCACTTCTAATTTATAGTCTGGACTCGTCGTCCCGATGCCGACCCTATTATTCACAGAATCGACAAAAAGGGTATCTGTGTCGACTGCCACATTCCCAGTCACGGTCAAGTCATCTCCCACGACCACGTTCCCAGTCACAGTGAGTTCCCCCCCAACTTCCACATTTGCGGTGGTGACGATCCCTGTGGTGACGTTCGAGAATTGAATGGTGTGTGGTGTGACGTTCCCGACTGCTGTAGTATTCGCGAGCGTGTGTGTCGTGGCGACAACCTCGACAGTCCCGAGAGAGAGGGTTCCGCCTACACTGAGGTTTGAGGAAGTCGTGACCCCTGTCGTGACGTTCGTAAAGTTTACTGTCCCCGCGACGGTCGACTGGGAAGGTGCGAATTCGACAGCCCCCAGTTTCATGACATCCGTGTGTACGTTCCCTGTGACACGCAAGTGTGCGTTCTTGATATCCAGGAACGAATTATCATTCGTCACGTAATAGGACATATCTACTATTTGGGGAGGTTTTTTTAAGTGGTGAAGTCACTTGATACGAGTGAAGTCCTACGGACTTCGATCGGGATGTCTTTCTTACAAAGTGGGCGGCACTTTGGAGGAAATTTTTAGGCATTTTCGAGAGCATCTAGTCTCGTAAGAACTGAAGCGAGTTGACTTTGGAGTGTAGTAACCTTAGCTTTCTCGGCTTGAAGTTGTGCGTCTATTTCTTGGATCGCCTTAACTGCGACAACGAATATTCCCTGATAATTAAGACCAAGTGGTGTTTGGGTTTCCACTTGTTTTATGTATATACCCGTACATTTATCTTTGTTTTCAGATATCAAATTTGTATACTCCTCTATTGTAATTACATTTTCTTCGTATAAATATTTACGTGTATATGTACCCTGTTCATCTTCATTTAAATTGACATATTCTTCCGGTGATACAGATTCATCAACTGTTTTCATTTCGGAACCTGAAACTAAAAATGATACTTCAGGAATGTTACGAACATCTTGTGCAATAAATCCATATTCGTCTCCATGTGTAAAGCCCTCCCATGGTTTCGTTTCTGCATTTTTCACGGTTTCCCAATTTTCATCAGTTGGTATCCAGCTACCCTTAGCATCTGATGGGAATGCCATAATTTTCTCATATTTTTGAGGTTTAAGTTTACATATAATGTCGAGCGCATTGGTGATATTCTCTTCATTATATTTGATCCTATCATCGGAACCGTTAAGACCACCTGATGCGTAGAATAAATCACCATTCACGTGCAGGGTATACCCGGGTGTTTCGGTTATAACACCCACTCTACTACCACGAATTGTCATGGTTCTACCTTCATAAACACCGTGATCATGTGCTCTAAAATGAAGTAGATTTGAATAGTAGACCCCAGTGGTCCCAGTTGACCTGTCATTTCTGTTTTCAATTTCTATCCCAGATAGAATTCGACCGACATAATGTTTGCCTATGTATTGACTCCAGTTAGCCGTACTTGTACCCATGTCGCGGTGACGTGCAGTATACGGGCTCATCCAAAGACTTCCATTATTTAACATTATGTCAACATTCCGTTGTTCTGCGTTATAGGGTTCTGGTGCAGTCGCATGGTTACTTATTAATGTTTCAGAACGACTTCCGATATCCACCGACCCGTTATCATTTCGTATGGTAAATTTGTTAGTGTTACCGTCATCTGTTCTAGTTGATCCGTTTATGAAAAGTACAGCACCCCCACCCCCAGTACCAGGTCGTGGCCCACTGAGAAGATAGTTATAATTACTCACCACAGCAGTTATGTCGCGTTTAAGAATACCTGAAGTTGCCGCGCCTTCGACGTGTAATTTATTACTCGGACTCGTCGTCCCGATGCCGACATTGCCAGCGTTGGTGATAACCATTTTGGAATCGGTGATATCGACGTCGCTTAGGTCATTCGTCGTTTCCATGCAAAAGTGTAAATCTTGTTTACAGTAAGAATTGGGTGCGACGTTCGACGATAGGATGGCACATTTACGTTGGTTCGTCGAGGATCCGTTAAAATAAATAATCGCGTCACCACCATTGTTTCCTTGTGCTTGTATATGAACTTCGGCATCTCCAGAAGCCGCTTTTACATTTAAAGCATGGGATGGAGTGTTCGTCCCGATGCCGACGTTGCCAGCGGTATCAAAGTGTATGTTGGTTTCTTCGACAATCTCACCTTCAGCTGTGTAGGCTAAGGCACTCGCTGCGAAGTCCCCGCCACGTACAGGCTTCACATAGAATCTACTTGCCCCGCCACTGTCCAAAGTCACACCAGAGGCATTGAGAATGATGGAGTTAGCGTGTTGATCGGTCAGACCTGCTGCGTACCCCACGGCGACGGCCTTGTTTCCTTGGTTGTTCTGACCACTATAACGCCCAATGGCGATGGCGTTGTCTCCCTGATCGCTCTGACCCGCTTGGATTCCCACGGCGACGGCGCTGGTTCCCTGTGTGTCATTACCCGCTAGGTACCCCACGGCGACGGCGTTGTCTCCCTGACTTGTCACACCCGCTTGGACCCCCACGGCGATGGCGTTGTCTCCCTGAACGCTCTGACCCGCTTGGATTCCCACGGCGACGGCCTTGTTTCCTTGGTTGTTCTGACCACTATAACGCCCAATGGCGACGGCTTGGGTTCCCTGACTGGTCTTACCCGCATCATGCCCTACAGCGACAGAGTTGGCTCCTTGACTCGTCGTTCCTGCACCATTACCAATCTTGATATCGTCCACATTGGGGTCGAATACACCCGTTACACCAGACAAAAGTGGGATACGGGCTTGAGCGAATGTCCCACTCGTGATTTTGGCTGCATCCAAGACTGGAATACGGGCAGCGGTGAGTGTCCCAGTGGTTATGTTAGTCGCGTTTAGAGCTGTAAGCCCCGAGCCGTTTCCGGATATGGTCCCATTCACATTGACACTCAAGGGCTCTGTAGCCGCTGTTCGCATTGTAATATCCGTATCCGATGCGTTACTCTGTGTATACCCAATCTCGAGTGTATCCGTAGTTTCGTCAAAAATTATGGCAACGTTACTGGTAGTTGCGGGACGTGTTAGTATGAGACCAAGGTCTACGACAGGTGAAGCTGTGTTATCTTTCCCGATTTCGATGATCGGGTCTTTAACTCTCAAATTAACTGTATCGAGGGTTGTAGTGGTACCGAGTACGGTCAAATTACCCGTGACGTTAATGTCAGTCGTCGTGATGGTACCAATATTCGCAGATCCGTGTACATCGAGGGTATGGGCGGGTGCGTCCGTCCCTATCCCAACCCTAGATGTGGTCGTATCCACGAAAAGGTTTGCGGTCCCAACTTCGATGTTCGAGACCGCGTTGAAGGCTTTCGTATCGTTATTAAAGTTAACGGTAGTTGCGGTGTTCGCACTCGACACGATCGATATTTGATCGAGGTTGAAGCTACTCGCGTATACGTTCCCGCTCGTTACCCTGAGGTGGGAATTATTGACATCCAGGTACGTATCACTCCCGTTCATATCTACTATTTGGGGAGGTTTTTTTAAACTGGGGGAAACTCGAATGGTTTCGTCTGTTTGATACGAGGGAGGACCTTATCAAATTGGTGTTTCATAAGGTCTTTTTTCATGTTCAAGTCCTATGGACTTGGGACTAAGCACTTTCCAAAGCTAAAATACGAGCTTCCAAAGTATCATTTCGGGACCGTTCGACTTGGAGCTGACGGTCCACTTCTTGAAGGGCTGCGGTGGCGACTGTCCATATAGCATCTTTCTTTAAAAAGTGGAAGTCATTCACCTCCTCACCATACACGAATATTTCGTTACCCTCAGTGTTACTTTCGTCGAATGACCCTATCCAATCCGTTAGATCTTCTTCAACCTGGAGGCTATGTTCTCCCAGTATACCGGTTATTTTTACCATGTGCTCAGTATTTTTAGTGTCGTAAAGCTTTAATCGTGATGTTGTCTTGCTTTCCAGGTTTGTGGTGTTGAAGTTTGTGAAAGTGATCACATTAGACGCTGAAACATTAACCGTTTCATAAATATTTGGGATACATTCCGTTCGTTTTTGTGTAGCATATGGGATAGTATCAGCCACTTCTTGTGCTATGAAACCCCAAACAGGTTCAATACCTCTTTTGACATCATCTCGGTATTTATATCGTTTTGGTTTTAGTAGTCGTATTGTTGAGAGAGCTTCACCATCTTCAACATCAACGATCTCCTTCTTGATACGTTCGTCACTCGAACCCATAGTTCCAGCGTGTGATAAAACCCATTCCCCTGCGACTATATCATTGTCAGCATAAATACTTATTCCGTTATGAGATCCGGTATAAAAAGCTCCGGCAACGTTGTACTTAAATCCGTAATGAGCACCGGCAGCTGTCGCTCCAGCGTTTCCAACGACATGAAGCTTCGCGTAAGGTGTTATCGTCCCGATGCCGACCTTATCCGAAGTCACAAACATCGCAGGGGTGGCGAGGTAAGGAAATGTATCGCCAGATGAAACACCTCTAAAAGCCAATCCATACTGGGGGTCTCCCCACTGTGACCATATACTCCCACCTCGCATATCCGTTGTGCTATTGTTTAGAGCAGTAAATGTTAAACCTGGACTACTATATTTATTCGCAAGAGTCCCAACGGCGTCTCGTGATAGGTGAAGTCCTGTTCTAGGACTCGTCGTCCCGATGCCGACATTCCCCCCTGTCGTAACAGTTATTCGCTCGGCGTTTCCAGCCCCAATTCGAACTTGACTATTAGCACGACCATACAAATACATGTCTTTGTTACTACTTGAGCCTTGCCCTACAAAACCAATCTGGGTTGTCCCGTCGTCTTCGTAATATACGATAGCACGACTGTCGGGTGTACTATCGTCGATGATGTTTATACCTCCCCCTTTGATGGTGAGCCTTCCACTTGGGTTATCCGTCCCGATGCCGACGTTGCCGCCATTTGGTTGGAGAAGAATGTTGTAATATATTGATGTGTCTTTATTTAAGTTTTGAAGATAAGATGAACCGTCGTATATGGTACCGACAGCTAAACCCCAATACTCATCACCAGTTGCACCGAGCCTGTTAGCAAACCACGCATGAGTACTACTCGGAAAATCTGCCGATGTTCCCAAGCCAGCTGATGGTATCGTATCTTTATCCCCTTGTGAATTTAGCTGCTGGCCTATATGAAGATTAGTCCTCGGCAACGTCGACCCGATGCCGACCCTATTATTAGTCGAATCGATTTTGAGAGTATCCGTATCGAAAGTGACGTCACCAGTGAACGCGGGTGCGACTGAAAGAACTACACCCCCCGTTCCGGTACTACTTCCAGTTGCACCAGTACCACCACGAGTCACTGGGAGTGTCCCAGTCGTGATTTTGGCTGCATCCAAGACTGGAATACGTGCGGCATCGAGTGTCCCAGTGGTTATGTTAGTCGCGTTTAGAGCTGTAAGCCCCGAGCCGTTTCCGGATAACGTTGAGGCGGTCAAATCCGTGCTGACGAAACAATTTCCGATAATATGAAGATTTGCGTCTGGGCTGTCAACGCCAACCCCGAGCTTTCCTGTGATCGTGTCAATCACGGCGTTCGATGTATTGCCGACGCCCTTGAACGTGACCTTATCCACGTCCGTGAACACAAGTTGACCATTCGCGGCCATATCTACTATTTGGGGAGGTTTTTTTAAACTGGGAAAAGCCGTCGGCTTTTGTTTGATACGAGTGAAGTCCTACGGACTTCGATCGGGATGTCTTTCTTACAAAGTGGGAGGCACTTTGGAGGAAATGAGGACGATTTCTGTGAAGTCGGGACTTAGCCACAATGGTACGTACACCCAACGAATGCTGCGATGTATACATGTGAAGCTTCATCAGTCTCTACGCCATTCGCATCGAGGTACCTGATCTTATAAGCCTTTTCAGTTTGGTCAGTGTCCTCCCACTGAAGCTGACCATGTTCGTCGAGGACGTTCACGAGTTCTTGGCGGACCTCTGGTATATACTGTTCACGCATAGTCCTGGAAGTGTGTCGATGTATTAATTTAAATACCAAAGTTGTTTCTGTTCGAAGTGTATTCGATTCTAAATTACTGTACGTATCGAAATCTATTTGCTTATCACCATCGAAATATGTAATTCTGTTCTCAGTTGTTCTATCTTCTTCGGCGAGTTCATTATATTCTTCCTCAGTGACTCGAACTTCACTCGATACCGAGTAGACTGTAATATTACTCATTTCTTGTCTTATACGTCGTACAGGGGTGGACGATGGATTAAAATCACAATCTTCAGTGAGTTTAGCTACTGTGAAATTAGATAAAACTGGTGAATTTTGTAACTGTCCGTACCCAGCGATATTTGAGGTTGTTATGAGATCACCCGCCTCCACATTTCCTGTGAGGTTTGTGATCCATATCTTACCTTCTCCGCTCGAATTTACCAAAACTTCATTATTTTGTGTATCACAATTAATTTCGGAAATGACACCGTAACATGCCTTATCTTCACTTTTAGTTGAAAGTTCCACTGAACCTCTTTTACTAACAATCATACCGACAAAATCTTCTACGTTCTGGGGTGTAATATTCGAGACACGTGTCTTATGTCTAGGTAATTCAGTCGTTATTTCTTGAACTGATTTAATCAAATACGGTACGAGACCTATATAGTTAACAGCGGATGTATCTTTACCCCAAGCACTATAATCGGGGTCTACGGTTGGGTCAGCACTCGTGATAGAAACATTCGTGTCAATATCCCTCGCATCTCTCGGTATTTTTACGAGATGTCTGAGTTCTGGGACATCATAATACAATTCCTGTGCGATGAGTCCAGATTCACATAACCATTCCTTCGTGTCGGTAGATTCAATCGACGGTTTTTTATCATACAATTGAGGTTTTATTTTCATTAGTGTACCAGTCGCCCCGCGAATATATGTTTCATTCTCCTTTACACGGTCATCGGAATTGTTGATAGTGGTTCGAAACTCCCATTGATTACTGTTATAGTAGTTTCTCGCGGTCCACTCATAAGTACCGGCGGTATTGCGATACAGGGTGCTATAGTCAGATCCAGCCCCAGTTGAAGCAGGGCTGTTGTCCCCGTTATACTCTATACCACCACCGTAATCCGCACTTTGCCCCACATACACTTGCCCAGTTCCCTGAGAAGACCCATACAAGGCTATTCTGGCGACTGCAGTATCGGCATTTGTAACACGGAGTTCACCCCCATTCACATGTAGCTTCGCACCCGGACTCGTCGTCCCGATGCCCAAGTTCCCAGACGTATTTGTAGATGGAAGAGTAGTTCCCAATTCAACATTCGTTGTATCCGTTGATGAAGGTTCAGTAGTAGAAGTAAACCTTCTCTCAAACGATGTTGTTCGAGAACATTCTGTACGCATGGTATGATTTGTATAATGTTTCATCTTAACACATATATCGTATTTATAGGCGTCAGTTGACACTCGTCGCATTCGTACATCGGTGAAGATTTTCTCACCTTCGACCTTCCATAAGATACTTCTATATGCAGAACCATTCCCCACGTTAGCAAGTATTTCAGATTTACCAGCTGGATTACTACCAAACAATTGCCCCCCTAAAAAGGTCAAGTGTAGAGTACCCCCCTTTTGTGTTGGTGACGGACCCGTAGCATCCCATGTTCCTACTATATGCCAGCTATTATCGGTACCAGTATGATTTGTTAAACTGTGTTGAATTATAGGACTTCCATAAAGATGAAACTTTTCTACCGGACTCGTCGTCCCGATGCCGACGTTACCCTTATAGGGTTGTAAAGCAAGGTCATACCGACTGTCGGTCCCGTAGCTCCACCCCCCATCAATATCCGCTTGCCATGCTCTCCCATCAATCTGGGTCTGTAAACCGAGCCTCTCTTCACCGTAGGTCGCCTGAACACCGAATATGTTAAGAACTCCATCTCCACCTCCAACATGTCTCGAGATAAGACTCGTCGTTCCGACAGGCTCCCCAGTGAGATCCGCTCCGTGAACTTCGAGAGGTGCACCCGGACTCGACGTCCCGATGCCGACGTTGCCCGTAACATTTTCAAAAGTAAATTGACCACCACCCGTATTATACAGGATAAAGTGACCACTCGCATCTTTATACATCCTCGTGGAGTTAATGTGACTACTCGTGAGTGTGATACCATCACTACTTGTATCTCCCTTTTGACGAATTCCTAAAACACCACCACCACTGTTCACTCCTATACCGCCATCTATAGTCAACATACACAGTGGACTCGTCGTCCCGATGCCGACGTTGCCGGCAGCGTTTATGACCATACGTGATGTGTGTACAGAGTTCTGACCATAATCAAAGTTCAAGGATCGTTTCGTTCCGTCGGATGCGTCACCGTTTGCGTAAATTCTATAATCACCTGCGGCATTTGTGGAATTTCCCCATGCATCGGAACCTGTTCGTGTAGTTGTATAAAAATCCAATCTGGGATATGCAGCACTTATACGAGAAACGCCGTGTATATCACATGTTTCGAGGGGACTTACCGTCCCGATCCCGATGCGGTTAGCACTCACATCTACAAACAGGGTATTCGTATCGAACGCTACGTCACCACTGAAGGTTGCTCCTCCAAAGGTTGTAGGTACGATATCCGCTGACCCGTCGAAAGATACACCCCCAATAGCTACAGTGGCTGTTAGTTTTGCGGCTGACCCTGTCGTGTTTCGGTCGAGTGTCCCAGTCGTGATTTTAGCTGCATCTAAATTTGGCATGGCGCCTACGAATGCCGTAGCAGTGACAGTCCCATTAACATCAAGGGCTGTTGTCGGTGCGGTACTTTTACCGATAGAAACGTTATGTGCGGAATATATATCGTCACCCACTTCCTTAAACGCTTCGGATGCTGCGGAAACTTCATAATCATCGGCAGAGTCTGTGAATATATCACCCGTCGTTTTTGTCGTATCCAGGGATTTAGCATACGCCATCCAGTGATGGAGTTTCATATCCGCGACTGTACTCACACCGGAGGCTGACGCGAGAGCTTCGCTTTGAACTGTCGCCGCATCTTTACCGTAGACAGCCCCGAGTGTAGTAAGACCACTGGGTACGACCGACTTTTTGCGACGACGAAACTTGATTTGGTTACCCGTAAACGAAATTTTCGCTTCATCCCCGATCCAAAGCGAATTATCAGAAACGTACATATCGCGTATTTTAAAGGCGGCGGAACCTATATCGTATGTATTATCTGCGGTGGGGATCATATGGCCACCCATATTAATTCTACCCCCTACATCAATATTTGATGTCGTGGTAAAACTGGTTGTTGCGTTCGTAAACTGAACCGTATTCGAGGTACTATTACTAACATCCGTGACTGACTGGAGTGATTGATACGCAGCTGCCGATATGGTATTGATCTTGAGCGTACCCCCAATTTCGACATTTGAGGTGGTGATGAACCCGGTTGTCGCGTTCGTAAACTGTACCGTGTTGGATGTAACATTCCCATTTTCAACCACCTGGTGAAGGTTCGATGCTATACCCGTGAGTAAAGATCCGTCACCGACAAAACGTGTCGCGGCGACGTTCCCTGTCACCGTGAGTACGTTCGCATCAGCATCACGGACGTAGAGGTTCGCGCCGACTTGAAGCGTGTTACTCGTGAGTGTGTGTACGTTTCCGATCCCGACGTTACTCGCGATGTAGACGTCACTGTTCTCACCATCTGACCACTGACTGAGCGTCCCCGTGATTGCGGATGGGGGGATATTTGTAAGCCCCGAACCGTTTCCTAAGAACGTACCCGCCGTGACATTCCCTGTCGCGACAAGATTACTGGATACCGTGAGACCTGTGGTCACGTTGGAAAACGCGACGGTATTTGATGTTGTAGCTCCCAAATTCGTTATATTTTCGAGATTAAGTACGAGATCTGATGTCAAGTCGGTCGTGACGTATACGTTCCCTGATCCGATCTGAAGATTTTGACACTCGGTATTCGACGTTCTGAGTGTTGCATTCGTAATATCGAGGAAACCGGTCGGTGAGTAAATCGGCATGTTCTCGTCTAGTATGAATGGAGGTTTTTTTAAGTGAAGAAAATTTTATAATTAGGCGACATTGACTGTCGCTATAATAATCGTCTGAAAGAAAAATAAGTTGTTCTAGCTGTCCCACCCCAACTCTGATTACTGTTAATTTCGAATATCAAATTAACACCCCCGGTCGCCGTTCGTCTCGTCCGCATACTAATAACTTCACCATTTGGTGCGTGACCCGCATTGTGTAAAGCAATATCATTAACCACTGACGAGTTTGTTGCACCACTATACCAGGTGAAAAATCCACTATATGTTTCATCGTAAAGCTGACCAGTTCCAGCTCCACCCGCTGAACTAATATAAGCCTGAACAATCCATGTTCCCGTACCGAGATGTGAACCACCAGATGTAACTGTAATCCAAGCCGTTCCATCAAAACTTAAACTCACGGGTACACTTACATAACCATCAATTTCATACCGAGTTGTATTAAATGTAGGTTTTGTAGCTAGTCCCGCATTAGAACCACTTAATACATGCGAAAGTGATCCTGCATGAGCAAATGTTGCCCCCAATTGTAACTCTATATCAAACATTACAGATACATCTTGTAAATCGCCCGGTTTCGGTCGATAATAAATTTTTAAATTACCCGACGACGTTCCACTCGTGCTACATATATGCTCAGCGTATAATGATTCTACTTTCACCGCCTTTGTAGCAGTTATACCATGTGTCCCACCATATGCACTTATATACCCCTCAAGTTCTGCAATTTCACTTCCAGAGGAGTTTGCAGCAACTTGAATAACATTTATTTTTAGTTTCATAATACCTTGCGTAGACGCACCATTTATAGGAATTGTTAATGTGTGATTATTATTTCCAGAAGTTTGAAAATTATAATTGTAACGCTTACCTTGTGAACGTGAATATGGACCACTTTCGAATCTTGAATGTCCGCCCGAAACTTGGAAACGTTGTGAATAATATGGAGTTGTTGTTCCAATTAAAAGACTTCCGTCATTGTCAAATTCATGTGTGAAAATGGCGTGCGAAATATCCACCGTTTCAGCACCCAGGTCCGTCGATGATGTAAAGTATTTAGTGAATGTATCCGTTTGCGTACACTCAATCTTCATAGCCATTTGAGAATACGATTCGACAAAGGCCCGTATTTCGAATTTATGTCGTGAATTGTCTAAGTGTTTAAACTTTATCTGTGTAATCACTGCATTACCGTATGCATGTATCATACCTTCTATATTTGCTTTGTTAGATGGATTATTATTGTTACATGTAGCGTAAAGAATAGTTTCACCACCCCTTTCTTTTAGTTCAGAACTATAACCGTTTCCACCGAGGAAACTTATCTTCAATCGGGCACCGGTGATGTTTGTAGGATCCCACTCGCCAATTTTATACCAACCCGAAGCATTAGCGGTATCGTACACTGTATCGTGTTGAATCATAGGACTTCCGTAGATGTGAAGTTTATCACTCGGACTCGTCGTCCCCACTCCAACCCTATCATTTACAGAATCCACGAAGAGCGTATCCGTATCGACTACTACGTTCCCACTCACGGTGAGTTCACCCCCAACCTCAACATTTGCGGTAGTGACAAGCCCCGTTGTAGCATTCGTAAACTCGATCGTGTGAGGGGTGACGTTCCCCGTGTCGGTCACAGAACTTAACGGGTACGATGGAACGATACTAATTCCACCTATAGTCATGGATTCGGCAGCGACGTTCCCATCAATCACGAGAACATTCGAACCAGAATCATCGACAAACAAGTTCGAGCCAACACTCAAATCATGTCCGGGATTCGTATTTGCGATACCGACGTTACCCAATGAATAATGAATTTCATTCGTGTTCACGGTGGTCCATTTACTAGATCCACCACCACCACCTGATTCAGCTGCCCATTCGGGTGTTCCACTCGCAGAAACCTTAAGAACGTGTCCCGTCGTTACACCAATATTCAATTTCCCTAGTGCATCTGTCCCCGTGGCGTAAATAATATCACCAGTCGTCGCCGTATAGAGGGCATCTACACGCGCAGCGTTCGCGGTCATGTCGGCATCGAGTGCGACCGCGGCCCCACCAACCGATAGTGTCGTTGAGGTCAATGCACCGACATTCGCAGTTCCGTGAACGTCGAGTTTAAATGCGGGTGCGTTTGTTCCTATACCCACGTTATCTGTGTTATAAAAGATTTTGTTACCATTCGTAACCCACGGAGTCGAACCAGCGCCACCACCCGTTCCCCAAACAGCATTAGTACCGTCGCTTTTCAATACCTGATTAACTGTTCCCAATGGGAGTCTGGTTAACGTATTAGTTCCAGATGCGTAAATGAGATCACCTTGTGAAAATCCAGATATTCCAGAAGAACTTGAAACTATCACACCAGCTGCGCCACCAGATTCATTTGCCCATTCGAGCGTTGTCCCACCAGTCTTAACTTTGAGAACTTGTCCGGAACCACCTATCCCAAGCTTGCCGAGTGCATTAGTACCCGTAGCAACGATTATATCACCCATTGTCGCCGTATAGAGGGCGTCTACACGCGCAGCGTTCGCGGTCATATCTGTTCTGAGAGATGCGATACGTGTAACGTTCGAGACGAGATCGGTTTTCAATGCTATACCGGATAATTCGGTCCCGTCACCCTTGAAACTGGAAGCTTCTACGTTCCCGGAAGCGACCACTCGTCCCGATACGATGAGTTCAGCTGTCGAGGCGATAGATATACTACCACCCATATTTGAGTGTTGAGTGCAGTAAGAATAGAGCGTTGAAGGAGCCCCAGATGGGACTGTAAATTTCAAATGATTGGCAATACTCGAATAATCTGTACCCGTGGTATAATCACTCCCAGGTAATGAACCGTATGGTTGTCCACCACCTCCGTTAGCTACCGTAGCCAGTCTAAAAGGGTGTCCAGCCCCTAGAGCTGTCAGGTCGAAAAGGTATGTCTGATGTTCGTGAAGTTCGAGCGGCTTTGCCGACGCGATCAGCCCATCGATATAAAAGGCGCCACCAGCATGTGTCACGACAAACTCTTTCGTGGTTCCCAGTGTAGCTGCGTTACTTATTAAGGATGTAGTTGATGTCACGTTCCCCGATACCGTAACATTTCCCGAGGCGACGAGTGAAGTATTCGCGTTCGTAAATAGAACCGTGTTTGACGTCGCGTTATTGACGTTAACGACATCATTGAGCGTGAGTAGGTTGAGGTTCGACCATATATCCACATTTGAAGCTTCGAGAGCTGATACACGTGGTTCTACGAGATCGAGACGCGTATCATGCGCGTCAACATCAGTTCGCAATCCGGTAATAAGGGGTGTATACGTTAAATTCGACGTTTCGAGGTTTGTGATACGTGTAACGTTCGAAACTAGGTCAACTTTCAACGCTACACCTGTTAATGTTGTCCCGTCACCCTTAAACGCAGAAGCTTCGACATTCCCGGAAGCGACGACCCGTCCCGATACGATAAGTTCTGCCGTCGGTGAAATAGACGACGCCGTACCCGTGCTTCCCATTCCGGCTCCGTGTTGTGTACAATAGTAATAAATCGATGACGGAGCATTCAATGGAACAGAGAATGTTACTTTGGAACCTGCAGTACCACTCGGAACCGTATCATGATTACTGACAACACCGGTTGTATATGAACTTGAGGACCCGGTAAATGCCGTTGAAAATGCCAGTGGGTGTCCAGAGTTTGTACTATCCGACATGTCAAAAATATACGTTTGACCCTGGTGTAACTCTAATAAATGTCGTTCTACACCATCTATATAGTAATTACCATTTACCGTCACCACGAATGTCTTTGTTGTACCCATTGTCGTCGCATTACTCACGATGGATGTGATGGACGTTACATTTCCCGATACCGTGACATTTCCCGAGGCGACGAGTGACGTATCCGTGTTCGTAAATAGAACCGTGTTGGATGTCGCGTTATTGACGTTCACGACATCGTTAAGAGTAAGTAGCTCGAGGTTTGACCATATATCTGTGTTCGACGCTACGAGTTCATCAATTCGCAAAACATTAGAAGCGAGGTTCGACCAGATATTCACATTTGAAGCTTCGAGGTTTGTTATGCGTAACGCGTTATCGGTTACATCGGTTTCAATCGCGGTGATCAAACTCCCTTGAACTGTATTCGCACTTTCAAGGGTTGTAATTCGGGACGCGTTACTTGTCATATCAGTCGAAAGTGCAACACCTGTAAGGGTTGTACCGTCACCGTAATAACTCCCACCTGTACCGACCGTCAAATTATTTTGAACGTGAAGTTGTCCGAGAACATTGACGTTAATTTCGTTCGTTGTATCATTCGTTATATCTGTCGCTTCAAGTGTGTCTTGTGTATACCCAATCGTGAATGTATCTGTTCCTCCGTGGTGTACGAGCGCAACATTCGCATTGGGGCGCTGCATGAGAATACCCACATCGGTCGTGGATGTCGTGTTATTATTGGCGATTCCTATAATCGCATCGTTAATAAGTGTCGTTTCAGATTCGATAATAAACCGCTCACCACGCATGAAAATATTACCCGTCACTTCAAGATTTGAGCTTATTACGGTCGTGTCGCTCGTTTTAGTAATGAACGTATCGTCTAAATCTGTTCGGAGACCCGAAAGTAGACCGGCATAGACAGCGTCTGTTGCCTCGAGTGAAGTTACGCGCGACGCGTTATCCGTAAGATTAGTTTCAATGACAGTGATCAAACCTCCCTGTACGGTATTCGCGCTTTCAAGGGTTGTAATTCGAGACGCGTTATCCGTAACATCAGTTTCGATTGCGGTGATCAAACCGCCCTGTACGGTATTCGCGCTTTCAAGGGTTGTAATTCGAGACGCGTTATCCGTAACATCAGTTTCGATGGCGGTGATCAAACCGCCCTGTACGGTATTAGCACTTTCAAGGGTTGTAATTCGAGACGCATTGGATGTCATATCTGTCTTGATCCCAGTGATCAAACTCGCTTGGACTGTATTCGCAGTTGTGAGGGTTGTAACGTCGGTTCGTAACCCTGTTATTAACCCAGTTTGTGATCCGTTAACAGATTCGACATTTGTTA
>Ga0308013_10000281_pt1 | contig 28870 bp, 35 predicted proteins | sample Neamet181_FD_203131 | JGI IMG/M metagenome (GOLD analysis project Ga0308013, IMG submission 203131) | Marine microbial communities from water near the shore, Antarctic Ocean - #181 | ecosystem: Environmental > Aquatic > Marine > Unclassified | place: Southern Ocean | collected 2014-07-25
AAATAATGCAAGAATTAGAAAGAAAAGCAATAGCAATAAGCAAGGAACGTACTGAACTTAATACAACTGAATGGCATCCAATAAATAATGATGAAGATCAGGAAGATAAAAAGTCGCCGTACCTTGTTGAAGCTAGATATTTGTTAGCTGATTATTACAGTATACCATATGATCTAAATATGGTGCACGAATGGTGGATCAGAAATCAAATACTATATATAAGAGTAACAAATGACAAAACAAAAGCAATTCTTGATTTTCGTCCAGATTATGAAGATCACGATGCGTTTAAACATCCAGAAGCAGAGTCCGTAACTCAAGGTAACTTAACTAAAGACGGGCAATACTTGTTTGGTGAATACTTAGTAATGAAATAAGGAGATATAATGAGTATAAAATATGAAAAGTTAAGTAAAGGTGAAACATTTCTTGTAAATTGGCAGTACAGAGTGCTAAAAGACGAAGCAATGGAGTTAGCAAGTTCAATTGCAAAGTCAGATACAGGAAATAGAAAAGTGTTTGCGTACTTCTTCCCAGAATATACACAAGCAATAACAGACTTTCAATCTAAGTCAGGTTACTGGCCTAATGTTGAAGTAAAAGCAGGACTACTCTCCCCAAATTGGGAAAAAGAGTTTGAAATGCGTCAATCAATAAGGAGTTAATAATGAAAAACTTTATAAAATGGTTAGTACCATGGGACAAAGAAATGAAATGGTTGTTAATAGTATTAGGTGTATGCTTTTTATTAATAATAATCTTCGCATCTGGATGTAGTGATAATTCTAGATATCCAATAGGCGATATAACTTATGACATAGATAGTCAATTAATATGTTCACCAGCAGATGCAGATTTGTGCAAAGGCTGGAAAACAGAGGAGTAATAATATGACATTAAAAGAAACTTATTGGATAGAAAATAGAGCAAGGCAAAAGCCGAAGCCAATAGACTATAGTGTCTCAAGGGAAATCAAAAAGTATACAGTTTGGGTAGGTGGAACAGAAATAACAGATCATTATGTTACATACACAAGCGCAAAATTACTTTATGATAATTATGAAGGTCAAGGGTATAAAGATATAATAATAAAGGAGAGATAATATGTACGACTATAAAATATATGTATCAGGTGATGAAGAAGCAGTAGAAAGAGTTTACAATCACGACACACCTGAAGAAGCCTTAGAAGATTATAATGAAAATTATGATAGCTCAGATAAAAAAGGCATTAGAGCAGAGCAAATCAAGATTGTAGTAAGTAACCAATGGTCAGGTGAAGATGAAACATTCGACACAACTGATGAGGCTTGTCAGTGGATAAGTGAACAAGAGGTAATATACTACAGTGTTGCAATGAACTATTTAATAGAAAATGATGTATCATTAGATGAAAGCTTAGAAGAAGCTGATGCTATGGGACTTTCAGTTACTGATTTAAATAGTGAGATGCTAGCTACAATTCTTCTGCAAAAGATGCTTAATGAAAACATAAATGAGGTGTAATATGAAATATATAAAACTGTTTTTAATATATACAGCATTTTTATCTTCAATTCTTTCTGCTACTTGTTTAGTTTATATAGTATTATGGCTAACAGCAGTGAGTGATTGGATGATATCAATGGGGTGGTTAGTATGAATACTAAATTCTATACATATTACTCAGATTGTTGTAATGAGGTTGTATCTGCTCAAGACACAGATCCATATTGTAGCGAATGTGGTGAAAGTTGTAGAGCTCTAACTACAGAAGAATATGAAGCAGAACAACAAGAAGAAGAACAAGAAAGATTAATAAATCTCGCGGATCATCTACGAGATGAACAAAAGGAAGGTAATATATGAGTACACACTGGATGGATAACAACGATTGGAAACGTGAGGCTGAGTATGAAACAGCTCATGCAACCTACAAAGATGACGCTCATAAAGAGATGATCGAGGAATTGAAACAAATAGAGTTTGGATATAGAAAATTAATCGACATCAAAACAGGTTTTATCAAAAGAAATAGGAAAGGACTAGCGCTTGAGTTCCTTAAGCAAGCATGGTCCTTAGGATACTATATATATGATTTACCTGAAGAAGAGCCATTCGATGCAATGGAATACGAATTCGAGGATGAGATAGATGAATATCTAAACTCGAATATGTATCCATGCTTATTAGGTGATGAAATCAGTAATAAAGCTGAGATCAGTCATAACCTCTTAGGGGAAATGTATGGGAAAAATAACAGAAACGACTGAGTCAGATGATAGAGACTATATATATTTTATAGTCGATAGTATATACCAAGACATTAAGATAATGTTTTCGGGAACAAGAATCTATACTGACGATGACGTAAAAAAGTATATAAAAGAAAATATACAAGCTACATATGGTAAACGAAAAAGATGGCGACAAATAAAGTTGTCAAAGGATGAGGTATATAATGAAGTTCTCAAAGAACTGTTCGGAGAAAAGATATGAGTGATATATGTAATTATGAACACTTACAAACTCATATAATAGAAAGAGTAGATCCAAATAAAGTAAAGGTAAATCTGTTCGCAGATAAAGAAATTCCACCAATGAATTTTGTAGTGTGTGGAGCGTTTAATCCTTACTTTGAAACAGAAAGTGTAGGAGTACCAATAGAAATAGATATTTATGTGAATACTATTAAGACAAATATAGATATGTATGAAGCTACAGAAATACTTGACGAATTTAGTCTAGTATTAAGACATGAGCTAATTCATTTAGAACAATACACAGAAGATAGATTCGACTTTGAAGATATCGAAGCAAACGAGAAAGAAGCTTATGCAAGGGAAAAAAAAGAGGTGCCGTGGTATAGAAACATAAAATTATAATAAGGAGAAATAATGATAATATATGAAAAAACTAATAAATATATGTCAGATGTAGATGACATTACAAGAACTATATTTAGTAAATTTTACGCAACGAAAGATGAGGCATTAAAAATATCTCAAGAAGATGCTAAAGTATACAAAATAGAGTTAAAGTCTCTTAGCAGAGAGGATATTGCTGGTATACTATCAATGGATCATGTAGAAATAAATGCTACAGGAACTGGACGATGGCACGAAGTACATAATATAAAAAATATAACTAAAAAGATAGGAGAACTAAAATGATAGTAACGTTAAAGTTCGAAGATTGGGAAGAACAACAATTCGTATATGATTTACTTCATATATCTACAATTCCACCAGGAAACTATATACTAGTAAATAACTGTAATGAGTTAGAGGTGATAGGAAGCCCAGAAAAAGTAAGACGAGAAATATCAATAGAAGCAGATGAGTCGTTTGATTTTATAACAATTTCAGAGATAATGAAACTGTGGTACAAGCACTACCCACAAACAATTAATAAGGAGTAATAATATGGATGACGTGACTGATGCCGTAAAAGGCAGGTGGCATGGTATTCTTAAAACACTAGGTGTTGACGAGAAATACTTACAAAACAAAAATGGTCCTTGTCCATTATGTGAAGGTGAAGATAGATATACTTTCACAGATCTTAATGGTGATGGTGTGTACTTATGTCGTGGCTGCGGCAACGGAAATGGTTGGACACTCGTTCAGAAACTGTTCAAGTGGGATTTTCGTACAGCAGTTGAGCATATTGAACCACTAGTAGGAATTGGTAAGATAAAAAAGCTAGAAGCAGTACCGAAGAAAGATCCTGTACCTGCTTTAAATTATGTTGGTAAGCAAGCTATAGCAATAAACTGGAATGGATCTGTTGGTAAATACCTAAGATCAAGAGGTGTTGTTGATATACCTGTCGGTTTAAAACAAGCTACATTAGATTACTTTGAAGATGGTTCATCAAAAGGTAAATACGAATGTATGCTCGGTGTGATTAAAGACTTCGAAGGTAACGGAGTTTCGTTTCATATTACATATACAAAAGACGGTAAGAAAGCTGATCTTAAAAACAGTAGAAAGATTATGCCGCCTAAAGGCACAATCACAGGTTCTTCTATAAGATTAGATGTTGATCATAATAATGATGAAAACACAATATGTGTTGCTGAAGGTATAGAAACTGCATACTCAGCTAGTCAAGACTGTGGTTATCCAGCTTTCGCTGCAACTAATGCTCACTGTTTAGAAAACTTTATTCCACCAAATGGTGTAGAGTGTGTATTAATCTACGGTGACAACGATGCGTCATTTACTGGACAAGCTGCAGCATATATACTAGCAAAACGGCTTAAAATGAAAGGCTTAAAAGCATTTGTTCTAATACCAGACAAAATAAATACTGACTGGAATGATAAAATGCATGACAATTTTAAAGACTTCTTGGAGAACTAGTATGAACAACGTACAAGAAATAGTTTGGATAATAGAAGAAAAAGTAATGCAAAGCGGAAGTAGTAATAATAACAATTCCGCTATTAAAGAAATAAGAAATGCAAACTGTCTCCGTGACGATTTTCGAATGGTTAATATAGTCAAAGAGACTTTTAATTATCTTACATCAACATTTCAAAGACATGAAGGTAAGATCATGTTGACAAATACTAATATGAATGTTGGTGAGATATTCGTTAAGCACTTAGGCTTAGAACATACGAATATAGTAATTAAGATGAAACTTGGCTGTATTGTATTAAATGCGCTTATCGATCAACAGTATTTAATACTAACTAGAGAATCTTTTTATACAATAGAAGAAATTATAGAAAATGGTAAAAGAAAAAGTGTAAGACTTAGACCATATCATTTAGAAATGGGACATAAATACGGTAATATAACTTTAGACGAAAAAGAAAGAATCGGAATATCTAGACATCAATATCCTGCTTGGAAAAAGAATACAAGAATGGTAGACGGTGTTAAAGATCGATTAATCAAAAGTTCAATAAAAGAAATTGATCAGTATTCTGATTATGTAAAAGCAGTTAACAGATTAGAAAAAGTTAAATGGTCTGTGAATGCTAATGTTGCAAGAGTTAGTGAGAAAATGGAGGTTAAACTAACAGAGACAGTAATTAAGCTTAAAGATAAAAATAATAATGATATTTATTTCGATGCTAAAGATATTAGACGAGAAAATATAAATAAACAACACGAAGATATAGAATTATATAGAGATGGATCATTATTTGAACCTGATAAAGGTAATGCGACAACTGTTAAGACAATCGAAGATGAGTTAAATAAAGAAGAAAAACGAGTTAACACACTGAAAAAAGATGGTAAAGCATTAATAAAGTGTAAGAAAAAGATAATCAAACTCAACAGATTATTCGACAGACATAATCTAATGTGGACAGCTAAGCAACTATGTTTAGCTACACAATCAAAATCTGCTCGAAATCATGCAATATTAAATAGCATACACGGATCAAATGGTTGGGCATCATATACATTTTACTTGTCTATGTTTTTAGACTTTAGAGGCAGAGTATATGCACGAGATCCATATTTCTCTTATCAATCAAGTGACTTAGCAAGAGGACATCTACAATTTGCTGAGAAACAACTAGTGACAGAAAAGGGTTTTAAATACATATTAATTCATGCTGCGAATAGTTATAACCAATCGTATACAATAAAAGAATTAAAAGAATTAGAATGGACAGAAACAAATTATGTAAATGATCTTGTTACTGACGGAATACCAGATTTATCAGTAGATAAAATGTCATTAAAAGATAGACAAGAATGGTCAGAACAAAATACAGAATTATTCTGGAGTATAGTCGAAGATCCTATTAAAACTCAAGATCTTTGGATGGAAGCAGAGAAACCTTGGGTATTCTTATCTATATGTTTTGAGATATGTGAATATCACGGATCAGTACTAACTGGTGAAGAGCATTATTCAAGTCTACCAATAGCAATTGATGGGTCCTCAAACGGAACTCAACACCTCGCTGCAATGTCAAAAGATGAAGTAGCAGGTAGAATGGTTGGACTTATGGAACAAGAGAAGCCAATCGACTTTTATATAGTCGTTGCTAAAGGAATTCTCAATAGAAATGTCGGTACTGATTTAGGTGGAATACTAGCAAAAATACCTATGAAATTGATCAGAAAAGGTATTAGTAAACGTGGAACTATGACAAAAGCCTATGATGCAGGAGTTAAATGTATTGCTGATATTATTTATATGGATTGTTATGACGCTGGTATGACTACAAAGTACGGAATCACTAAAACTATAGCCAAAAAGCTGTCAAAAGATCTTGTAGAAACTTATAATACTATTTGTTCAGGACCAGTTTCTATCAAAAACTACTTACAAGCCCTAGTAAAGCATAGAGTTAGCGAACAAAATGAGGATACGGTATGCTGGATGAGTCCTAGTGGCTTCCCTTGTGTGTCTGAGAAGTGGATTATGAACAAAAAGAAAATAGAATTGCCATTTACCTCTGGAAGAATACAAGTCGTAGTTCATGAGCAAACTACACGTCCTGCAATGCACGAAATGATATCAGGAATCAGTCCAAATTATGTTCACTCAATGGATGCAGCTCACATGTCACTAGTTATTGTTGAACTAGAAAAAGCAGGTATATTATCATTCGGTGCAATACACGACAGCTTTAGTGTTCATGCTGAAAAAGTAGCTGAGTTATTACATATAACTAAAGAAACATTTATAAACATATATGTTCGAAACATATTTGCTGATATGAGAACAGAAATTATTGGTAACGATCCTTTATTCTTAGAAAGTGAACCTACTAAAGGAAAACTAGACTTGTTGGAGTTAATGAAATCTGACTATTTCTTCTGTTAATTCGACCACTCCCTTATAGAGCTGCGAGAGGATGAATTTAAAAATAAAAAGGAGTATTATGAGTGATAGCTTAAGTAATATTATAAATCAATTAAGTAATATACCTGTAACTGAAGGCTTTATAAAATACAGAGAAGATCAGTGGGAGTTGGGTTACTCAAAGGCCGAATTACAATTAGATGCTCAGCTACTAGAGTACTATCTAATATCTTTAGGTTTAGTAGCAAGAACAGATAGTATTAAAAACGATTTCTACTTCGATGACATGTATATAGATGTTAAAGAAGTAAACAATAAGTGGTTTAATGTAGGTGGTAAAAGTGGTGATAAAAAGTTTTGGTGGACCAGTAATATAAATGAAGGTGAGTTAACTCATTTTCTATTTATAAATACTAATCGTAACCAAGATAAACTACTAGTAGCAGGTGACACAATAGAAGTAAAGCAACATAAATTATGGCTTGCTATGGATGTAATAAAAGAGTTAAGAAAGTCAAGATATGGCGGATACTATATGGATCCAAAAAAAATATTTAATAAGGAGTAATAAGATGGATAAAATTAGAATAAATGAACTAGAAGGGTTAGCATTAGCAGAAACAATAAACAAGATAGCAGAATGGGGTCTTGCAAGAGAAATAACTACAAACGGCAATCCGATAACACAAGCTATAAAAACTCTAGAAGAATGTCATGAGTTATTAGAAGCTGTTAATAAAGAAGATTTAGATGAAATTGTTGACGCGATAGGTGATATTGTGGTAACATTAGTTATGCAGTGTGAATTACAAAACATCAATATTGCTGATTGTATTTCATCTGCTTATAACGAGATAAAAGATCGTAAAGGTCATCTTAACGAGGTAGGTGATTTTATAAAAGAAAAATAATAAGGAGATATAATGAAATATAGCAACTTACACTTAGAAGCAAATAATACAACAGATGCTTATAATCAGTTATTGTGGCTTGTGTATGCTAAATGGGATTACAAGTCAGAACCTAGAGGTTTAGCAATAAGAGAAAAACTTAATGTTCAAATAACTATTGAAAATCCAACTGATGAACCTATAGTTACAGCAGATTACAAAAGAAATGATATCATTGAAGAATATACTAAGAAAGAATTAGATTGGTATATATCAGGTGAAACTACAGCTGACTCTGCTCCAAGTAAATTCTGGAAAACTATAGAAAACGAAGAAGGCCAAATAAATTCTAACTATGGACATATAACTTTATATGATCGTACTGAATTTTATACAACGCCTTACTACTTTGCAAGAAATGCATTGAAGAAAGATAAAGATACTCGTCAAGCTATATGTAGGTATAACAAAGCAAAGCATGCAAACTTAAATCCAAAAGATTTTGTATGTACTATGTATCAAAACTTTCACATACGTGAAGATAAGTTACATTCAACTGTTAGAATGAGATCAGCAGATCTTTTTACTGGTCCTGTTTATGATATACCTTGGTTCGTTCATTTAATGAAAATGATGAGAGTAGATTTGTTAAGTACATATCCTGATTTAACTATGGGTAACTTAACATTTAGTGCAGACAGTCTACATATATATGAAAAAGATATAGATGCTGTTTGTAAAATGATAAACTTCTGGAATCAATCGATTCAACAAGAAGACTTTATAAAATAATAAGGAGAAATAAGATGACACCAAAAGAAACATTAGTCCATTGTCAAAAGATAATGGAATCAAAAGCAGAAGATTACACAGGTAAATCATCAGTCACTATGGCTGATTATTATCCTCGTGGTATCGCGACGATACATGATATTATGCATGCAAAAATGTTAAGAATTAAATCTGTCATGGAACAAATGGAAACACGTGACAGTACAAACTTTGAGTCCATTCAGGACTCTTGTGTGGACCTGATAAATTATACCACCTTCTTTGTAGCTTACATGGACGGTGATATTCCAGGTCAAAATAGTGATAATGATATGTTTAACAAAATAGGAGTAAAAAAGTGATATTAGAAAACACAAAAGTAGCATGGCCTAAATTAGGCGACAACGCAGGTACTAAATACATGTCAGAAGAAAAGGAATGGTCAGTAGACTGTTTGTTATCTCCTGAGCAAGCTAAAATCTGGACAGACTCTGGTGTAAAGCCAGCTGTTAAAGAAAAAGACGGATCTAACTTCGTTAAGCTTAAGAAAGATTGTGTATGGCGTAACTCAGGCGATCCTAAGAAACCACCAATGGTTGTCGATCAATTCGGTGACGCAATGGACCCAACGATAATTGGTAATGATTCTGTATGTAATATACAGTACTCAGTACGTGATTGGGAGTTTCAAGGTCAGAAAGGTAAGTCAGCTGAACTTATCGCTGTTCAAGTAGTAGAGTTGAATGAATACTCTGGTACCTCTGGTGACAGTGTAGAGTTTAGTTTCTCTGCTAAGCAAGAAAAATCTCTTGATGAGATAGTTCCTGTGACAGTAGCGGACGATGACGATATTACTTTCTAATACTTAATATCTACAGAGGGCATTGGTTATTCCAGTGTCCTCGATAGATAATAAGGAGTAATAAAATGGAAATACTAATAAAAGTAATATTAATAAGTGGTTTCTTAGGAAGCATAATGTTCGAATGGTACAAACGTGAAACTTAGGCAATATCAGAAAGATGTTTTAAATGATTTGATCCGAGTAGAAAGAACTGGTAAACGTAGAATAATATTACAAGCTGCTACAGGTTCTGGTAAAACAGTTATGGCTGCAGCACTAGTTAAAGCATTCGTTGATAAAGGTAAGAAAGTATTATTCTTAGCTCATAGACGAGAGCTAATCATTCAAACATCAGATAAATTAACTGACTTCGGAGTACGACACGGAGTTATTATGGCTAATCACAAGAAAGAAAATAACTTTGCACCAGTTCAAGTTGCTTCAGTGGATACTTTAAGGGCAAGAGCTATTACAAAGAACACAATGGAAATGCCAGTAGCTGATCTAATAATAATAGACGAAGCTCATAGATCATTAAGTAACACATATATAAAAATTATAAATTTATATAAGAAAGGTTTAATTGTAGGACTTACAGCTACCCCAGTAAGATCTGATGGTAATGGTTTAGGTTCTATTTATACTGATATGGTCAAAGCTCCTGGAATTAAAGAGTTAACAAGACTTGGAAGTCTAATCGAAGCAATTTATTATTCACCAAGTATTCCAGATCTTAAGGGTATTGGATTAATAGCAGGTGATTATAATGCTAAAGAGTTAAGTACTCGTATGGACTTACCAAAACTCGTAGGTGATGTTGTTAGAACATGGAAGCACATAGCTAACGGTAAACAGACTCTAGTGTTTGCTTCAGGTGTTAAACATAGTCAAAACCTATGCGAAACATTCGTAGACAACGGAATACTAGCAGCTCATTTAGACGGTCAAACACCAACTAAAGAAAGAGTTCAAATATTAAAAGACTTTAATTCAGGTAAGTTAACAGTAATATGCAACTGCATGGTTCTTACTGAAGGTTTTGATGCTCCTAAAGCTCAAGTTTGTGTACTAGCAAGACCAACTAAATCGTTAGGATTGTATATTCAAATGGTTGGAAGAGTCTTAAGACCACATCCGTCAAAAGATAAAGCAATAGTTATAGATCATTCAGGTGCTGTATATACTAATGGCTTTGCTACTGACGATCATAACTGGGTTCTTACAGTAGGTAAATCATCAGAAAACGAAAGAGTAGAACCTAAAGATAGAGAAGCTAGTACTATAGTATGCGAAGGATGTTTTAGAACATTCAGCGGTCATAATATATGTCCAGGTTGTGGTAAGATCCATAAAGGCAAAAGTTCTTATGTAGATTTCATAGACGCTGAGTTAGGTCTAGTAAATAAAAAGACTAAGAAAGTAGAAAGAAAAGAAGAATACGGTGAAAACTTTAAGAAGGAATTCTATCAACAGTTACTTGGTTACGGAGTAGTTAAAAACTACAATGATAGCTGGGCAAATTATAAGTATAAAGAAAGATTTGATAGTTATCCTAACTTCAAAGATGTCGTTGCAGAAAAGCCTAACAAAGAGACGATGAGTTACATAAAACATCTTCAAATAAAATGGGCTAAACGTAGAAAATAAGGAGTAATAATATGGAAATTAAAAATATAATAGAATACGATGATACGTTACTGCCTCAAGGTAGTGATTTATGGTTAGAAACTAGAAGAAAATACGGTACAGCATCAGAAGCTGCAGCGGCTATGGGCGTAAGTCCGTGGATACCTAAGACACCATTACAATTATGGGAACTTAAAAATGGTGAGTTAACAATAAAGACTAACTTCGCTATGACAATAGGTAACGAGTTTGAAGATGAAGCTAGAGAATCGTTTCAGAATTTTGCTCAAGCAGTGTTTGAACCTTGTTGTTTAGTTGCTGAGGTAGACGGAATGCCGTTAATGGCTTCATTAGATGGTAAAGAAACATGGTCTAAGTCTGGTAAATCAGAGATACTTGAGATCAAAGTCCCATTAAATGGATCTGAGTCACCATTATGGAAGACAATGATGAACGGAGAAGCACTTCCTCATCAGTATGAAATACAAATGGAACAACAGATGATGCTCGCTGAGCAAGATAAATGTCATTTCTGGGTTTATGATAGACATAATAAAGAAGGTGCACATAGAATACACGATTCAAACCCTGAGTTACGTGAAACAATACTCGCTGCATGGAAAGAATACTTTAAAGGTAAGCCAGAACCAGGAATTAACGATATTCTTAAGCGCGAAGATGAGCAATGGAAAGAGTTGGCATTCTGGTGGAAAGAAGCTAGAGACGAAAAGATGTTGCATGAACACCGTATGGAAGGTCTTAAAGCAGAGCTAATACAACTATGCGAAGGACAATCTCATCAAGGTGCAGGTGTTAGAGTAAGATACAATACTGATAAAGATCGTTGGACTATCACCAAGATAGGAGTAAGAGATTGATAGCAAGACTAAATTTTCCGTTGTATACAAAAAAAGGTAAGGCTGGTATATTAACAGGAAATTTGTATAGAAATCTACATTGGGCTACATTAGCAAAAGCAAAGAAGGACTACCACGAGGAAGTAAAAAAATTCGTGGAGTCCTTACCTAAGTATAACAAACTAACAGTTCACTATACTTTATACTTCGCTACTAAACGTAAACGTGATATAGATAACTTTACATGGGCGCTGCACAAGTTTTTGATGGATGCTATGGTTGAACATGGATCTATTGAAGACGACCACTGCGAAATAGTAACCGGTTTTTCATCTCATTTTGGAGGATATGACGAAGACAAAGAAGATTACGTTATATTAGAAATCGAGGGACACGAAAATGAGCAGACAAGTACACGTTAATGATGTAAAAAGTAAGATCAAAACAGTTATAAGTAACACTGATAGTGAAATAGTATTGCTAGAGTGTGTAGCTTGGCTGCAGACTGTTGAAGAACTTAAAAGACTAGGTTTTAGTTACTTAACTTTAGAGGCAGACGAAAATAATAAATTACATTAAGGAGTTATAATGGAACTACATGAAATAATAATAAGCTCGATAGGAATATGTGTATTCATTTATATGTGGATGCGTAAGGAAAAACAAGCATCATTTGAAGAGGGTATTTGCTATGCATTAAAAGAGCATGCAGAACGAAGAGTTAAATACAAAATATACAATGATGAATCAGGTGAAGAAGTTATAGAGGTTGCTAGAATTAAGGAGAAAAAATGAAAAGCAAATACCTAGGAATACAGATCAATAGATCTAAAGATAAAGAAATGAGTGAACAAGCAACTGATTTATTAAAAGCTCACTACCTTAGAGGTAAAGAGAAGTCACCACAAGAGGCTTATGCTAGAGCTTGTGTCGCTTACTCAGGCGGCAACATGGACTTAGCCCAAAGATTATACGACGGAGTTAGCAATGGTTGGTTTATGTTCAGCAGCCCAATACTAAGTAATGCACCAGCCCCAGGTGAGAAACCTTTAGGTTTACCTATTAGTTGTTTCTTAAATTATGTACCTGACACACTAGAAGGACTGATAGAGCATCAAGCTGAGCTAGCTTGGCTGTCAGTCAAGGGTGGTGGAGTTGGTGGACACTGGTCAGATGTTAGAGCTGTTAGTAATAAAGCACCATCACCAATACCTTTTATAAAAGTAGCTGACTCAGCAATGACAGCTTATAAACAAGGACAAACCAGGAAGGGAAGTTATGCGGCATACTTGGACGTTAGTCACCCAGACATTATCGAATTTCTTAACATTAGAATACCTTCTGGCGGTGATTCAAATCGTAAATGTTTTAATATTAACAATGCTGTTAATGTTTCTGACAGCTTCATGGATAGCGTTTCAAGTGACAGTGATTGGAATCTTATTGATCCTCACGATAACACAGTGCGCGATACAGTACGTGCTCGAGAACTATGGGAAAGAATATTAGAAACAAGATTCAGAACTGGCGAACCATACATACATTTTATAGATCAAAGTAACAGAGAACTACCAGAACATCTCAAAAAACAAGGATTAGAGATCAAAGGTAGCAACCTTTGCGCCGAGATAACTCTACCTACTAACGCTGACAGAACAGCTGTCTGCTGCTTAAGTAGTTTAAACCTTGAGAAGTTTGATGAGTGGATTGACTCTACGATTGTTGAAGATCTGATAGAAATGTTAGATAATGTATTGACTGCGTTCATTAAAGATGCACCACAACCTCAGCTATTCAGAGCCACATCATCTGCTTTCACAGAGAGATCGTTAGGACTAGGAGCTATGGGTTTCCATTCTTATCTTCAGTCTAAAAGTATTCCATGGGAATCAGCTATGGCTGTAGGTCAGAACAAAAGAATGTTTGCCCACATAAAAGCTCATGCTGTTAAAGCTACTAAAGCTTTAGCTAAAACTATAGGTGAGTATCCGTTTGGCAAAGGTAGTGGTAGAAGGAACAGTCATCTGTTAGCTATAGCACCAAATGCAAATAGCGGAATGATAATTGGTACATCACCATCGATAGAACCACTCAAGTCTAATAGCTTTATTCATAAAACAAGAGTTGGATCGCATTTAATACAAAACAAACACCTGCAGATTGTTATGGAAGAACACAGGTTAAGGTTGGGTAGAGATAATGAATGGTTAGAAAGAGAGTGGCGTAACATTAGTCACCACCAAGGATCTGTTCAGCAGCTAGATTATCTAACTGACTGGGAACGTGATGTGTTTAAGACAGCATTTGAACTAGATCAACATTGGATTGTTCAACATGCTAGTGATAGACAAGTACATATATGTCAGTCGCAAAGCTTAAACTTATTCTTTCCTGCTGGGTCTGATAAGTCTTATGTTAACAGCGTACACTTAAGTGCGTTTAATAAAAAACTAAAAACATTATATTATCTACGTACCTCAAGTACACAGATAGCAGAGAATGTAGGTCAGAAGGTAGATAGAGTTGCTATTGGTGATGCTGCAGACGAATGTTTAGCATGTGAGGGATGATATTATGAGCTTAATGACAGAGAATATAGTGTTTAAACCTTTCCAGTTTCCTTGGGCTATTGAATTAGCTGAGCAACATGAGGACATACACTGGACAGAGAAAGAAATAAACTTAGCTGAAGATGTAAATCAATGGAAGAACGGAGAGTTACTAGATACTGAGAAAGAACATATCATATCTATACTCAGGCTGTTTACTTCAGCTGACGTTATAGTAGCACAGAACTATTGTGAATTCTATATACCTAAGTTTCCTAACAATGAAATAAGATCAATGCTATTATCGTTCTCAGCTCGAGAAGGTATACATCAAAGAGCTTATGCGTTGTTAAATGATACACTAGGGTTACATGAAAAAGAATACAGTACGTTTTTAGAATACAAAGAAATGGTAGACAAGACCGACTTCATGAGAGACGCAGACGTTACTAGCCATCAAGGCTTAGCTAAATCTATAGCATTGTCTGTGTTTAATGAAGGGGTTACTCTGTTCTCAGCATTTGCTATGTTATTAAATTACCAACGACGTGGTAAAATGAAAGGCATGGGAACTGTTATTGAATGGAGTATAAGAGACGAAACTCTACACGTTGAGGGAATGAGCAAGTTGTTTAGAGAGTTCTGCAGAGAGCATAGTAGAGTTCTAACCGACGATTTTAAGGCAGACATATACGCTATGGCTAGAAAAATTGTTAAGTTAGAAGAGAAAGTAATCGATCTTGCTTATGAAGCTGGTGAAATAGAAGGCTTGGAGAAGACTGAGGTTAAAAACTATATAAGGTATTTAGCTGACAGACGATTGATACAACTAGGCTTTAGAGGAAACTTTAAAGTAAAAACTAATCCTCTACCTTGGGTAGAAGATCTTACGTCAGGAGATTCATTGAGTAACTTCTTTGAAAAGACTGTGACAGATTATTCGACAGCTGGTATGGTTGGAGAATGGGGTTGGTAATTTTAATTTTATAGGAGTAAATATTTATGTTACAAAAAATAAAGAACGGTGCTGATGCTGCAATAGATGTGGGCATTAAGCTTATTAGTTTGTCTATTATATTACAGATTATCTTCGGATCGAAGGTAGCTTTCTTAACGGGAGATGTAGTAAATTCTATACTAACTATAGTATGGACACTAGGTAACGCTGGATTAGCAGGTATCATTGCTGCTGGTATTATCTGGAAGTTGTTAGACAAAGATATAACGAGTGAGTTATCTAAATAAAGGAGTAACATGGAAAAAGTAATAGAGTTAGCAAAGCAAGTGTTAGAAAACAAATCATTAACCATCTTCCTAGGAATCGTAATCGTTGCATTAGTCCTTGGTTGGGTTGGTGGAGCGTAAGTTAACCAAGAAAAAGAAACCCAGTGGTCTTGTCCCAATGGATAAGACTGCTGATCTTTACAGACAACTACGTAAAAAGAAAAAGTAGGAGAATACCTGTATGGTTAATGAAACAAAAAGTCAAATGTTAAATAATTATAATGAAAGTCTTAAAAAATACGGAGATGATATGACGATAAAAAAGATAGGTGATAAAACAGAAGGCTCATGTTCTGCTATTAGCCATAATATAGGTGTTCAGTTATGGCAAATGACCAATGCTGCTCATAGTATAGCATCAGATGGTAATGTATCAGAAGAGTTAGCTGTTGCAGCCGAGACTGCCTTACAAAGTTTGTTAAAGAGTATGGCAATATATGGTTACAATTTAGTAGACGGAGATAAGTAATGCCGAAGTGCAAAGCTATGTTTACTATAGTTGATGATACAGATCATGAGAAATCTACATGGGTTGTAGAGTATGGTCCGTTTGACATAGAAAATAACGTGCATCCAGTGACAGGTTTAATTACCTTCATGGACGCTATTGAAAAGGAGAAAGACGAATGGAAGAACAAGGATCCAAAGATAGTAACCTCTTAGCAGATACAGGAGCTACTGATGCAGAGTTGTTAGAAGCAGTAGCAATACTAAAAGGTGGTACAGATAATGATAGGCCAGCTAATTTAACTGACGTACATGGATATGTAGCTGGTGAAATTGAAAAGCTTAACATACAAGAAGACAGTAAGATGTTAATGAAAGAAGGTATGTCTCAAGAAGAGGCTATGAAGAAATCAACAATCACAGCTGCAAAGAAACGTAAAGCTGTTGATGAAGCTATGAAAAAATACTTAGCATCAAAGTAAAAAAAAATAACCTACACTAGTCGTAATGACCGGTGTAGGTTTTTTTTGTTTAATCCCAGAAGAATTGTTTTATATCAAAACCACTCTTCTTAAATTTCTCTCTGAAAGAAATCCTTTGTTTCTCGTACATCATGATCTTATCCATAAGACCTTTACCTTTATAAAGATCCCATCTAAAACCTTCTCTAGCCATAGCCCTGAATAACAATAATAAATTACTGTTGTTAGGATTATTCATTAAGAAGTCATAGTCACCTGGAATATAATAATCCATATCGTTAAGATCATTATAATCGTTACCAGTTGTCCTGAACTTACCGCCTTTATCTAGATGTATGTCTTTAAAATCTTGATTTAGTTGTGCAGCAAACTCACGAGCATGTCTAGGTGATACTAAGAATCCATCAAAGATCTGAGCTATACTTACATTTTTTGAGTTAGATTTATTCTTCTCATTAAAAGCTAGCATTGATCTTGCAACGTTGATACCATCAAGAGAGTGTGTCATAAGTACTGCAGCTTGTGTTGCAGCTTTTAAACTACCTATTGGTACACGCTTAGGATTAAATATCTCAGCACCTCTTAGAGGTTTCCAATCTTCGTTATAGTATTCGTTAGGTTCTGTAGGCATCTTGCCACCAGCACCAGTCGACTTGATTCCAAAACTTTTTCCTGTTTGTTTGTTACTCATGTAAACAGTTCTGCCTTGTGGATACAATACTTTTTGAGCAGGAGTAAAATCTTTTCCGCTTGTCTCGTCAATAATCTTTCTAACTTGATTAGCTTCCCAGTTACTGTGACCAAAGTTCATACGATGTCCGCCAATAGTAATAACAGATAAATCAATTGGTGGTTCGTGTAATGATGCAGCGTTAGCCATAGAAGATAATATGTTACTTAATTCCTTAAGCATAGGAAAGTTTGTCTCTACAGACTTAACCATCATATCACCCATCTGATCAATAATATAATCAGCATTAACAAAGTCATCAGCAAAAGATTCAAAGTTACCATCTTGCTTAGCTTGATTTAACTCAGCCATACTTAAAGAGCTACTACCCATTTCATTAACAACACTATTAAAAGCTGCTAACATTCCACCACCAGAAGATGTATCATCTTCAAGCATCTCAAGTATATTTTCTCTAACCATTCTTTTAATTAAAGCTCTACCAGCTCCGTATTGAAAGATCATTAACGGTGATTTAGAAAACTTTCTTAATTCTTTTCTACTGTTAAGACCTAAAGCAACGAATGCTTGTTTAAGAAAAGCAGATGATTCATTTGAGTTAGCATCAATTTGAGCTAGCATTCCATCACCAGTCAAATGATAAACATCTGAAGCTAACGGGTTTGCTTTAGCCCAGTCCATCCTTGCTACACCATCAGGTGCTTCAAAGAACGGATTCATATTAGTTAGTGCTGCAGTCTGAATATCTCCAGCTTGCATAGCATTATGAGCTAATCCATTTCCTGTTCCATCAACGTGAGTTAAAAACTGAGATGTATATATTGGATCTATTTTAGTACCACTACTAACAGCTTCTATATGATCAAGTAATCTCACAGCCTCAATCATAGCACTAACACTAGACCAACCATCCTCTTTAGCAGCTAAGTCAATAACAGCAGACCCATTTTCACGGGCATCCATGATAAGACTTCTCCACTTCTTAGCGTTGTTGTCAAAAAATTCTGCTGCAGCTTTAACACCAAGATCGTTACCAAATTTCTTAACGATTCCTGCTTTAAGTTCATTAACAGAAAACTCATTACTAGTATTGTATAATTCTTTGACATCACTTTGAAGCATTGCTCTTGGTAGTTTGTGACTATGAAAATTACCAATAAATTGTTTCATATAAAATCTATTGTTGTCACCTACAAAATGATCGAAGTAAATAACATTGTTGGCCATTTGCTGAGCCCAATCCATATTGTCATTAAACACTACGTCTTTTACTCTATCACCAGCATACCATTCCATTACTGGTTCTCCGTCAGGACCAATAATATCTCTGCCAGACTTAGGATCTTTCTTCTTACGTTCTCCTGATCTTCTATTCAGCTGACCTGTATCTTCTTTACCTGTTCCTATTAACTTATCAATATTGGTTTTACCATCTGGTCCCATTGATTCTGTAAGTATGTTAACAAATTGAACAAGGTCTTGGTCTATAGTATAGCCAATGTTATCAAGAAGATTGACAGTCTTTTCAACTAAAGTGTAATCACCATAATCAACTTTCTTTGTTTTACCATTAGACTTCTTTATTGTGGCTGCAGATCTTGGTTTGATAACTGAGATATCAGGTTTCTTATTAAACCTAACTTGCACTCTTGTTTGAGGCAATATAGTATGAGTCATAGGTAACAATCTTTCTGATACAGTTAGACCGTCCTGTGTTATGACTACATTGTTGTTGTTATCTCTAGTAAATAAATGAGGAAACGTATCAACAACTAAATCTCTAGCTAAGCCACCTGCTATACTAGCATTAACATTATCAGGGTCTGGTTTAACTCCCATAGCTTGTAATATTATATTACCAATCTCACGAGACTCATGAGCGCCCATAATAAATTGCTGTTCACCTTGATCTTTAGAAGACTGACCTACACCAGCTTGTTGTAAAGCTTCTTGTCTTCCTCTAATGTCGTCTGCGTTACCAATCTTCTTGTATGCTTCTCTTACTTGATGAAGTACTGCATGTAAAGCCACGTCAGACAAAGCACTAGGTGCTCCTGTTTGACCTAACGTTTCATGAATACCAAGCATACCTTCAAAGAATTGCGCAACAGATTCAGTTTGAAAATTACCTTCTTCTATCTGCTTAAGCATTTCCTCTCTTCTAACTTGTACATCAACACCTTTATTGTCATAAGCAAATCCATCAAACTTTTCTTGAAGTAATCTTGACATTGTGTGACTGTCGCTCATGAGCTGCATCCTCACATTGTGAGGTATTATTATTTTCTTCATTGCACCAGGCCTTGAAAGACTGTCAGGATTATTTGGATCAACAGTCTCACGAGTTGCAGCTGTATTAACATCAAATACTTGAGGACCAATTTCATCTAGCATTTGCCACATTGCTGGTGTTCTTTCGTCCTCAGGTACAGCCATTAAAGCTTGTATCAAAGGTGCCGGAGAAACCAATGTGTCACCACCTACTTGACTAGCAGCTGGACCTTGATCTAAACGTCCAACCTCGCCAATATTTGGAGACTCTGTAGAGCTTTCATAAGTAGGATACTCTCTTCCTTCACTGAATGCAGGAGTTGAATCAACAATTGGTGTGCCCATTGCATCAGCAGGATTTTGAACCTGAGTAGAATCTTGAACACCACCATAAACGTCATCTACAAGATCATCATTTATGATGGTTTCTTTTTGAAGTTTGTTATATTCTTGTTGTAAAAGATCTAACTCAAGTCTAGATTTTCTAGCTTGTAACTCATCAGGACCATACTTAGGTAAGTTCCTACCTGCTTGAGATCTTTCAATACCAGCAACTTCATTTTGTTTACGTGCAATACGTACTTGCATTTCATTTTCTGCAGAAGGGTTATTGCCGTAAGCTATTTCTTTTCTTACAGCATTTGACTCCTCTCTGACAGTAGGTGCTGTATCATAAAAACCTTTCATGTTAAACTTAGCTTTGCTTAAGTTTGTTTTTTGATTAGCTGAACTGCTATAGCCGCCCGACTTTGCCATATATAACTCCTATTTTAATATCCTTCATAAGGTCTGTCACCTTTCAAATGTCTACCTACTAATGGTATAAAGTTCTTACCATAGTATAAAGCAGTAGAGTACTTACCTTCAATAAGGTTTCCAACAACTCTTTGTGTATTCTTAATTGTACCACCAGTTGGTCCACCAAACTCATCAAGAGTATGGCCAAAGAAATTGCCCATTTTATCTAACGTTGTTTCATTATATCTTGGATTACTAGTATATATAGGATGTACATAGTCTAACAACCTATGTCCTGTACCTAGTAAACCTGAAGCACTTAAACCTCTTTGAGCTATCTTCAAATTTGTATCCACATAAGGACTATGAGTACCAAATTTCCATTGGTCTTTAGCTTCTTGACCTATTAAAGCAAGTGCCATCATAGTAGCAGCAACTGCAAAAGCTTGATACTTAATTGTTGGATCTGTTTTCTTAGCTCTCTTATACAGCTTTGGTATGATGTGAGAAGTAAATGTTGATAAGAAACCTTGGTACTGAGTAAGCAATCTAAAATGAGGATTAGAATACCACAACGGTCTATCAATAGACGTTGGTCTTGCTAACGCGTTGTCAACAAAAGATATTCTAGCATCTTCTAAAGTATTATAAAGATCAGCATGATTCTTAAATATATACTCATGCATTACTCTTGTATCTAATCTCTCACCATCTTTAGCAACGAAGCCTTCAGTTCTTGATTCCTGTAGTTTACTAACCTCTGACATGACTAACTTAAATTGTCTTGCAGTCTTTACAGGATCAATGTTCATCTCTCTTAGTCTTTCATAAGCATCATTAGCATAGTTACTATTTTGTTTTCCAGCTTCATAAAAACCTATAATAGTTTCTATATCAGTAAAGATAGCATCATTAGCTATAGCAAGTCGAGCAACCCTAGATCCATCTGTTAAAAACTTTAGACCGTTTAAACGGAAAAATGATTCCATTATATGAGTCTTAATTTTATTAGATTGATAAGAGGCTGCATCAATATCAACAGCACCTAGTACACCATGCTGGACTGATCCATACTCACCACCATAGAAAGATAACCTATTCATATTAATATCTTCTATAGTAATATCTTGAGCTGTATTTATAGGTCCAACAAAGTTTGGATCTGATTGACTGTTTCTCTGTAAGATCCTAGGTGTAGGCATTACATCACTTAAGTTAGTATCAGTAGCAGTATCACCTTTAAGTATTTGCTTACCAGTTCTAAGTTCTCCAGCATAATGTTTAAAGACATCTGTAACACCTTGTCTAACAACATTGATTAAACCTTTATTGTAAGCTGCACCAACCATAACTAAACCTAGTTCTGGCAGTGATGCTAACATTGAAGTATCTAATTGAGTCAGTGTATTAAAGAAAGTAATATTGTCTTGCGCCTTCTTAAGTGCTTGATTCTTTATAGCTTTGTACCTACCTCTTTGTGTATCAACAGAGTTTTTAATAACAGCAGCTATGTTTGGATCCCACTTATCACCCATTGCTCTCTTAGTCATCATGATCATTTTGTTTAGCTTGATATCATCTTTACCTAGATATTTCATATCCATAGAGTAGTTAATCATATCGTGTATATTGCTTTCTAACTTTCCAAAGTGATCAGTGTGTAGAAACTCCTGCATGTTAGGGTTTTTATTAACATTTAATGTGACAGCATTAGTTGCTCCCGCACTAGTAGTAGTGTTGTAAGTATTGTCTTGTAGTATTTCCATTTGACCTTGACCTTCAAACACTAGTCTGTTATACAAACTCTCAGCATTTTTTCTACTCAAACCTTTATGAACAGCTCCTGTATCAGGATGTGTCCAGTCTTTCTGTAAACCAGCAATGAATCTTCCTTTACCTTTAAGTACTGAAGAAGTATTTAGCTTAGCTGAATTGAAAAACCAATCTTCAATTCTTCCAATCTCCATACCAGTATTAGCAGCAACAGTATTACGTAACATATCAGTAAGCGATGTCATTCTTTTATGTATAGCTTCTAACCTTCCATTTGTTTCTTTAAATTGTAGTCTGTGCTCTGCCATCGTTCTTGGATTGTTCTTATCCATTGCAGCATTTTTACTATCAATAAACTCTTTAAACTTTTTAGTAGCATCTTCAACACCTTTACTAGTATTAGCATTACCAAGAGTACTAAGTAAGGCTTGCTTTAAATTTGAAGCCTCAGTTCTATAGCCTTGTGTTAAACGTCCTTTAACTTTTTGAAAACCTACTCCAACAGCCATTGCCATATTAGAAGGTGCAAAAGTTTGTAGCAATGCAGATAAATATTTCTTTGCTGTATTATCAAGGTCAGGATCTTGCAAGTGTTTACCAGCTAAGATAGAACCATACTTTTGAAATGCTTGTCTAGGTAATTTCTTTGCTTTCTCCCATAAAGATAACTTACCTACAGTAACACCATCTTCACCAACAGTTCCTTTACCCTCTCCTGTTTTTACTTCATTGTTAACTTGGTCTTGTATAGTAGACTCTGCACCAGCAAAACCACTGTCGTAATCATCAATCATTTCTTGGTGAATATCTTCAACATCAATAAATCCAGGTTCAAATGTAGAACCTTTAAATCTCTTAGATTTCTTTACAGATTTATTACTTCTTGATCTAGGATTTTGTATTCTAAAAAGCTCTGCTTCAGTAATTTCTTCTGCAATAATATTACCATCTACGTCTATAACGTTTCCAATTGTTTCACCTTGCTTATTAGTAGTATAATTAAAAAATCCACTTTCAGCATTAGTACCAGCAGTACTATAATCTGATTGCATCTTCTTAATAGATCCATAACCACTAGCAGTATTCATTGTACCACCTAGCGTACCACCCATAATTGCTCCACCAATGGCAGCATTTTTAGCTATGTTTTGAAACTCTTTCCAGTCCATTTCTTTTTCAGAACCTACTACAGATCCAATATAACTACCAGTTTCCTGAAGACCTTCAGTTAATCCTTCTAATCCCATGCCTTTAGTAACACCTAGTCCGAACTCTTTTAGTATTAAATTCTTTTTAATTTGTACATCAGCATGACCAGCCATAGCTTTAACAAAGTCTGTTACTCCAGCTATCTTAGAGTCAGCAATGTCTTTCAAAACTTTAGCTTTAGTACCATCTCTAGCCATCTGTTGTAAAGTTGGATTCATCTTTATGAATGTATCAGAAGCTTCTAGTATATCCATTTCTTTCTTGATGTACTGTTCTTGAAGTTGTTTCATTCCATCTTTCTTCATTAGCTGTGACGGTTTCATGATACCTTTTAAACCAAGTCTATCTAGTATTGACATGAACAATCCAGCTGTAACAGCTACCTTAGGATCTTTAGTATTAATATCTCCTTCCATATTGTTGAAAACTTCACCAGCATAAGCTGCTGCTATAGGAGTTATACCTATTGCTGCACCAGCTACTGCCGCTAAGCCTGTTGCACTAGCTCCTACAGCTAACGTACCAGCAACACCACCACCAATAATTCCTAACATCCAAGGTATAGATACACCAGCTAAACCTAATACATAGTCAGTAGCATTCTCACCAAACTCTACGTTGTCAATGTTCTGTACAAACTTAGGTAGTCTCTTCATACTCTCAGCTTGAGATTCTGCATTTAACATACCTTGCTCATACCAATCTTGATTATTAGTAATACTTCCTAACAAAGACAATGCTCCACTAGTAGCTTCTTTCATACTAGCCCAGCCTTGAACTAACCCAGACCTGAAAACATTAGTAGCATTTCCATCAAAGTCCATGTCGTCATGTTTGTATGTAACTGATCTATCCATATAACGATTTATAGAACCATAAATATCTGAATTTATTTTAGCTTCACTAAGCTGCCATTCATTCATAGCTTTTTTCTTATATACCGGAGTGATTTCTTTGCCATACTTATCGACTATAGTAGAGTCATCTAAGTCTTTATCAATCTTAGCTTTTGCTTTACCCCACTGAGTAGTCTCAGTATCAAGACCCATAAGAGTATTGAAATGCCTAGTCTCATAAGCACGACGATCTTTTTCAGAAGTAAAGTAATTAGGTTTAAGAACACCATTAGAATACAACGACGTAGCAAATGACTGACCATTACTATCTTGTAAGTCAGCTATGTACCTGTCGTACTCATCCTTCTCTCCTGTTTTAACAAGATTATTATAGCCAAGCTCTCTAGCAAGTTTATAAAATTGTTTCTTTTGAACCTCGCCACCTGGCTCACCAGCTTTATAAGCCTGACCAGGTAGTCCAACATGCTCTGTTTCGTAAGCATTCATACCCTTTATTCTATAGCCTTGATCTCCTGCTACTTCATCATAAAGAGTATCACCATCTTCCCAGCGAACAGTCCTGTTCTCTCCATCTATGTCAACGTCTTGATATAACGCAGCGCCGACAAAACCAGTAGTGTTAAACCTTGGTTGGTCATTTGGTCCGTCTATTTTAATCTCAAGCATAACATCTCCTGTTTAATCTACTTTGGTTCTTGAAATAATTCCATACTACGTTTCTTAAAGAACTCATAACCATCACCTTTTTCTACCCATAATCTTGAAAATTGTAGGAACCCACTAGTAGGAATCTTCTTTTGCTTCTTAGCCATTATGTCCCAAAATCCCTTATCTTTATCAGTCATACCGGTCCAATGCTTTTGTAATTGCGACCAAGTTTGTTCGTTGCTAGGTCTTGTTACTTCATTAAATGTTCCAACTGTTTCTGCTGAACTATCAAAGCTTGGGTTAGTTTGAATCTGATCATTGATTATACTCTTAACCATCATGGTAGATTCACCAGCATACTCACCGTCTGGATCATTAGTATAATGCTCAAGCATTACAGAACTAATACCAGATTTAGATAAGTTTTGTCTAACTACCTGCTCCTCTCTCCAAGAATCAAACGTAGATCTATTAACCTTACCTGTTCTAGTATAATGTTGATACTGTTGTTCTCCATACTCATTAACAAGACTTGCCATAGCAATCAAAGCACTTTGAGGTATTTGTTCTATATCATAATTACCAGCATTATCAACCACTGAAAACTTTTTAGCATGATCAAGAATCATTGCTTCAATTTGAGGCTGAGCAATTCCAAAGTTTGAATTTTTAAATTCATCTGAACCAGCACGATTATCAAACAATGCAAGCATTCCGTCAGTCATAATCTTAGCTTCTTTGTGAAGTGCTACAGTATTATTTGGAGTTAGTTTTTCATAGTACTCTCTAATTTCTGTAGCTCTTTTAACATCACCAGCAGCTTTTACTCTAGCCTGATATATCTCATTGTTCTTATCAACCTTAGCAAAGTCATGCTTAAGAAGTGTTATATCTTTACTACCACCTGCTCTGTAAGCAACAATAGATTCAGGAGTATACCTAGTTCTAAGATCTAGATCTGCTGCGTCTGGGTTCTGTTCAATAAGATCTTTGATATTACCTGACTTCATATACTTAACAACAGAGTCAGCAGTGTACTTAGATCTTAAGTTTATTTCTTTATTCTGCTCTGCTACTGCAAGTGCTGCAACTCTTTCTGCATCTCCTTGATCGTTACGATCTTTAGCATACTTAACACCAGCTCCTTGTAAAGCTCCTTCTAATCCTGCAGCAGCAGCTGTATACCACTTACCTGTCTGCAAATAATTTGAGGCAGCTCTAATCAAAGCTGTAGCAATCTCTGGTTGGTCAACATAAAATTTTCTTATGTTATCAACCCAATTCTTTTTGTCTTCTTCAGTCTTTAACTCTGGAACTTTAGCTAATTCAGTTGTTACTTCTACTGCATCAGCAGGAGCATCAGCAGATATCTGAGTAGCTACAGCAGTAATTTCTGCATTAAGATCACCAGAAATCGTTTCAGTTTCTCTATCTAATAAAGATACATCCATACCACCACTTGTAGCTGTACTTGTAGCTGCACTTTCAGCATTAGCTTGAGCTGCAGGAATATCAGTATTCATTAGAACAGTCGAAGCAGTATCAAGTTCTTTAGTAGCAGCAGCTTTAAAATTCAAAGCATTATTTTCAATGTCACTACCGTCAAAAAATCCTTGTTCTTCAGCTGCAGCATTAAGCTCAGCCATAACAGTCTTGTTCTTACCAAGAGCTATGTCATAAAAATCAGCTTTGTCTTGACCATATTGTTTTATATATGCGTCACGATTTCTTAAATACAAACTAAAACCAGGATCATCTTTAAACTGCTCAGCTTTTTTAGCTTGTCCAGCAGCTTCTTTAGCTTTTATTTCTTGTCCTTGGACAACCATGTCATCAAATACACTAGTATCTCTAGCAGTTAAGTTCTGTAATCTTAGTTGCTCATTAGCAGCATCTTCACCATAAGTTCTTTTATATAATTCAGGGTTTCTATTGTAAGCAACACTAGATGTTCTAGGAGCTTCAGCTGGATATATAGCTGGCTCATCTTTTGGCCTTGCATTCCAATCAGTAGCTGCTTTATTAGTAGCTGCTTGTATAGATTTGTAAGTATTACCCTCTAAAGGCATACCTTCAAGATCAGTCATTGAATCAAAAACACCAGCCATATCGTCAAACTTACTACTGTAGCCTTGTGTTAATTCATATTCCATAGGTTTTGTTGGTGCAGGTACTTTGCCTGCATTAGGATAATTACTTGCCATTAGTAAAGGCTCTGAAAGGTCTTGACTTGCTATCCTTGCTTGTTGGCTATGTACAAGATCTATATTATTATCAAATTCAGATGTTGAAGTAGCAGCAGCTTGAGCAGCAGCGATGTCAGCTAGTCTTCGTTGCTCTGCTAAATCTTCTAAATGTTGTTTGTTAGCTACCATAAAAATCTCCTTTAATTTAATACACCTTTAATCTTTGTAGCCATTTTTCCAGCCTTATCAGCTTCATCGCCAGGCTTCATCATCTCTTTTGCATAAGCATCACCAGAGCCAGCTGCAGTAGCAATAGCACCTTCTTTAAGACTACTTCCACCACCAATAGCTCCGCCAGCAGCTCCACCAATTGCTCCACCTACTGGACCACCAAGAAGAGTTCCAATAAGTGTTCCAGCTGTTGATCCAACTGCCTTACCTGTTGCTCTTTCTTCAGCACCTATGTGACTAGTATCTTGATGAGCAACTCCTTTTGCACCAGGAGCTGAACCTAGTACAGGCTCAAACTCAGATACTGTAGCAGTCTTAAGTCCTAATCTTTCCTGTCTAGCATTCTCTGATCTAGGATCAACATAGGTAGAAAACTCTTCATCTAAATTTCTTCTTTTAGTAATCTCAGCTAAAGTAATACCTTGATTATCTGCTAACATTTGCATCTTAGCAATTTCCTCTTTAGAGTAATTAGCCATTACTTCCCTCCTGAAGAGGTCGTTTTAGTTTCTTTTGGAGCAGCAGCACCAAATACACTAGCATACTGTTGTAAACCTTTGTAAGCAGAGTCAGCTTCATTCTGAGCTTGCTGTTGAGTTGAAGCACCAAGAGCTGATAATGTCTTAGCTCCTCCGCCTTGTGCAGCTAAAGCACCTTGCATATTACTAAACTGAGCAGCTTGAGCTTGTTGATCTATACCTGCAAATGAAGCAGCAAGATCATTTGATATACCTGATTGATTCATGTACTGTCTTGAACCACCTAACCCACCAGCACGACCAGCGCCAGCTGCATTCAAACCTAAAGCAGCTTGAGCTTGTTGCGAAGCAGCAGTTCTCATACCAGATAAGTTAACAGGTTTGTTTGCTAGAGCAGCGAGGTCTCCCTCCATACCTATTTGTTGACCGGCTAATGTCTTAGCCTGGGCTTGAGCTGCTTGTTGTTCAGGGGTTAAACCTGCTACAGCACCTAATTTCCCAGATCCGTACAAATCTGAAGCAGTATTAAGCATACCCGTTATCTGAGGTTTAAATTCAGCACTAACTCCTGATTGAGACACCTGAGTCTTGTCACCACCTTTTACACGTGATACTGAATTAGAATCTACATAACTAATTTTACCTTCTTCTATTATATTACTTGTTGCCATGTCAATGACAATGCTATCATAAATTTTAATCTTAGACATCAAAACTCTCCTTTAGACTTTTACGCATTGTGGTATATTTTTCTACCCACCCTACCGTAGTTAATTGTTTTACAAAACCTCTACGGCCTGTATATTCAAGAGCATCAATGCTCTCGTGTTCTTTAATAATGTTTTCAAACTTATTTATTAGGTTAGGAATCTCAGAATGAACCTCAGATCCACCTAACGTAATAATATGTAGTGCAGTAAACTTTCCGTAATGCAATACGCGTGTTGTACTAATAGCAATACTAGTACCATCTCTCAATATATCCCATACTTGAAATAGATTTGGATCTGCAATTACGTGACCTACTATTTCAGCTGCAGTCCATTCACCACTTGAATGTTCCATAGCTCTATCAATTCCTATCTTAATTTCTCCGTACCTTGTGAGAACATCTTCTCCAACAATCTGCTTTATCTCATACATTACTTCAACACTCCGTTTATATTGCATTCGCCTTCTTGTTTGAAGGGTTTTTAAATTGTTTGTTCGTAAGTTTCTTAAGTTCCTTATTCTAAGTAAACTCATTACTCGTTCCTCTTGTACTCTCTAGTTCTA
>Ga0308013_10000283_pt1 | contig 28575 bp, 31 predicted proteins | sample Neamet181_FD_203131 | JGI IMG/M metagenome (GOLD analysis project Ga0308013, IMG submission 203131) | Marine microbial communities from water near the shore, Antarctic Ocean - #181 | ecosystem: Environmental > Aquatic > Marine > Unclassified | place: Southern Ocean | collected 2014-07-25
TGAGATCACACGTATGCAAAATGAATTTATGGTGAAAATGGATGAAAGGGAGAAGAAATCGAATGATAGAGAGAAAAGAGCAGAAGTTAGAGAAAAAAGATCAGAAGATAGAGAAGTTCGAGCAGATAGAGTAGTAAGAATAGAAGAGATGCTTAAAAACAAAGTATAGATTAACAGCTCTCATAGCTCAGTTGGCTAGAGCGGTCGCTTAGTAAGCGGCAGGTCCATGGTTCAACTCCGTGTGGGAGCTTCATTTTAAATTTTTTAAATAATTCATTTCATTTAAACTACGCTCGTCGCCGGCCCACACGTGTTTGCCGACCTTTTCTTACCCGGACCACACTTATAGTAAAATCCCACCGCACAAATAATACATATCGCACATATTACACTGAATACAATCCATGTCTCTTTCTTCCCAAATCCATCGTTACCACGATTATCATACACCGTAGTACCACCATTACCCACAGGGGAACTCATGGGGGAACCCGTGGGACTACTGGTCATGGGACTGGTCGTCGTAGGACTACTGGTCGTGGGACTGGTCGTCGTAGGACTACTGGTCGTGGGACTGATAGTTACTGGACTGTCAGTGGGACTATTGATGACCGGGCTATCAGACGCAATGGGGAACACTTCCTCCAACTCTTGGCAAAATACATCTCCTACATCCGAAAGAGTGTTAAAGCATGATTCTCCTCCAACATCTAGGACGGTAGAACCAATGGGGCTATCCAAGAACAACATCTGTGTAGTTTCAGACACATCTATCTCGTCAGACAAATCCAAAGAATTTCCAACAAACTGAATCGATTCCGAATTCTGGAACCTCATACCAATTCCCACGATTACATTGTTGTGGAAACGGATGTTCTTGACAGTATTCGAATCAAGAACAGTGGGCGTATCGGTACCTTCATATGTCCAAACCTCGTACTTCCCATTGTTTTCAAACACGTTTCCCTCGTATGTCAGATTCCTGGATCCCACAGAGATACGTGTACCGACCGAATTATTGTACACCCGGTTGTTACGAACTATACTATCCGAAGACTCTAGGAAGACTATTCCAGAATCACGGTTGTTGTAGATCTCATTATTCTCCACAATTACATGGTCACCAGCCACATGACTAAACACCCCGACCTTGGAATTGTACACCACATTATTGGAGATATTGAGACCAGTACACCACTTGCTCCCAATGATTCCATGGATCCCATTATTATAGACCGTGTTACCGTTAACCAAAGAATCGATGGAGTAGTCGTGGAAGTCGAACCCATATCCGATGTTGTCGTGGATGATGTTATTGGAACAGTTCCCGCTCCGGTGCCCAAAGCTGTAATGTCCATGCCACATGTCATGGATCTCCGAATCCACAATGTCTCCATAGATACCAACCATCTCCATCACCTCTGGGTTGGATTTGTCCGAACAGAATCCTCGAACCTTATAAGAAAGACCCCACGACTCCGAAGCGTAGTATCCTAGATGAGACACCTCCGATCGAATCACGTCAAGCCTTCCTTCTCCCATCTCATTTTTGGCAGAACCTTCACATGTCAGGTTTGACACTAGGCTCTCAGAAACACAGGAGATATACGAACGCCCGTCATCCACGTTCTCATCAGGCTTTTCGGTTGTAGGGTCCCATGATGTGATCTTCGAATCCTCGATGAGAATAGATCCTCCGTGCCCCCTCAAGTTCAAGAAGGTCTCAGCATCGCTCTTCAGCCGAACCTCCTTGTCCTTTATTGCCAGTGTGATGCCATCGAGGACATAGATGTCTTCCGTGATATAGTATGTAGAATTGTCCACCTTGTATATCGGGGGTGCACCTTGAAGCTGGTCAAACACGTAATCGATAGTGACACATGCTGTAGTCCTCTCGTCCACTACCGGTGATTCCAGATAAAGTCTCTTCGTAGTGGTTGCATACCTAATTGATACTTCTCCGAAAACACAGTCAGGTCGAGGGATGATGTTCATGATTTTTGGAGAGAGGAAGAGGAAGATAGATATTGTGATCGTGTGGGGGGGTGACCATTTTTTAATATTTAATGTAGGGGTTATATCGACACATTTCCCGGGTTTAGTATTGTAACGTTTTATATAATAATATATAATAGAATAGTATTCTTACTCATGCCTTGTTCAAAAAGATCAACTAGGCGGAAATTTTATGGATCTAAACCATGCGACAAGCTCGTAGCAACGAAAAATAGATTAGGTTCGTGTTGTTATCAGACTGATATACCATACCTTAAGAATGTCTCTGCTATTTACACACACAAGACAAGGACAACCGAGGAAGGATCTCCATTCATGGATGAAGTTGTAGAATATATTCGTAAATATCACATGCCTTCTGATGATGATGAGGTTGGAATTCGTCCAATGACTGAAAAAGGAATGAATCTTTTGATACTTGCCGAGAAATTCAGATCGAATGTCCCATTGAATATTTATCTCACGAAAGAATCTGGATTTATGCCGTTACCTGATTCAGCTGGACATGTCACATATATTGTCCAGGATTTACAAGATATCAAAGTTCCATCAAATAAGATGATGACAATCACTGGAAACACTTCTTCTGTCGTGTATGGTTCCATTGACTATTTCGACAATTCATCCGAAGATATAGTGAAACGTGTCAAAGGTTTAACATACTTAAAAGTAGATGTTCCTCTCGTTACAACCATTTCAGAAGCTGGACTTCTCAGGGATGTCGTCACAAAAATGATTGATCTGGGGAAATTGATTGCAAATGATATTGTATTTACAAGGACTGCTTTTAATTTCACATTTGTGTCGAGTACATTGTCTTCTGCTGATTCTATAAGGAGTTCACTGATTGATATGCCATTTGAAGATTATCCAAAAGGTTCTCTATATCAGGAACAAGTCGGTGATAGACGTATCACAATCCAGATTGTAAACAGTCAGTACAGGGACGTTGCATGTACTCTGAAGGTTGAGCAAGAAGAATCAGTCGAACAAATTGCTACGAGAGAATCGGTAGAAAGAACCAGGATAGAACTTGTCTCCCAACAATTGAGGGAACGAGATTCACTAAATACGAGACAACAAACTGCGATAAACGCGTTAGAACTTTCTCGTGAAGATGTGTCATATATTTCTCAAGACATACTACAGGTGTTACGACAACAGGGAACACCAGTTCATGAATCTTCATTACAGATGTTAAACGAACCAACCGAAGATGAGATGACCACACATATTTTAGAACAAGAGTACCTTGATGCTAAGCGTGTGATTGGGGGTACGTATACCAGATTAGAATACAGAAATTTGTTAAATAACGTCAAAAAAGCCGAACAGAACCTAAAAGAATGGGAAAAACGTTTCCCATTGACTTCGAGCCTGTTGACACCATCATTGAATGCAGTTGAGTCTACAAAACAAAAAGATCGTCTTGCAATAGGAGCAGTTCGTATTATGAGAGCTGGTAGAGAACAGGGAAGCAATGAAGAACGGAATAAGAGATTGGAAAGGATTAGATACCAGAAGAATCGTTCCGGAGCCGATCCTCATTTTGCCTTGAGAGAAGCCTCTAAACAAGTTCTTCTAGCAATAGGCATAAGTACACACGAGCTGAAGGGTTTTTTTGCCCATAAAAATGTTGTAAACGCTAGAAAAGTTTATACTGCTGCTTTTTCAATCAGAGGAAATTTAACTACAGCACATGCTCGTGTAATTGAAAATGCATCTTCCGAAAAGGCCAAGACAGAGTACCAATTGGGTGAATGGGAAAAGAAAGATAGACTTCTGGGAAATTTCATGGAAGCGAGTCTATTGTCGAGATCATCTTATACCCAACGGGAAACTCACTTTATACAACAGAGGACAGAGAGAAGTGAGATGGTAATTAACGAATATTATACGTTGTTATTATCTGATCAAACACAAGAACCTGGACAAGAACAACCTCAACAGAATACCAGTGTCCCATTGGTAGAACCAAGACCATCGAGAAGGATCCCTCGTTCCATCCCACCTGAAACAGTGCCATCAAGACTACCAATAGTAAATGTCCCCAAATTACCAACACAATCTGGAGATAAAGATATGTTGATGAACTCTATGGCAACCGATATCATCACATTCGAGGAAATGTCTGTGTCTGCTTATCTGGAACAGGACGCTAAGAATATGATTCTATTCGAAAGCAATTTCAAGCCTCATTTCACAAATATAGATGATTTAAGGGTAGCAATGGAAGATGGTATTGTGTATGGGTGTAAGAAAGTGAGTACACGACTAAGACAGACATTATCAAATGTCGATGTTAAAACCGAGTTGTTCAATGCTCGAAGGATAGGACCTCTTTCTGGATATATTGACGCAAAGAATTTGAAATCTGCGATCCATTCTGTACAAGAAGGATTATCTTCTAGAATGTTTTTGATTACAGAGAGTGTTCGAGATGTCCCAGCAGTAATCAGTAAGAAGGTTTTCAATCAGATGGACGACTTGGTTTCAGCAAACCATTGCCAGGCCGGTGCAGAGGGATCTGTTCACAATGTAATTCAGTTTGTTTTTTAATTATTAATATTATATATCGACTAAATTACCCACCACCACAATACTTAAGATGCCTAAACTATCTAATTTCGAGGAAAGTTTCCACATGATTGTGACGATGTCTACTATATATGCATTAGTGTTGAATAGTGTCTATTATAAAGGTGCTATTTCCGTGTGGGAATTTGGACTTGTAATGATGTGCAACGTGTTTACTATCAGAAGAATAATGTGTTATTATTAATATTTAATATTGGTAATTTTGTCACCCCATCCTTCTCACAAGTATCATGAAGCTTTTTATCCTAGCTTTTCTTTCATTCCTTTCTTCTGGTTCTTCTCTTGAACTAGAATCATGTGATAATCTTCATGAGGCTATTGATATGTCCATGTCTGGGAATGTGAATGTTACGATGCATCCTTTTGCGGATATTATCTGTGATAAATTCACAACGTTCACTCTTTCCGAATACAATCTGTATATTTCTTCTACAAATGATGACCCCAATCATACCTTCCATGGGAACGCGAATTTCCAGAACGTGAGGTTCAAGGTCGTCAATGGGGCCGAGCTTACATTTTCTACAGATGTACTTTTTGAAACACTGGAAGATAATGATGATGTCCGTGACGTCAACGGTGGAGCTTTTTACATTGGAAAAGGATCCAGTGTTCGATTCCTTAGTAACTTTGAAACGAAGAATATCGGAGTTAGGAGTGAGACAGAAGAAAGCAGTGATTTTGCTAATCACCAGAATGATGGGGGGTGTATCTGGAATAATGGTTATTTCCGTGTAGACGGAGAAGCTGTCATGGCTATGTGTAAGAACCAGGGTGGCGGAGAATCCAGCCCTGGAAGAGGAGGGGCTATCTTCAACGATGTTGATGGTTCCATTCTTTTTTCTAACGGTGTTGATATATCCGACGTTCGTCTCACGGATGATGAGGGGAATGATGGGGGAGGATTTTATAATTTCGGTAAGGTTGTTATTAAGGGGGATTCCAAGTTTTTCGACATGAGAGCCGAATCTGCAGGAGCTATATATAATGTAGAGGGTGCTGTTTTCAAGTTCAAGGAAAATGCTTCTGCTCTTTTCTACCAATGTAGGGCATTTGACGGGCACAGTGGTGCAATCATCAACAATGGACTGTTCAAGTTCTCTGGACCTGCACTTTTCATTTCTGGTTCTTCCGACTACAAGAGTTCTCAGATTTCTGTCGGTTCCAGTGGGGTGATGAAGATTAGGAAGAATTCGTACTTTTTCGACAATTCTTGCAGCGACCCTAATTGTGCTACCATTAATGTAGAAGAAGGTGGAGAGTTGAAGTTTTCTAAGACCACACAGTTTATAAATAGTGTGAGTAGGTACGGAGACATTATTTGTGAAGGCGTGTTCTTCGAGGAAGGAGAAGTGTGTATGGTTTAATTAATATATTAATTTAAAAATCTACCTACCTAATACCATGTTCTTGTTCTATTTTGGAACGAAGCTTGTCTAATTTATCCTCTGTGTCTGGGAAAGAAAATCCGTAAATTTTCTCTGCTTTTTTCGTTACAAGTTTAACCATGTGGTTAAACGTGGCTCTGGTAATATCTTTGTTGTCATAATCAATATAGAGTCCTCTTAATATTTGAACTATTTCCAGTTTAGGGATCGACATTCCTTTTTTGGAAAACCCATGGTCTATCACTTGAAGATATCCTTTACTGCCTGATTTGGCAACGACATATGCTACATTATCTAAGTGTAAATCTCCGTGTAAAAGATTATTTTTCTTCAGTCGTGCAATGATATCAAATAATCCAGATACGAGAAGTTCCATTCGTGAATTGGTAGGTTTAGATGACAGATGTTCACCAATTACACCATCAATTCTTTTCATGTGTAGGAAATGATAATATTTGTCATTCATGCGTATAGATGTTATTCTTTTCGATATAGGACTGAGACCAATTCTATGAAATTCTTCGGACATAGTAGTTTCATTGGTTATCTTCCTAATGTCCTTTTCAATGATTACCTTTAATGCCCCGCTTGCATGATTGGGACCTCTTGTACCAAGAACAGCTCCAAATGCTCCAGCACCTTCGTATTTTGTCACTCTCCATCCTTCAGGTAAAATTTCTTGTGGGAATACGTTCTCAAATGCACGACACGTATCTTTGGTCCTTCTTAATTGGGCGTTAAATTTTTGTCCAATTTTCAGCTTTTTCGAAATTTTAGTGATTTCAGATTTTTTCATAATACATACCTTTTCCCTGTGAGCAGTTGATTTATGTGTAGTACCCGATTTCAATATCTTGACGGAAATTGGTCTACTACTCCTTCTCATAGAATTAGAAATACTGACGGCTGGTGTCTTTGGCCGTCTATTGGGGGTAACAGGTATCTTGCGACATCTATTGGTGGAAAGATTTCTCTTAGACCCAGGGGGGCAAGGGACTAATGCCTTCTTTTTAGGTGTCTTTTTTTTAAGGGCTGCCTTTCTTTTAACAGCAGCTTCTTTCTTTGCCTTTTCAGTCATACGACATCTTTTAGTCCGGGTATCTCTTTTAGAACCTGGTGGACAAGGTTTCAATGCCATTATTATGTTATATGTTCTGGTCATATTAAATTCTCACAAAGTGTAATTATAGTTGATCAAAATAGCTTTGGGTCACGCTTTATTCTTCGTACCGTTTCTTTCATAGCTCCAATCAGTACCATTATTCCTGCAATGTTGTCGGGAAATGGTGGGAATTTCTCTGATTCTCCATACTTAAAGTGTTCTTGTGCTTTTTCCCTTATTCTCTTGTCCATATACTTAAATGTACTCTCAGTAATTGTCTTGTCCCTCTTCTGGTAATGAAGCCATCTCAAGACTTGTGCTATTTCCATTTGAGGAACAGAAATACCTTTTATAGACCATCCAAAGTCTATAAGCATTAGTTTACCTCTCTTTTCCTCTCCTCTGGCATGGGTAAATGCTATATTGTTTAAGTGCATGTCACCGTGTAATAAATTATATTTTACCATTCTATCAATCAGCATAAATATTCCATATACTAGTATGTCCATCTTTTCATTAGACAGTCCAGATGCGAGATAATCTGAAACGATACCATCTATCCTTTCCATGTGTAGGAAATGGTAATAATGTCCACCAACACGCACAGACGCTATCTTTGTTGCTGAAGGACCAAGTCCAGCCTTGTGAAATTCCGTCGCTAAAGCAACTTCGTTATTTATCACCTTGATATCACTCTCCCTGATTATCTTTAATGCCCCACGTTCATCACCAGGACCTCGTGCTCCTAAAACAATACCGTTGTCCCCTTCGTTGATATATGTTGTGATTCTCCACCCCGAGGGTAAAATTTTCCCAGGGAATATACCCATTAGTGCACGACATGGGTCATTGGTAGCTGGGATCTTTATTTTAAGTTTTTTTTCAATCTTGCGGATGTGTTCTTTCTTAAGAAGACATACTTTCTCTTCTTTCGATGTTGACTTATGTTTAGTTCCATCTTCCATTATACGAATAGAAACTAGTTTTTCCTCCCTCGGCTTTTTACCTGGGGCGGGTGGCTTTTTACCTGGGGCGGGTGGCTTTTTACCTGGGGCGGGTGGCTTTTTACCTGGGGCGGGTGGCTTTTTACCTGGGGCGGATGGCTTTTTAGCGGATGCCTTTTTAGAGGATTTCTTACGGCATCTACCAGTTTCAGGGTGCCTTTCTTGGCCAGGTTTGCATGGTTTTTTAGGCATTTTTTCTATATAAATATGTAAAATATTTAAATATACATTTATCGTTAAAGATCCGTCGTTCCAAATTTGGCGTTTTAAAAAAGACACCCGAGTCCTATTAATGTCTTCCAAATTTCCCTATAACATATGATGCCATATGTTCCATGTCGAACGTGTGGATCATCATATCGACAATGTCCAAGTCGTCGTCGTCGTCAATAATATCCTGCACATCTTCCAGTGTGACGACATCCGCAGTGTCGATCCATTCATCATGAAGGTTTTTAGTGGACTCTGCGATTCCAGACAATAATCCGTAGACAGTCTTGTCCGGGAAATTGAGTTTCTCGGCGATTGCCAGGTGCAGAGCGATCTCTCTCGTGTTGTTAGTCCGAAACCATTCCCTTGTTCCAACCATATACTCCTTGAGACATGAAGGTTCGACGATGTCGATGTTTCCCAACCTTGTTTCTCCAGTGATTGTCATGATTGTTTATGGAAGTTTGAATAGTGAATAGGTGGGGGCGTGGGACCCTGTTGTAATTGTGGTCCACGCGGATTTTATATATTCCTACAAGGTATACAATGTCCACGTGGACTTCACTCCCCTCTGAAATACGAAAACTTATCATCGAAATGGGAAAAGAGATCCGTCATCAAGAATTTGTGAAGCATAAACAACTGTTCCAAAACTGTATGATACAGTTAGCATTTAAATTTGCCGAGCCCAATATATGTTTGCGATTAAGGATTCTTAATATTGGTGGTGCAGTAACGATACATTTGATGTGATGGCCACCTGGGCAGATTTACCTTCTGAATTGAGAAGGTTTATTATAACAATGGGTAAAGAGATAATCACGGAAGAGTTTCTTACCCATCAAGAATCTTTTCAGGGGTGTCTATTTGACATATCACATGAAACATTCGATCAGATCAGGGTTGGTGTGAAGGACCTTATTCTTGTCAAATCCATGAATGACAAAATGAAGGACCTTATCCCTGAGAAGGTCGATATGGCCAATATAAAGAAGATTGCGCACAGGGCTTCTTTCCTGGATACATTTGACTTCGATATTAATGACAAGATAACTGGGGACATGGTTTACAATATTTATTCCCAGTTTTCACTAATGAAGTATTGTATGTTAATGGAAGAAGATGTTCGTAACATCTTTCTGGAAAAACCATTGGGTTTCTTCTGTGAAAATGGATTTTCGAACGGGGTAGATATGATCAAAAATGATCTAGAAATGTCTGAGAGTGAGATAAAAGAGAGCTATGGCGATGAAGACTACGAAGATGGTGGAGATAAAGAGTGTTACGATAAATATATCGGAGAAAATCTCAAAGAGGTCATGTTTAAGCATGAAAATATATTTAGTATTCTTGGTGACGTTAATCCCAAATGGTATCTTTAATAAATAAATAAAAAGATTGTTTATAAAATAAAAACACAATGGTCTCCACCATATTGGAGTGTGTTATATATGAAAATATTAATTGAATATATTTAATTAAATCACTAAATTATAATATGATTATGCCGAATCACTGAACTCCTGTCTGGTGACATACGCCCCAGCGCCAGAGTCGTAACTCTGGATCTGGAGAAGGCTGGGAGTTCCAGTTGTGAACTTAATTCTGAATTCTTGGTTACTCCCGAAGTACACAGCGGCGTCATCAGTGTCGAACTGAAGACCAGTGTAATTGAACGTGGCCGATGCGGTGGCATCAGTTGCATCCTGTGCGGAGATGCTTGTTGCGTCGAAAGACCCCTGGATGATGGGCTCGATGTACACGTTCCCGCTGATGTCAAGATGCCTCACTCCGAGAGACAGTGTACCTTCCTCACTGGCCTCATCGATAGTGTGAACCATTCTTGTCACTTCCTTGGTGGTGCTGTCGGTTGTGTTGTGCACCCATGCGGAGTTGTATGTGCTTGCGGAAACTCCGTCAACCTTGGTCGAGATAAGGTTCATCACGTTGGCGGTAAGGTTGGATGTGAAGTGAGAACCGGCAGTTCCCAAAGAAACAGCTGCGGCGTGTGCTGCCTGGAAATTCCATGTCTTTTCGACTGTGTCGCTGAACACCAGGACGATAGAACCGAATCCTACTGTGACCATGTGTCCCAGCATCTCGAATCTGTCTCCGACCTTGTGCATTTCACCACAGTAACCGAAAGCGTCCTCTGTGGGGTCGTAAGCCAGGGTGGCTTCTCCGACCTTAGACTTCAGTGTAGCTGTTTGCATAGAGGTGTTTTCAGCTGAGAAGGGGAGGAAGATGTTAGCTTCGTTTGTGATTTCAATACACGATCCGTTGGTGACGGCAGATGTGACAACCTCCTTGGAAACACCGTTAATGGAAACCTTGGCAACGATAGAATCCCCGGATGTTACAACACTAGAGAAGTTTTTCACGAAGACGTCGTGGACTTCCTTGTTCAATCGTGTGGTATTGTACTTCCCACTGGGGGTAAGAAGACCTTTGTAAAGGTTTTCCAGGCACTGATCGTCCTTGCTACATGTATCAACAGTGTTAACGATCTTCACTACCTTTTCGTCTGCGTCGATGAATGTAACACGGATTTCATAAGAAGTAGAAGGGGAGAGGTTGATGATTGTGGTGCAGTTTGTCCCATTTTGGGGTCTGATATTGTCATAAAAATTTTGCCCAATACACTCAATAGAGGAGACATTCTTGACAGACCAAGACACACGTGTCGAGTATGCGGATACTAGGTCTATGTTCATGATTCTTAATAAAGGTGATCCTATTTATAAATGGAATACAAAATAAATACGATAAATACGCCGTACCGGGAACAAATATTATTTTATGGTTTTCTTTTATCAATGGGCAATGGGATCTTTTCAGAGTAAATACACCCAATTGCATGAAATTGCGGAATACATGGAGATGAAACGACAATTAACAAACTTGAACGATAGATTAGCCGTGTTGGAAATGAATTACACGAACGTAACAGTACGTGTAAACCGGATTCAGAAAATTTCTGATAGAAATCGTGATGATATTGTAGCAGTTAATTTAATGGAAGAAGGTCGATTGAAATTATAATGGATCATTAATAGCAACTGGGAAGTTACCACCCCCATCACTAATAACAACTGGGAAGTTACCACCCCCATCACTAACAACAACTGGGAAGTTACCACCCCCATCACTAACAACTACCGGGACCACTGGGGCAGATTCAATCACTTCCCAGTTGCCAATGATAGACACAGGATAAACCCTTGTCATCTCTCTCTTCTGATGTATTTGCTTCTTCTTCTTACATATACAAGTATACGCTATAATTATTATCACAATCATTGATGGAACTATACTAGAAACCAAAATTTTATCATTATATGATAACCCCTGGTTCGTATCCATATAAGTTGGAGAAGATGTCGGAGAAGATGTCGGAGATGATGTCAGGAAGTCTTGTGAGAATACACCCGATATGAGACAAGTTATAAAAATAAAACCAATCATGGTAAAAGTGAAAGTGGTGTGTGGGTATAAATTCAAATATTAAATATTAAATTTTATGCATCCTTGGATTCTTCAACACCTTCATCTATATTCTTCAGTTCCTTCTTTTCCTTTTCTTCACGTTCCTTCTTGTTCATCATTTTCTTCATCTGTTCGGCGTCTCTCTCTTTCTTCTTTGTGAACGAGTTGTGAAGTTCTTTCATTCTTTCTTCTTGGTATACAACATTTTCGATGAATTCTTTGGTAGGGGGGATTGGTAACCACTTGTTACTAGAAGCAACGTACACGTTGAAGTAATCATTCTCACTACTAATATTCTCAGAAACTTTGTTAGCCTCCTCCATGGAGCTATACATGCCATAGATTTTCACAGCAGCAGGGTTCTTGTCCAGAGCATCGACAATCGACATGACTACGAAATTCTGATTGTGTTCAATATGCTTGTATCTCCAGGCTTCCTCTGACCTCTCGGAGAAATCATCCTCGATATGGGTGTTCTGATCACGGATGTTCATGATTTATTTACTTTATTAGTTAGGTAATAATTTTTAATCATACACGCAAACGCAAATAAAATATCAACCATTTATAAATATAAAACCATGGCTCAACCATTTGTAGTTCCAGAAACGGGTCTAGAGATGGCACAACTCGGAGAAAACATGAATGTTCCTAACACCATCATGGGTGGTTCGGATGTTCCCCAGTGGACCTATAAAAAATTTGAAGTGACAGATATATTCCACTCAAAGCTCGGTATCTCTGCAACAACTGCTGGACTTGTGTTTGCGGTTCTGATGTATCTCAACCCACCATTCACACAAGAAAGCGGGGAAAACCAAATAGAAACTAGAAAGCCTTGTTTTACCAAGTTGTATGCTATCACCTTGGTCATATTCGTCATACTCATGCTTGTTCCCATGAATCCCCTTCCCCCAAGAAAATAGTAAAATTTATAATATAATCGATATCTTCGTTTCCAATTCTTTATTCATACTCTCCACCAGTTCTAACATAGTAGACCTGTCCACACATAGATCCATTTTCGTTTCATCTTTCACCAACCGTATAGTACTATAATGATTGTGTTCCCTCCTTAGACAGATGTATACGTCTTTATTTTCAGTCCATTCTCTGTCGAGATGGGGTATACCCCCTACCTCAGAGTCAAAGACAATCAATGAGCATCTATTACCTAAACTCTTGTGAAAAGCAAGGAAAACTGCTTGATCTGCCCAAGATTTTGTATTGAGGACATAATTTTTATACGCTTCAACTGTTTTGAAAATATGAACCCCCTTTTCACCAGAATCTTTACGGAATGCCGCCTCAACGTTGTACATTTCAAGAACATCGCTATCTATATTTTCAGAACACATGAATCTTACCAATTTTTCAGTAACACCCGTTAAACTATTTCCTGTTTTTTCATGGTAAGAATTCCAGTAAGATTCCATTTTTTCCCGAAGAGTGGGGAATCCATACCATTGTTCTACATTTTCAGACATTGCATTGGCAATAGACTCGAAAAAACATGATCCATTTCGTTTTGTCTCCACCAATTCGAAGTTCCACGTGGATGATGACATATGATTATAAGATAAGTGAACATTTTAATGCATAAAATATAAACCAGTTTCATTATTTTAAACTTTTATTTTTATTAATATATTTACTATCCATTCTTAAAACTCGTTAAGAAGGATGGGTCCCTCCGAGAAGATGGAGGACTTTAATACGCGAACACCACGGTTGCGTTCAAAACGGTGAATCATACTGAGGAGTTCCTTCCTGTAGGCAAAGATAGACACCTCTCCTTTAAAGTCGTTCTTGAAACCATTGATCTTCTGTAATTCTTCGATAGTCGAATCAACTCTGATCTCGGCTCCTAGAGCTTCCTGATCTTTAGGGGCAGACATGAAAGCAATCATCTTCACAACCACGACAAGGATGACAAGTGCCACGACAATTTTTACGGGGGTGGAAGTCATAATATAAGTGTAGTGTATATCATATAAACTATAAAAAAAATCCAGGTATACCGTTGTTAATACAACTAAACATATTCCGACATATATGTTACGAATCTACGTATGTGTTCTCCAAGATTCTCAATATGGTCAACCTTAATCTCTAGGGAAATCTTGACATCCTTGTTCAAATTCTTGAGGTGGTATCCAGTCATAGAAGACCTAAATCCTACATAATCGAGGGTCCTAAGAGGCCTCAACATGGGAGCCGATATCTGACAATGTTCAATACCATCCACTAGACCAGTTTGGTCATTTTCGAGCGTAAAGTTTCCAGTGTCAAAGTTCAGACCAACACCTGACTCTTTTGCGATGCGTACACACCCTGAAAGATTCTTCCCAATGTCGCATCCATATACGGTAGCATTGGGTTCCAAACAAAGTCTTGCCTTGTATCCTTTCTGAGCTTCTTGAAGGACATTGGCAAGTTTGTTCTCGTATGATGTATCCGATCCCCTATTGACTATCCTAGGAACCTTCCTTTTCTTAGGAGAACCCATCACCACCTTGGAAATCCCCAAATCATCACACATTCCAAGTATCTTCTGGAGATGTTTTTTCATCTCGTCGGGATTTTCGAAGAAATCACCTTCGACACCATATAGAACACTCTGTACAGAGTACACGTTGATACCAGCCCTGACGAATTTCTCATGGAATGTAGGATTCGCAAATGTAGTCTCCCATGAAAAATATTTAGAAGGCATGAGTTCTACATTAGAAATATTGTACCTCTTGAGAAGGAATATAGCATGCTGGTCATCAACAGGGTCCCATGCCATATTGGACACGACAAGACGGTTGGATGATGAACCACCCAGCCAGAACTTCTTATACATATTGATAAACTTCTCCATTTCCGCAAGAATTACTCCCTGTGTATACGAAAACATACTTCCATACATAGATGACTGGTTATACGAAACCCTGTTTCCAAATCCCACATTCATTCCGTGATGGGGAAAGAAAAGTGCGATGATATCACCAGTCTCTATGGGTAAAGGGTATATATTAACAACCTTGTCCTGGCCTTCGGAAAAGAACTCTCCCTTCGCCCTAGTGATATCCGTCCACAATAGGTTGATAGGATACCATTGGTATGCGCTATTGGCGTTGATGCTCCCCACTAGTTTATCATTAAGAAGATCGAATAAAACATTCTTCTTGAGCCCTACACCGAAAAGAGCTGGGAGCCTGACAACAATGAGTTTGACACCAAACAATTCGCGTAGATAATTCTCTACAAATAGACGATTCTTCCCATAAGCTTCCTTGGAAGGGTATTGACACTTCTCGTCTTGCATAGGATATTCATGGTCATGGACATCTATGGTGGAAATAAGAACGATAGACTCACACTTGATCGTCTTAAAAACATCCAAAACTCCTTCGATATTCTTCATGTCTCCATCTGGATCCTGGTTGGCTTTCCATTTAGATCCGGGTATACATGCGCAGTACACATTCTTGTATGCCCTTCCTTTGGCAAGTCGTATGTTTTTCGAGTTGAAATAGGCTGTAGTCTTATGGTTAAGATTCTCTTTTAGAAAAGACCCAACAAACCCCGTGTGTCCAAAAAGAGCATCCATGTTGACGTTTGTGTATATATGTTGTCGTATATTATGTACGATTATTAATATTTCAATTTGTCATGTGAAACGTATATAATGATCTATGAAACTGTATGTATATCAGTATTCAGTTTTACAATATATCTGACATTTTTCTATTTTAAAAAACCAGTCAGTATCCTATTCGAGATATTAGACCTAGACAATACAACTTCAGATATTTTATATGAAATGAAATTATATTATAATACCAGAAAGATTCAGAGGTGGTGGCGTTCTTACTTTATTTTAAACAAAAGGGATATTTTATGTGGTAATAATTCCATTATGCAATATAAGATTGATAATATCTCTCATCAATTGAATAGGAATTTGTTTTTATAAATATTGATATTTAACACATTTTCATCCACATACGATCACAATCAATCTCTTCCTCTAAAATTCTTATTCTCATCTACTAAAATCATGAGCTCTTCCAATACTGTCCAATCTGTATACGACAACCATTTTACGTCAGCATTCTCATGTGACCTCGAAGGTACCACCAAGGATCATGACGAGACTTGTGTACTCCAAGTGCACAATATGACAGGGGATGTTCAAGACGTATACCATGGAAAAGAGGGAGCTGTCGAGTTGTTCACGGGTCTTCTTGAAGACATCAAGGCAGGAGGAGATTCCAACAATGTTGAAGCTACAATGGTTGATATTTCGGAAAAGGATAAGACTTGGTTTGTTACGTGGAAGAATTCAACACCCAGTGTGTCTTTCTTCTCTTCATTCGTGAAACTCAATGATGAGTTCAAAATCGTGAAGCACGTAAGTGTCATTAAGATGGTCGATGCTTAAATTAATTCAAATAATTATACGTGTATCATATCCGTTATTAATAATGATAACACATTACAACAACGATCCATTATGTCCAACGTCCCGGCGGGCCCAACTCTTGAACCGCTTATAGACCTAAGTTTCATAATTAGGGTATCGATTGGATTTGTTACAACGTGTTCAATTATAGGACATTTTTTTTCATATTTTGAGAGTTCCGAATCAGTTAAAGAAGTGTTTATACTTGGAGCATCTTCATTGAGTGAATTATTTGCAATTTCATATTTCATGTATGAATTTGTATTAAATGGACAAAAAGAGAAACAGTATTATGATATTATAAAATCTCTCAAAGATGATGACATACGACACGAAACAGATTTAAGGCTGGTTACATCATACCTAGAAGAGTTGATAAACGTTAATAGTGTCAGGGAAACTAGGATCAGTAATGATGTGGATAATACCCTAACATCTGCAATAGTTGAAATCAATAGTATACTAAATGGGTTACGTGGAAATCAGTAGTATACTAAATGCGTTACGTGGGGATATATAATTTATAGTCTATATTATAGTATACAATGGTTAAATTCTTCTTTGGACCAAGCGATAACCTCAAGAAATTACAATCTTTAAATAACCCGAAAGTAAGAGCAAAAAGCGAGAACGATGTCGGTGATATCGAAAAGGTGTTAAAACCGCCACACGGAACCTTCCAAAGAGGGATGTCTGTCGACACGGGATCCAAGGAAAAAGAATCTGTGGAAAAAAGATTGAGCGACCTTCTTTTGCTGAGTAAGCGGTCTAAGTCTGAAGAAAGAACTAGATATAGTTCTGCGGAGTTGTCTGATCTTTTTACAATCAGCGAGAAGATCAGGGATACCAAGGTCGTACCAGTACTAGAAGATGATGTTATCGTAGTGAAAGTTAAAAAAGAGACAATAGATAAACCAGTAGGATTGTTCTCCACCTGGAGAATATAAACGTTTTCGTTTGTTTTGTGTTCATTTTAATCCAGCTTTACTTTTATACCGCCGTCATGAATTCTTATATCCAGCATCTTACCGTAAAAGAGGTAAGGTCCTCCGAGGTGGTTGTCAGCGAATCCTCTATACCGGGGGCTGGAAATGGTCTTTTTGCCAAGAAAGATATCCAAGCTGGAACCATTATCCCCTATTATACAATTCTTAAAATAATTGAATCCCCGGATTTTGATAAAATATTAGATACATACTTCATGACTGTTGCCTACAAGAATTCCAAGGGTAGGTATAGAACTATAGGGAAGATTATAGCTGATGGGAATCCCGAACTCCCAAGAATCAAACGTCTTAAGACAGCTTACACGGTTTCGGCTTTTGCGAATGAATCTCCCACAAAGCCCCCTAATTGTATATTTGTGAATAATCCTGCCATATCTAAAGAGTATGTGCATGAATGTCTTGCAAAGAGAACCCCAATGGTATCAACCCTTTTAGTAGTCCCATATGATGTCAAGAGAGGGACAGAATTATGTACGTTGTATGGTTCAGATTATGCTAGGTCGTATAAGGTATGGAGAGATAGGGATGGGAAGAAGGATGAAATTATAGGACTTTCTCACGACATCGTGGAATTTCATACTGATACGATATGTGGTTTGTTCCAGAAGAAGAAATAATGTTTCCATATATTATTACATACCATGGATGTTAGAATTATTTGGCATAGTAATATATTTAGTGAAACGGCAACAGGTATCAAGGATGCCTTATTTTTAATGGGGATCGACGCGGATGGGGATATTTTGTCCGATAGGTGTTGTGAATTCGAGGAAGCATATCCAAATAACAAAAACACATTATTCATCATACTAGGGATTCATCGGAGTACACCCAAACTTCCTTCCAATTACATCGCTGTTCAGATGGAACAACCAGGATCTAAATGGTTCTCTCAAGACTATTTTGACAAATTATCTTGTGCTCGTGCTGTGTGGGATTTTTCTCCCAGAAATGTTCATTATCTCAGAAATGAAGGATTAACGAACGTATATCTTGTTCCCACAAGAGTTCCGATGAGATCTTATGTACTTGAAACTATCGATAAAAAACAAGACATTGACGTTCTATTTTATGGTGCAAATCATCCAAGGAGAAAGGCAATAGAAGATTCTTTAAAAAAGAGTAAATTGAATGTCGTGTTTAGATACTACAGTCTTTTTGATAGCGATAGAGATGCTCTTATATCTAGAGCTAAGGTTGTTCTTAACATACATTTCTGGACAGAGAGTTCTCTTGAAACACATAGGATAGAATATCTATGTTCAAAAGGAAAGTGTGTAATTTCAGAATATTCGAAAGATCCAGACCTGGACAATATATATAAAGAGTCTATTGTTTTCTGTGGATATAATGCCATGGTCAAGCAAGTTCATAGGTATTGTAGAAATTTCAAGATAAGGAAAGAGATGGAATATAATGCATATCATACAAGCATGAAACGCCAATTGGATACGAATCACATATTAAATTCATTGGTTTTAATAAGGCCATGCATATAAGTGGGACAGTTGTGGTTTCTCTTACAATTCTAGCTGTTTTTATAATGATTTCTTCTGGGACTATGACCAATGATCGTCATCATCATTCTGTAAGCGAGATTCGTGATCTCCTAGTATTTGTCCATAACTGTATACCAGACCGTGTAGGTTATAAATCTATATTTCATGACCAAAAAATTGTAAAATCTGTGATGCCCAGGAAGTGGTCTGAGTCTCACCCCACGAATTCTTACAATGAAGATTCTGGTGACCATCATCGTTTTGATGTCCATTTGTTTAAAGACATAGTTAAAGGTGTTGGATTTCCAATAATATTAGACAGTATCTTTGACCAAATGAATTATTATTCTAAATATAAGGTAGGTTATTCTATATTCTGGATCTATAGTTCTGTACTTGTCGACAGCTCTCCCATTGTCGCAGACATATTCAAGGTGTATAAGATGATGTTGGGTTTAGCCGATCCTTCTCTCAAAAATAAAGAATATGTATTCCATATATTTTTGGTGGATAATCCAAAAAGATATACAACATTCTCGGGCGAATTGGTTGGTACCCCTTCTACTATTAATTCTGGTAGAACTATAGGAAATAAAGTTTTTATATGGAGAAAAGAAGAGATATGTAAGGTTTTCATACACGAGATGATTCATCTTCTTAAATTAGATCTAGGACCATACAGGACTGCGGTAAATCACAAATTCTCGAACCTGTTGAATGTGACATTTACATCTTCATCTGTATATAGTCTTCACGAGGCTTTCACTGAGACACTCACAAAAATATTATATGCAAGCTTCCTGGGGGCAATGCGAAAAACAGAATTTGAGTATGAATTAGAACTAGAGGTTATGTGGTCACTGGATCAGTGTGCCCGGATACTTCATCTCAATGGGGTAAGAAATGTACTTGGAAATTTCACACTAGAACAGAAGACTTTCATGTATGAGTATTATGTGTTACATGCACTTTTCATGTGGGACGCTTATACAACGGAGGATTATGGAAGATATCTCAATTTCATACACGCAAATTCTAAAAAGAAAAGCTTTTCGTCTATATCCAATATATTGTCTCAGATTGATACATCAACGTATCTCGCTGAAATACAAAAACGTCTTGAAATTATACCGGATAATTTTGGAGAAATTCCAGTAACACTAAAGATGTCCAGACAATAAGAAAAAATATATTAGTAACTTACAAATGGGAAATATGTGGAGGATCCTCTTTATTATAACCGCGGTGGTTGGTATGGCGAACGGGTTTGTACCAAATTCACTTATGAATTCTTTGCTGAGAAATGTCTTCAAATTTTCAAACAGAAAGATATTCAAGGATAACACTATAGATTTTGAGATACCTAAGATGGAAGACTGTAAATACTTCGACGAAACGATTGTGTTTCCAGAATATTACAAGAAGGATTTTCATGCGTACAATGGTGGGAATCTTGATCCTTTATCTGCAAAGGAAGTCACTGCGGCAAGTTTTGCCGTAATGTCCACACATTATAAGGATGTTTCGGGGTATGATTCAAATGATCATATAAGGACATCGTTTTCTTGTTTCTGTAAATGGTATTATGCAATGGGGAACATCTCTCCTAGTGGTCCCATGGAAATTACAGATCTTGGTTGTGGGATAGGGGTGTCAACACGATATATAGAGACCATGTATCGTAATTCTAATGTAAAGGCGTTTGATCTGAGTCCTTACTTCTTAGAGGTAGGATCTCATAGTGAATTCAGAGATGAGACCAGCTTTTATCACGGTTTGGCCGAAAACACGCGACTGGATGCGGAGTCTCAGGATATTGTCAGTTGTTCCTATCTTCATCACGAACTTCCATATGAAGCTTCGAAAGATATATTAAAAGAATCTTTTAGACTTTTGAAGAGAGGGGGAGTGTTATGTATATTAGACATGGAGCCTAATATTAAAGCATCAAGCATGATTCTCCAATTTGTTTTTGACAGGACTGAGCCTTATCTAGATGAATATTGTAGATTTTTCAACGAAATTGAAGACATTTCGGAGAGAATTGGGTTTACTGATATTAAATTTGAGAAACTTCCCAAGACGTCGATGATTTTCATGAGAAAACCAGATGATTGGCATATTGTATAATTAAATTACTTACGGGTCAACTTGAAACTTTTTCACGTATGTCCCAGAACCACTACTATAGGCAGCTACTTCAAATCCTCCATCAGCTATGGAAATTCTAAAATCTTTACTGGCCCCGAAGTACATCCCAGCATCACCACTTGTTATAGAAACACCGTCAGCACTGAATACCACAGACCGAGATGTATCTGTTGAATCAATATTGGAAAATGTTGTAGCTTCTGGGGTTGCGTTAAGAGTACTAAATAGAGTACTAGAGCTTGCCGTATCGGTGTGTCTAACCTTCATATCCATGATACCACCACCCGATACGTCCTCGGAGTACTCTACTCTGGCAGCCTCTTGTAGTTCTGAGGAAGTATCGTATGCAAAATAACTGTTCGTCAGAGTGCTACCTCCCTCTGTTATACCATATGATTCATTGGATATATGTGTCCCGGACATTGCATATCCTCGTGTGGATCCATTCTCTACATGAGATGATTCTATCTTTTCTTCATAATTTGGACCCACGGAGAACATGTATGCAGCCGTGTCCGATGTGACAACGTGATCATAAATCCTTAGATCAGAGACACACCCAGAAAAATAATCTCCAATTCCATCCGTCCCAATACGGAAAGGGTCTGCAGTTCCTGATGTCAATACTGTCGTGGTTATAGCCGAAGAGAGGACTCCGTCAACGTATATATTCAGAGAAGTTGATCCATCATAAGTGACTATATAATGGGCCCATGTGCTTATGGTGTTCGTATGTACAGATTCATATGTTACATTATAATCATATATACCTGGGTGATTACTCGAATTGTTTGCATATAGAACAAATGCGTTTGGAGATACTAGTTCTCCATATGAAATGAGAGGAGAACTACTCAAGTCTGTTTTAGCCCAGAACGAGAAAGATCTCGCTGCCGCTCCTGCAATATTATCCAATGTTCCTACAGACATGAGAGATGTGAGCCCATCTAAAACCAGTACTTTCCCATATGTCCCATCTACTGTTGTAGTAAGGGTTCCTGTTTCTACAGCAAGATCTCGTTCTCCGAAATCATCTTCTGCAGGATCAGTCCCTGAGAACTGAAATCGGGAGAAATACTTTAATGACATGTGTATTTATAATGTATATATATTATTTTTTATAATATTCTATTTCGTTACTATAATTATCAAAAATTAAAAAATTAAGCAAACCTTCCACATCAGAATACACTTCTATTTACACCATGATTGATCCTTCAAATAAGAGAATTGTTTTTAAGAGCAGTAAGATTGTTTATTCTGATGGATCTGTAGAATCTACGACTTTTACATACAAGGTTCCCAACCCTTACCTCCGTAAGAAAAAGGTGTGTATTAGATGTGGAAGGAATTCTCATGGAGAGTCGACATGTTATGCCAGGACCCATCTTAGAGGACACGATATCTCCCAAGAAATCCAAGAAGATTATGAATTCATAGGTACAGAAGAGGACCATATAAGAAGAGGGGTGTATGTTCTAAGCCTCAATGATGGTAAGTATCATGTAGGACAGTCTGAAGACATTGATACAACAGTTGACGTGTTTATGTCTGGGGGTGGTTCAGAATGGTCGAATCATCACGGAGTTGTATGTGAAGTATCCCCTCTTACTACATACTGCTCATCCATGGATGAATGGGAAAGGAAGGAAACGATCGAACGTGCTATGACATTTGGTATGGCCAATGTTCGTGGGTATAAGTGGGGTGGTTTGTGTATGGACCCTAGGGAATTTCATGAATTCGAATCATGTGTTTGCGAAAGTAAGAATTTATGTAAGAATTGTGGAAAACCACACGATATAACGGTATGTAATTCCTCATCTACATCTATGTGGATGAGATTGTAACACTATTTCATTGGATATGTAAATAATATATATCTTAACTATTAAAGTTACCAATTGGTATGTATTATCGAATTGCTCTTCTACCCATCTTCTACTTGGTGGGAAAAACTTTTATACAAAATGGAGGTTTAAATGAATTGACGTCGTTTCAACTTGTCAAATCAACACCATTGGTAAATGGAATGATTACCAACATTATTATAGCTAGTATATTCGCTGAAATATACTGGGCTATTGATTCAAGTGATGGTCACAAGCACTTTAATTTTGAATCTTCACTGGACGCTTACTATGAATCACTGATGATATCTTCTTCTGTAGGATTCGGAGATATCACTCCTAAAACGAAAACGGCAAAGATTCTGGTCATGGTTCAGATAGTAACAATGTTCTTCACCGTCATACCAGCCGTTGTAGAGGCACTGAAGCCAGGGAATTAAATAATATGAAATCGTATTAAGATGGGATGGTTGGTTCACTTGCAGTTTCCATATGTGTACTTTTATTATCATGTGTTTTCATTTTCCTTCTTGAAGGAACTAACTAATATCAAGCCCAAGAAGATGCTTCAACATTGAAATCTCAGGATGAAGATGTCGATGACAGTATTATAAGTGTTATGGAGAGAGTAAGACGATTGAATAGATAATGATAAACTTTTATACACACATATATAAAATATATTGTATCAGATATATATATACAATACCATGAAGGATTGTCCAATAGGAAGTTCTATAAACCCTTCGACATCGAGATGCAGGAAAGATTGTAAGGATACACACGAAAGGAATGTTAAAGGTAAATGTGTGTCTTCCAGTAATCCAGGAATGGGTATGGATCTTAAAAAACACCTTGCCAAGATCAAGAGAGACGAGAAAAAACAACTCGCTATTATAAAAAAAGAAGAGAAGAAGGAGGCGGCCCTGTTAAAGAAAGAACTTGCTAAGATTAAAAGAGACGAGAAACGTGCACAGAAGAAGGTGGAAAGTGATAGAAAGAAAGAAGTAACAAGACAGAGGAAAGAATTGGCCAGGTTAGCCAGGCTTTCCAAACAGGAAAATAGGATACCACCCCCCATACCATTTGAACCAGTCATGACTCAGACCATTGTATCCCCCACTGTAAACCGAGTAGATACAGTCATAGTTGGATGCCAGATATCTCTTCCTGAAGTAAAGACTCTATCTTCCCTACTAGGAGTGAAATACACAAATATGACCGATACATGCAGGTTTATATCGAACTCCTTAAATCTACCTTCTGGAACTACCGTTACAAAATTCATATCTGCTGGTACTAGTGGTGTGGTTATAGGTGCAGAAACACCTTCAGGAGAATCTTGTATAGCCAAGGTTATGAGGATAGAAGATGTACCACAACCCACCTTCAAGAGAATCAAAGGTATATTCCCCAAGATAGTCAACTGGGCATCTACACGAACCAGTCAGATGGACGACGAGGTTAAAAACCATACCTCTTTGGTACGAATTCACAAGAATACTAATATTTTCGGTGACATAACAGGTGTTACGATACCTGGAATCAAAAGTAGCCATACAGTGGATCTTCCAGGGGGTAAATTTGGTGTGATAATCATGGACAGGATAAATGGGTCGTCTACTTTAAAGGATGTCATACACGACAAATCTATCCCATTCGAAAGGAAAAGAGATATATTCTTAAAATTTTCAAAATCTATTGCTAGATTATACGGTAAGGGTGTTTCTCATGGAGACCCTCACGTGGAAAATGTCATTATGATTGATGGTACGTATGATGATATAGCCCTTATTGATTTTGCAAGCACTTATTTTTTCACGTTCAGGTTCGAAAATAGTAAACTGGGACAGTACGGGTATGGGACTGTTTGTCACCCAGATAAAACCCATAGAATAAGTGCTTATATAAACAGCCCTCCTGATATAGTAAAATATGATATATACCAAGTGATGACACCGTTTTATTTTGGAACTATAAATCAGGATTTCACTAGTAAAATGGGAGGATTAGATGTTCTGAAAACTGTTAGAGACATGTTCTCATCTAGTAGATCTATTTTAGCACAGAGAAAAGAATCTGGTGTATTATCTCTCTATGATCAGCCTGGAATCGATAGACCAACCTCAGACGTACTTAGTATTCGAGGAGGTGACGAAGCTTTCAATCTTAGGGGGTTAAATACAGCAATAACAGGTAACCACTATGAGTTTATGGACCACTCTATTGTAGCTGATGAGTTAAGAAGTCTAAAACATGTCATATTCTATCCATATGATCTAGAACCTCTCCGATCTTTCCTCTTGCCCACAGATACAGATGTATCGAATCATCTTACACATGATATCCCGGAATTGAATATAAAAGCAGCAAATGTCCCTGGAGAGACAATTCGTGTTGACTGGTCAATATACTTGTAATTGATTTAACTTTTAAAATAATATATATATTGTAATACACATGTCGCTGAAATATTTTACACGATCAAACGAATCTTATGGTGTTAATAAAAACTAAGCTCGTACTTTTCTTTTAAAAACTTAACCATTTCATCATTGGGGATACAGATAGCCCTAGTCTTACGGAGAGTATAATCTGTAAGAAATTCTGTCTTTGTCTTCCTAACAACCCTTGCAAGGGTCTTGACACTTCCTCCACATATACACGAGATGATAAGATCTCTCCTGTCTGAATATCTCGTAGGGTCCGAAAAATACTTCTTGACACCAAAAAATGCAGCAATGAGATCGCTAACCTTGACGAACCCCCTTGCCAATTCCCACTCCGATGTTATTTTATCATGAGACGCCATGTTTCCCGACTGGATTGTACACATACAGATCATCTCTGGGGTGAACCTTAGAAGACCATCAATCTCGTCAAGAGGGGTCTTGCTTGTAATTTCCGTTGTCACTCTCTGGAGGGAATCCATGACCTCGACTGTCCTTTCTTCAGATCTGAGAGATTTGAGGAAATATCTGGATACAATATTATACTTCTTGTTGTATTCTACCATTACCTCTGTAAAATCCTTCTTTCCCCTGACAAGATGGAAGAGGTAGTGGAGGTAGTGTAGAACCACTGCAATGGGGGTTTTCTTAAGTGTATCGCGGAGAGCGTATACATCTTCTTTTTCGATCGTATTCCTTATGATTGATATGAAATGGATACTCATTTTTACACACGAGTTGTCTTCCCCGTCTGATTCTACATCAGTTTCAGGATATTTCTTGGGTTCGTTTGGTGTATCATCTTCTTTGCTAGGTTCATCCTCCTTGTCAGCTGTAAGTTCCTTGATAGGTTTAGTTTCCTTGCGATTCTTTTTCTTTTTCGAACTTTTATGTCTCCTTTTTTCCTTGACATCTTGGTCAGATTCTGATAGATTTTTAGTGTCTTCCTCGTGTTTCTTAGATCTCCTTTCCTTCTTCTTCTTCGTTTTTTTCTCTTCTTTTGTTTCAATTTCAACTTCTTGGTCCGACTTCACCTGGGGTTCGTTGTCTGTTTCAGAATCATCAGAACCATCATATTTGTATGGGTGTTGACAAAAAGCTTGTGACATTTTGATATATCTTTAACATGAAGTGACAAAATAAAAAGCAACACGATAACGAATGCCCTGAAGCATCAACGTTTGTAAAAACGAGTCAGGATTTTTATTTATTTGAAAACTCAATTTATTATTATTTTACCCGTCCATATCTCACGGGCTATCATGTTCAGGCTTCTGTGCGATACGCAAAGGAGCAGTACCACTCTCGCCAGGTCCCAGGCAAAGGTCGTTGTCGTCGTACGCAACCACAGAGTAGGTTGTGAGGAATGCGTCCGTGTATGTATCAAACGTCCCAGAGTATGTGGCAAGATCGACACCATTGGAAGACGCCACCAGGGTCCAGTTTACAGGATCCACCGGGGTTCCAAACATGTCTACCTTGATATCATAGTCTCCGAGCATATTCGATCCAGACAAATCTCCATACATGGCGTAAACCTCCGTTCCACCAACAAGGGAGTCCATGTCCAGGAATCCATAGTCCCCGTTCTTATCGGTATAGTACACCTCGTTACTGTTGGGCTCGGTGACGCGGAGATCCAGATCTTCAGGTCCCGTCCATGTAAGACTCACTTCCAGTGACCTCACACATTCTTCGTCAACAGGGCATTCCTCTATAATCAAATGGTCATACACTTCGGGATCCGAGCATTTCACTTCACATTCGCCAAACGCCCTTCCATTCTGGCATGCCGAGTAAAAAGATCTACACATGTTAGAGAAAGAATAGTCTGCCCAGTTGTTGAAGGGAGGCTTGTTGTCAGAAACAACTAGTGCGTAATCACAGAGTTGTGCGATTCCATTCTCACATGCTTCGTTGAGCACATCCGAGCAGCTACCCATCGTAAACGGAAGATTTCCATACGTTGAATCGTGATCAACATTCGTATCTTTAGAAATCCCAGCCGGTACATTACAGGGGGTCGAATAATCATCGAATGTGAATCTGGTACTTCCTACAAAGCTGGTCTCGAGATCTCCACCAAGACCAAATTGGAAACTAGTTTGTCCAATTTTCAGTTCATATACGTCATCAGACCAGTGTATAGTCATGAACTGACCAAGGGAAGGAAATCCCATCTTATGGTTATAAACGTGGTCTCCATGAACACAGCTGGCACCGAAAAGGATAGAAGCGAAGAAAACAATGGGAGAAATCATTGTTGTTGTGATTGAATGGGTTGTTTTTATTTTTATAAAAATGTTTTTTTGATAATAGTCTGTTGATAATTAATATTAAACAACCGACCTTAATAGTAATTTCCCTCCCACAGAACCAGACCTTTCTGAAACCGTCAGATCGGATTGTACATCCTTTATCATGATATAAGGTTGTCTTACTCCGTGGCCAAATCCTATGAATTTATTCATTCCATATTTTCTGAGAATGTTAGCCGTTGATCTGAATTCTCCGTGAGCTATTCCAACCCTCATAACCTCCAACGTGGGCTTTCTGTGTGTACTACCTATGGAGAATACTGACAATACAGAAGCTCCTTCTCCAATACTTCTCGTGAAAAACTCATCCATGTCGTCAAACCTTTGGGTAAACGTGTCCAATGTAAGAATACCCATATGGAAAGTCTTCACATGGGTCTCTGAAAATCCAGGTATTACACTTATCGCGTACATGCCTTCTCCGGCAAACGGGACATATGTGGATTTATCTCCGATTGTTAGTATATCGTTGGCGTCTGTCCTGAAAGATACACTTCTAACCTTTATAGATGTTTTCTTCAAAACACCATATATAAACCTTGAAACCAGTATACTTGCTAACACCATTGTAAATACTTTTATCAAAAAAGATACCTTCATGGTGTATACATACCGAATACAAAATATTATTTATTACGGAACATATTTTATTATAATATATAGATATAACGGTCATGAAGAACAAGAGACCCATTTTAAGTAGACGAATTACCGAGAGTATAACAACACGCGAAAAGTATTTTCCTACCATTCCAGACTGTTGGGTAGATAATGAAAACAATAAAAAGATATTTTTAAAGCGTCTGAAATGTGAAAAATTAGGTAGATATCACACTATTCCCGGTCGTTATGGTTGCGCAGTTTTTGATGAAGCTATTGTGAATTTTTCTCTCAAATACAAACTTCCTGGAATGTTCTTAACACAATTCTATTCTGTAATTACACCTATGGACAATACTAAACCAAGGTATTGGTTAAACCGTGTTGTCGGAACTCTAGGATCTCCACAAAAGAAAATCAATGATATGAGTGAAGTATCCACC
>Ga0308013_10000286_pt1 | contig 28495 bp, 22 predicted proteins | sample Neamet181_FD_203131 | JGI IMG/M metagenome (GOLD analysis project Ga0308013, IMG submission 203131) | Marine microbial communities from water near the shore, Antarctic Ocean - #181 | ecosystem: Environmental > Aquatic > Marine > Unclassified | place: Southern Ocean | collected 2014-07-25
TTAAGAGAAGTATTGCAATAAAAATATAAAAAAAATGATTCAATAAATAGTCTCCAAAAATTAAGTTCGGAAATACGTATGATAAGATGAAAGCCGTTAGAGGAAAAATTATCAAAAAGAGCATTAATAGATAAGTGATTAATGAAATTTTTCTATTTGTTGATTTAAATTTTGTTCTTTGATTTATTGCATCATTAATACTCTGAATAGTAAAACCTTCTCTTTCATTAGTCATATTATTCAATACTTTTTTCCTTAATTTTTTAATTCTCCTCATTTGAAAAGATTTATCATTTTAAAAATTAATCGTATGTTTTTCATTTCGCAAAAATATACGTAGTAGGTAGACTACACAATACGCTCTAGAGCGTAAATCATGGAAAAGGGTTTAACTGAAAAAGCATTCAAATTTTAAGCAATCACGGAAATGCTTAATTTCAAGTTTCTGCCAAATTCGATTTCTATGAGTTCGGATGGTGTGGTGAGAAACATGCATCTCCTCAGATATCTGTTTATTAGCATATCCTTTAACAATGAATTTTAGCGTTTCTTTTTCTCTAGGAGTTAATGAAGAATATTTTTCAAAATTATTCTTCATAAAATAATTTTGTTGAATAATAGTTTTAAATGAATTAATAGTATTATTAAATTTAGACGCCATTTCTTTAATCTCAAAAACTACTTTCCCATTGTCATCCGATCCTTTAAAAAGGATTTCTAATTTCTGATCTCCTTCATTATCTTTTATAGTTTCGACCCCTTGATTCAACCAATTTCTAGCTTCAATTTCAGATGAAAAATACTTTGGCCTAAAGCTATTAGGCGTGAACTTTTTAAATAGGTTTATTACCCTAATGTAAACCAAAACGTCTTTACCAACAACAAATGCTATTTGATCATAACCATCTTGGTCTCTAGCTATAAATCCAGCATTAAATACTGGTTTTAAAATGTATTCGTCAACCCATTTTTTTGTAACATCACTTGCTTTAAAAGTCATTTCATCTAAAATCCACATTACTTGAGAAGGTTTTATTTTCTCAATTATATGTAGATGCTCTATCAACTCTTTTGTGTACGCTATATCATTATCCGGGCTAGAATTCCAAACATTAATTAGCCTTGAATTCTCTTTTTCATGTTGTATAACTAAATGAGGTCCTTCATATACTTCCATAATTATATTTTCTTTTCTTATTCATATTATTCAATATTTTCTTCTTTAATTTTTTAACTTTCCTTATTTGAAAAAATTTATAATTCTTAATCACTTAAACCCAATCATGCAGAGCATGGAATTGGTGTTTCTTTCTTACCCTTAGTAAGTCAGAAAATCAATTTTTAAGTAATTAAGCTGTGAGGGTTTTAGCCTCTTTTGCTTTTGCAACTTGGTTAATGTTGCTGTGGTTTTTGTCAGATTAAAGCATTTAATTTTTCAGTATTTTTTTACTGATGTAAATATAAATCATTTATTCACTTTAAAGCAACAATCACTTAGAAATCAGTAATTTAGTTTTCAACAAAATAGTAAACATTTTGTTAAAAAAGAACATTTCAAACAATTACTAGATACAAACAAATAGTAATTTTCGTTCAGAAATAAAACCTGCAATCCTCAGAATTTTTTCCAGCAGTCTTAATATGAGTGCTCGCAAGGCCTAGAACTTTCCTCAGCATAGTATTTACGCCCATTGCAGTCCTATTTAAGCCCAATTGGGTGCTAATTACATTGCCAAACACGCTATTTACAGCCAAAAAGCCTTCAGAAAAAGAATCTGCAACGATAATAAGGGTGCTCGCAAGAGCTATAAAGGTACTCGCAAGAGCTATAAAGGAAACCTGCAAGTCGATAAAGGACTCTGCAACGCTAATAAAGGTGCTTGCAAGACCTATAAAGCCCATTGCAATGCCAATAAAGCTAATTAGGATGCTCAGAAAGTAAAATACATTAACAAACAACTATAATAAAATGTTAATAAATCATCATAAAACCAATAACAAAAAACCAGCAACAATCAAGTATCAACTATCACGATTACTATCTTTGCGTAAAATTATACAATCAATAAAATGCCAAATATTTCAAAATTAAATGATGTCGTTTCTCAAGTAAGAAGAGACATAGTAAGAATGGTTCATGCTAATAGTTCTGGTCATCCTGGTGGTTCTTTGGGGTGTACGGAATTTCTTACGGCTCTTTACTTTCATGTTATGAATCATAACACTAATTTTAGTATGGACGCTAAAGGAGAGGATGTTTTCTTTTTATCTAATGGCCACATCTCCCCTGTTTTCTATTCAGTATTAGCTCGTTCAGGTTATTTTGATGTAGCTGAATTAGCTACTTTCCGAAAATTGAATAGTCGTTTGCAAGGTCACCCTACAACACATGAGGGGTTAGAGGGTATTCGTATGGCATCAGGTTCTTTAGGGCAAGGCTTATCTAATGCTATTGGTACTGCACTTACCAAAAAGCTGAATAAGGATGATAGCTTGGTTTATAGCTTACATGGTGATGGGGAGCTACAAGAAGGGCAATGTTGGGAAGCCTTTATGTATGCTGCTGGTAAAAAAGTAGACAACCTTATAGCTACTATTGATTATAATAAAAAACAAATTGACGGTTCAATTGATGATGTATTGCCTATGGGTAACCTTACCGCAAAACTAGAAGCTTTTGATTGGATTGTTTTGGAAGAATTCCAAGGAAATGATATTGAGTCAGTAATTAATACTTTAGCTAGAGCTAAGGAACTTTCTGGACATGGAAAACCGGTCGTGATTATTATGCATACTGAAATGGGTAATGGAGTGGACTATATGATGGGAACACACAAATGGCATGGCTCTGCACCTAATGACGAACAACTAGCAAGTGCTTTATCACAAAACCCTGAAACTTTAGGTGATTACTAAAAACTATAAAATATTATTGATGACTATGCTCCTTTTTATGGGGAGCTTTACTGCTATTGCTCAAAAAAAGAAGGAACCTGTCAATCGTATACTTTTTATTTTTGATGCTTCTCAATCAATGTTAGGCAGGTGGCAATCGGGTCGTAAAATTGATATTGCTAAAAACCTACTAAGTAATATGGTCGACTCTCTTAAGGATATTAAAAACCTAGAGATTGGCCTTAGAGTTTATGGACATCAAAAGGGCTATCCTCCTCAGGATTGTGATGATACTAAACTGGAAATAAACTTCCTACCTGCACGCTTTGCTGCCGAAAGGATGAAAGCCAAACTTAGCATGATTCGTGCAAGGGGGACTACTCCTATTGCCCGTTCTTTAGAAGAAGGCGCTAAGGATTTTCCATCAGGAGATGCACGTAATATTGTTATCTTAATTACGGATGGCAAGGAAGAATGTGGCATGGATCCTTGTGCTGTTTCTCGTTTGTACCAAAGAAAAGGGATTATTCTAAAGCCTTTTGTTATTGGTGTTGGCTTGGATGATAGTTGGAAAAAAACATTTGATTGTGTTGGGCGTTATTTTGATGCCAGTAAGGAATCAGATTTTACGAATATCCTTAATGTAGTAATCTCTCATGTTATTGACAATACAACCGCACAGGTTAATCTGTTAGACGAAAATGGTGAGCCTACTGAAACAGATGTTAACCTTACTTTTTACAATGATTTTACTGGGGTGGCAAAATACAACTACATTCATACTATGAATGCTTATGGCAACCCTGACACAATGGTTATCGACCCTGTACTCTCTTATAAAGTAGTAGCACATACTATTCCTCCTGTTTTTGTGGACAGCATAATACTTACGCCAGGGAAACACACGATTATTCCTCTTTCTACTCCTCAAGGAGAATTGGAAATAAAGATGAATTCTAAAATCAAATATCAATATATTGTACGTCCTGCAGGAATTGATACTACATTGCATGTTCAAGAGATTAATACAGTGGAAAACTATCTTATCGGAAGGTATGACATTGAATTGCTTACTTTACCAAGAAAAAAGTTTATTGATGTTGAGATAAACCAAAGTACCAAAACTACTTATACTATTCCAACACCAGGTATTGCAAATATCCTACTCCCATCCAGAGGTTATGGTGGTGTGTATCTTCAAAACAAGGATGAATTGGAACAGATTTATCACTTTAAAGGAAACAACTTACAACATAAACTTACTCTTTTACCGGGGAAATACAAAGTGGTTTTTAGAGCAAAATCGGCTAAGCAATATATTTATACTAACGAAAAAAGTTTCAAACTTAAATCAGGAGAAACTGAACTGATAAAAATTTATTAAAATGGAAAAGAAAGATACACGATCAGGATTTGGAGCAGGATTAACAGAATTAGGTAGAACTAACCCTAATGTGGTTGCACTTTGTGCTGACCTTACTGGGTCGCTTAAAATGAATGATTTTCAAAATGAAAATCCTGAACGCTTTTTTCAAATTGGGATTGCTGAAGCAAATATGATTGGGATTGCTGCTGGAATGACTATTGGCGGTAAAATTCCATTCACGGGTACTTTTGCTAACTTTTCAACTTCACGTGTTTACGATCAAATTCGTCAGTCAGTAGCCTATTCAGGAAAGAATGTAAAGATTTGCGCTTCTCATGCTGGAGTTACTTTAGGAGAAGATGGGGCTACACACCAAGTATTAGAAGATATTGGTATGATGAAAATGTTACCACATATGGTAGTTATCAATCCTTGTGATTATAACCAAACTAAAGCGGCTACAATTGCTATTGCAGACTATGAAGGACCAGTCTACTTACGTTTTGGAAGGCCAGCTGTACCTAACTTCACTCCTGCTGACCAAAATTTTGAGATTGGAAAAGCTTTGCATCTAAAAGAAGGAACAGACTTAACTATATTTGCTACTGGACATTTGGTTTGGGAATCATTAGAAGCTGCTAAGACATTGGGTGAAGCAGGAATCTCTGCTGAAGTAATAAATATTCACACTATTAAACCTTTGGATAATAAAGCTATACTGGATGCTGTAAAACAAACTAAATGTGTTGTTACAGCTGAAGAGCATATGTTAAATGGCGGATTAGGAGATAGCATTGCTCAGTTATTGGGTAGAGAATTCCCTACTCCTATTGAAATGGTTGGTGTGAATGATACTTTTGGCGAAAGTGGAACTCCAATGCAACTATTGGCAAAATACGGCTTAGACGCTAAAGCAATTGTTGCAGCAGCTAAAAAAGCAGTAGCCAGAAAATAATGTCTATCGGAAAAGATATTTTCAAAAAAAAACAAGCACAGACTTTTCCATTTCCTTCTTGCTTAGAAATTGCAACAGCAAAAGGCAGCTATATTTATGACGTTAACGGTAAAGCATATTTGGATTTTATTGCTGGAGTTTCCGCTTGTACTTTAGGACACTCCAACCCTATTGTTACTGATTCAGTAAAGGATCAATTGGATAAATATTCCCATGTTATGGTATATGGAGAATATGTACAATCTCCACAATATAAATTAGCACAATTACTAGCCAATAACTTACCCAAAAATTTAAGCACAACTTATTTCACTAACTCAGGTGCTGAATCTATTGAAGGCGCTATGAAACTAGCTAAAAGAGCAACAGGTCGTCCAGAAATCATTTCTTGCAAAGATTCTTATCATGGCTCTACACAAGGAGCCCTTTCAATAATGGGAAATGAAGAGCATAAAGCTAAGTATCGACCTTTATTACCTTCATGTAACCAGATTATCTATAATGATGTTGAATCCTTAATAAACATAACAGAACAAACGGCTGCAGTTGTAATTGAGCCCGTTCAAGGCGGAACAGGATTTGTAACTCCTAGCGATAATTTTTTACAGAAGGTAAGAGAAAAATGTAATGAAACAGGAGCCCTATTAATCTTTGATGAAATACAAACTTGTTTCGGAAGATTAGGAACTCTTTTTGGCTTTGAAAAATATGATGTAATTCCTGACATACTTTGTATAGCAAAAGGGATGGGTGGCGGAATGCCTATTGGTGCTTTTATCTCATCATGGGAGCTAATGAACCTTTTTACTTTTGAGCCCAAATTAGGACACATAACAACTTTTGGCGGACATCCTGTAAATTGTGCAGCATCACTTGCAACTTTAGAACATTTGCTTGCTACTGATATTATGCAGGAAGTTGAGAAAAAAGAACAATTATTCAGACTGAACCTAAAACACTCAAAAATCAAAGAAATTAGAGGTGAAGGACTTATGCTTGCTATTGAATTTGAAGATGAGGAATTGGCTAAAAAAGTAGTCGAACAATCCCTCAAAAACGGATTAATTTTATTCTATTTCTTATTTACTAAAACAGCTATTCGCATTACTCCTCCATTAACGATTACAGATAAAGAAGTAATTGAGGGTTGTAAGATTATAAAAGAAATATTGGAAGCATAAAAAAAGGAACTATTTGGTTCCTTTTTTATTTATTATGTAGTTACAAGGTTATTTCCCTAACCTTAATCCTACTGCAATATTCAAACTAAAATGGGTAGCATTATTGATTGGTGAAGTACTTTCAGTATTTATATCCTCACCTATAAGAAAATCATTATCACTTTTATTATTTACTTCTCCAAAATCTTTCCTAATTGAAATACTAGGTTCAAAAAATAATTTTTCATTATAAGCCAACACATAACCGATACTAAATACGGTTGACTTTCTTAGTATCTGAGTGGAATAATTATAATGGTCCATTCCAACAACATTATTTACTCCATTTGTATCTACTTCCCAAATAGGATAATTATTCAGCTGATTATCATTTCTTTTCTCAAGAGAAAACCTAGCAGAAAAAAATAAATTATTTAGATAATATTTAACATAAGGACTAAATACTTTATAATCAAAATTTGAAGTATTTTCATATTCATAGTTATCTCCACCAAATTGATTATAGGATATGAAAGTTCTTTCATCTTCATTATCACCAGCTTTAAAACCAAAACCAATTTCTATATTATCATAAATAAAATACCCAACTCTTGGTTCAAATTTGTAAGTCTGACTATTATAGCCATAGGGATAATATAAGTCATAAGCATAAATTTGTTGTGAAGCACTTGTTGAATAATCAACTCCTAAAGTAATTTTTCCTTTCTGAGCAAAAGTAATTCCTAGTGAAAAACTTGAAATAATAAGTGTAAGAAGTATCTTTTTCATGGTAACAAAATTTATTTAATAAACCTCAAAATTAAGAAATTAATACCAAAATGAGAAAAACTTAACCTACTTAATACATTGAATTCTAATTCCAGAAGGTTTTAAGAACTTTAAGATTAACCAATCTTATTTAACTCCCACTGTTTTTATCATTTAGCATAGGTACAAACGAAAACTCTCCATGAGTTGTTACTTTAGTTTCTGTTTCTGAAATCTTTTCAATCAGGTGCATTATCTGGATATCTCCATCACCAATTGGAGCAACCATTCTCCCTCCTACTTTTAGTTGAGCAACCAAATCCTTAGGTATGAAAGGAGCTCCACAAGTTATAATTATCTTATCGAATGGTGCGAAATTAGGCATTCCTTTATAGCCATCACCATACACAAACATACAATTATAACCCAAAACAGGTAAGAACTTTTTTGTTTTCAAAAACAATTCTCTTTGACGCTCAATAGTAAACACCTCAGCATCTAATAAAGAAAGTACAGCTGCTTGGTATCCAGAACCAGTACCTACTTCCAAAACCTTATCATAAGGTTTTATTTCAAGTAACTGACTTTGAAAAGCAACTGTATAGGGCTGAGAAATAGTTTGCCCTGCTCCTATCGGAAATGCTTTATCCTGATAAGAAAAATTAACAAAAGCATTATCCATGAATAGATGTCTAGGAATTTTATTCATAGCATTTAACACTTCTAAATTAGAAATTCCTTTGGAAGCTAAATGCTCAACTAACTGTTTACGTAAACCTTGATGTCTAAAACTATCTACCATTCTTTTTCTTTATCAATCTTTAAACTGTATTTTTGAATCCGTTTTTATTACCAACAAAAGAAATACAATAAAAATACTTTTTTAGCATTAATAACAATAATAAATCCACAGCAAATTGTTAATAGAATAATTCATGAAAAAAATTACTTACTTACTGATAATAGTTATCCTTGCTTCTTGCCAAAAAGAAGATACAGGTGGAATACCAACCTATCTAAAGGTTGACAATATAACTTTAGATGAAGGAAATACTACCTCTAATATAACAGATGCTTGGGTGTATGTTAACGACCAGCTACAAGGAGTATATGAATTACCGGCTAAATTTCCTGTATTGGAAGAAGAAATTCAAACCGTAAGAATAAAAGCTGGAATAAAAGTCAATGGAATTGCTAGTAGCCGAATAGCATATCCATTTTATACTTCTTACTATGAAGATATTACTTTTGCTCCAAGCGAAACAAAAAACATCACTCCAATAGTAAGTTATTTGGATAGTATTGACTTCTTTCTAGAGGATTTTGAAGGTACAGGCGTTAATATTGAAATATCAGCAATTTCTGACACTACCTTTTTAAAGTTAGATGATGGAGATAATAGTTATGGTGCTGGGATTTTATCTGATTCACTATTTACTTTCGAAATTGCAACTGATGAGTTAAAAGATCTACCACAAGCAGGTTCTCCTGTTTTTTTAGAACTTGATTACAAATCAAACACTCAGTTTTTAGTAGGTGTTTATGTTAACTACCCTCAATCAGTAATACAGAAAGATTTGTTATGGATTAATCCGAAAGAAGAGTGGAATAAAATATATGTAAACTTAACAACTGCTATTTCTGAAGGGGTTAATGCTTCCTCTTTTAAGGTATTTATCGGAATGAGAAGAGATTTTGAATTAGAAAAAAATGAACTTTACTTTGACAACTTAAAAGTAGTTTATTAAAACTTTACACTAGACTGAAATATTAAGATAAAGGTGTTTAATAAAATCTAACATCACAAGGCTAATATCTAAAGTCTATTTATATTTTTACCAAAAAATTAAAACAAAACAAATGAAGAATATTACAGTAATTGGTGCAGGGACAATGGGAAATGGAATTGCACATACATTTGCTCAAAAAAACTTTAATGTAAACTTAGTTGACATCTCAGCTGATTCCCTTGAAAGAGCAATTGCTACTATCGGTAAAAATTTAGACCGAATGGTGAAAAAAGAAAAAATTACTGAAGCTGAAAAAGCAAATACTTTAGCAAATATCACCACATATACTGACTTAACTGTTGGAGTAAAAGGAGCTGATTTAGTAGTTGAAGCAGCAACTGAAAACATTGATTTAAAACTAAAAATATTCAAGCAATTGGATGAGATTTGTGATGCCAAAACTTTATTAGCGACAAATACATCTTCTATTTCAATAACTAAGATTGCCGCTGTAACTAAGCGCCCTACCCAAGTTATTGGGATGCATTTTATGAATCCTGTTCCAGTAATGAAATTAGTAGAGGTAATTAGAGGTTATGCAACTTCTAATGAAGTTACTCAAAGAGTAATGGAAATGAGTAGAACCCTTGGCAAATCTCCTGTAGAAGTAAATGATTACCCAGGTTTTGTAGCCAATAGAATACTTATGCCAATGATTAATGAATCGATTGAAACCTTATTCCAAGGAGTAGCAGGAGTTGAAGAAATTGATACCGTAATGATGTTAGGAATGGCACATCCAATGGGACCTTTACACTTAGCTGATTTTATCGGTTTAGATGTTTGCCTATCTATTTTGGAAGTAATGCAGGATGGTTTTGGAAATCCTAAATATGCTCCTAACCCACTTTTAGTAAATATGGTTATGGCTGGGAAATTAGGAGTAAAATCAGGAGAAGGTTTCTATGATTATTCTGAAGGACCAAGAAATAAAAAAGTAGCTGCACAGTTTAGCAAATAGATTAAACACAGTACAGAAAATAATGAAACGGGCTTTATGCTCGTTTTTTTTTATTCAAATTTTCCTTCTAGCTTGGCCTGAATAAGGATATGTTCAATGAGCATGTCCTCCCTATTATTTACAGGATCGTACTCTGTTTTTAAGTTATTATCCCAAAACTTAGCCATAGTTTGCCAAAAGAATGCATTAAATCTTCCTCTATATGATTTTACAATTTCATAAGATGATGTATTGGTTTCTCGAAAAATCAACTTAACTAAAATCTTACCCTCACTCATTGTTAGATTTTTCAGCCTATCAGCATACTCTTCCTTTACCCATTTAGCTACTTCCTTTGTGTATCGTTTCTTATGTCTTCTTTTGGGAATTGAATCTAAACCAACCTGTATATTCATCAGTTTTTCTTTTGCTGATATAGCAAAAGGATACACTTTCAATACCCGCCTTTTAAGAATGTTGTATTTCTTTTGTTCTTCTTTATTTTTAAAAGCTAACACCTCAACTTCAGGAACATCAGCAATAAAAAAAGTATCGCCATTAACAATAGTAAAAGGAGCGATTAACAACTTATCCTGAGCAATACTAGAAACACTAAAAATACTTAGTAATGCTATAACCAACAAGAGTCGCACTATTCAATAATTAATTGCTGTACACTTGAATTTTCTTTACTTAAAACCTTAACAGTATACACCCCTTTTGCAAAATCACTAACATTAATTGAAGTGTTATTTTGCTGATAGGATTTATTAAAAATTAAACTACCCTTAATATCAAAAATAGCAATTTGTTCAATAGTTTCTTCAGCACTTACATTAATCAAATTAGATGCTGGGTTAGGATAGATTGAAAATTTATCCATAACAACATCCTCAACTAATGAAGGAAGCATGAAAACTGCTGTAGCCTCAGCAAAATTTGATATGCAATTTTCTTGCATTTGTAAATTATAAAAGAAGTAATGGTAAGTTGCACTTCCTGGAGAATTATGACCTGTTATACTTGCAATATTTCCAATAGAATAAGGATATGCTGAACCTGTACTATTTCTATATAAATCAGAACCTCCTGCACTCATTCCTAGCTCCAGATTGTTCATTACAGGGACATCAAAATCAAGATACAAAATATTTAAACCAACCTGAACTGTAATAGTTGTATCAGCTAAAACAAGACTATTATTATCTCTTAATTCAAAAGTAATTGCCTGCGCTGTACCTGCATATACATCAGTTGAAATTAATGTTGAAGGCGAATAGCAATCCAAAAACATATGCCTATCATTATTATAAAAACCACCAGGACCAATTGTGTTATCAGCAGGACCACCAAATACTGAAGGACCACCAACCTCCTTAACATAAAAAGTGGTGTTAACGCTCAATAATGGAGTTGTAAAAGGAGAGCCTGTATAAACCAAAGCACTCCCCAAGGTGTCAGTATACCAATTTACAGAGTTAGTGGCTGTAGTGAGCTGAAAAGTAGCCGGATTGACGTAAGAGGTATCGTTATAAGCAATTGGTGCTGGCATAAAACTAACATTAACTAATGAAGTTTGAATAATAGAGTCCTGACCTAAGCCGTTTGACACAAAAAGACTTACATCAAATGTACCCGCTTGCAGATAAGTGTGTACTGGGTTTTGTAGATTAGAAATTGTTCCGTCACCAAAATCCCATTCCCAATAATTAGGCTGATTATAACTAGCGTCAATAAAACTAACATTTCCTGAACATGAGGATGATCCACTAGTAGTAAAGTTTGCTAATGGAGAAGCCATACATCCTGGATTAATAGGTTGAGCATTAATAGCCACTGCCCTTCTACCCTTTGCTCCATTTACCTTAGCACAAACTGAAAACCAAGAATCAGTAACTGCAGGGGTAGGATTGATAATTAATACTGTCAATGCAGTAGTTGTAGTCATTGAATCCATATAAACATTCCCCAACATACTTACTTCATAATCAGTAGCGCCAGCAACTGCATTCCATGATACATAAATTGAATCAGGACATAACCAATTTACAATAACATTTTGAGGGACAGCAACAATAGTGAAATCTGCATCACTTTCATCAATATTACCATTACGAATAATTCTTACTTTTGCTTGATTTGTAACAAAGTTCGGTACAGTCCAATTGTAGTAACGAGAATTTGCTCCTGCACTATTTGTAATTAAGTTCCAAGTTAAGCCATCAGTAGTATATTCTAAAGTAAATGCAGTAGTTCCTTTGGATGCATCCCATCTAATTAACTCATCTTCTCCAGGAACAAAACCTTCACCTCCAATAGGGTAAGTTAGCTCAACCTCCTCAGTAATAAATTGATAATTTACCCAATATTCTTGTACACCAAAAGGAATAGCAAAACCATCAACAGATAAAATATAATTACCAGAAATAGGATTGTCTATCGTAATCTGTTCCATGTTATTAAGATGATCATTTCCATAAGTTGCATTTGAGTTTAATGCAGTAGTATTGGCAGTAGGATCTAATAACCATGGCAGATCAGTTATTCCAATAGAATTTGTTAAATTAATATCAATATCATTTACTAAAGCTGGAGCTGCATTAACACTTCCTTCAATATCATGCCAATAAACCATAACATTTAATTGTATTATCCCTGAAGGAACTGTAATGTTATGTGTATTATTTCCACCTTGTGATAAGGTAGAACTTAAGTACTGATTATTTTCTAAAATTTTAATTGCTTGATAAGCATTTACCTCTCCCCATCCATGTTTAAAATCAGGACCAGGATTTCCTAAATCATCACCAGAATTTAACAAAACTCCTTTCATTAAAGCAGAACTAGGATTTACACCCCCATTTAAATCTTTATACCCTTGATACAGTTGACCCATTATACCAGCTATACCTGGGCATGACATAGAAGTTCCTGTGTAAGAATCGTAATCATTTGTTGGAACTGTTGAATTAACTGAAGTTCCTTTTGCTCCAATATCAGGCTTTATTCTACCATCAGCTGCAGGCCCTCTACTAGATGAATTTGCTAACCCACTTGTTGAGGTAAGGTTTGCTACTGCAATAACATTTTTCCCTTGCTTATGTCCACCCGTAACATTACCCCAATCACTACCAGATGTACTCGAAATATAAGGGTTAGTACATGCACTACTTCCATTGTTACCGGCTGAAAAAACATGAATTAATGATGGATGTAAATTTATTTGTTGATCCAACTCTTGAGACAAGGAAGTATAACCTGCATTACATCCATTACTATAGGATTTTGAGGTAATTACAACATCATCATTAACATACAAATCAGGAAAAGCATTAGCGTAATTATTATTACTAGAATCATAAACATATAAAAAAGCTGCATTTGCCATTCCTGCTGCAATAGGATCTAAGTTTCCTGAACCCATAATGGTACCTGCAACATGGTCACCATGCGTATTAGATAAATTATTGGCGCTTCCTCCGAAACTAGATTGGTCAATTCTTCCTTGATAATCAATATGAGGACCAATAATCCCATCATCTTGCATCATGATATTTATTCCCTCACCATTATAATGCTTACCACTAGCATACTTAGTATTTATTGTGTTTGATCGACCTAATGTTCTAGCTGTTTTATTTTCTTTTTCTGATGGCGGATCAATTGGTTCAATATACCAAACTGAACTCATATTTGTTATAGTACTTAACTCAGAAAAGTTTATTGTAATTGTTATACTATTACTCTGCAGAGTAATGTCATCAATTCGGTATCCTTTACTTCTAAATATCTCCTGCATAACTGAAATATTTGCATCTTTATAAAGCAATACTTTTATTGATAATTTCCCATCATTAATTGCCCACTCTGGGAAAATATTATTTTGAATTTTAGGGTCTAATTTGTGCTTTCCTTCTATAGGAATTAACGAAACAACACCATACTTATTCAATGACGATAATTCACATTCTTCATCAAGGTTTACTACATAAGTTTTATTTGGAATATATTCTAAAAACGTAACTCCCAAATCAGCTATTTTAACTCTATCTTCAATTGTTGGGATAGCACTAAAACTCATAAAATAATACGCAATATTACCTACCCTATCTAATTGTTTATCAACAACTAACTCTAATTCTCCTGACTTTAATTTTATCGTGTTTTCCTGAGAGAATCCAAACTGATAAACGGTTAATGCTAATGCAAATAAAAATATCTTTTTCATTATTAATTTTGTTTTTTACAAACATACAATTGCTATTACATATTATTAAATAATTATAATTAAATTTAAAAAAAACTTATTCGTTCAATTTCAATCTGTATTTTTGAACCATGATAAACACCCTACAAATTCAAGTATTACCTGAAGTAGCTTCAACAGAAAAATTACTAAAAAGTGCGCTTGCCAAAGAACTAGATATTCTTGAAAAAGATATCAAACATATTGAGATTTTAAAACGATCAATTGATGCCCGCCAAAGAGAGACAAAAATCAACCTTAAAGTTGATGTTTACACTAAGGAAGCCTTTGTGAAAAAAGAAGAGGAACTTCCTGAATACAAAGATGTTAACGGTAAAGATGAAGTGATTATAATTGGCGCTGGTCCTGCAGGACTTTTTGCCGCTTTAAAGCTGATAGAAAAGGGTTTAAAACCAATTATTTTAGAAAGAGGAAAAGATGTTAGAGCAAGAAGAAGAGATTTGGCTAACCTAACTAAAAACCATATTGTTAATGAGGATTCCAATTATTGTTTTGGGGAAGGTGGTGCTGGTACTTTTTCAGATGGAAAACTTTATACTAGAAGTAAAAAAAGAGGAGATGTAAACAAGATACTTGATGTATTGGTTCAGCATGGAGCAACTGAAGAAATAAGGGTAAATGCACATCCGCATATTGGGACTAATAAACTTCCAAAAATTATACAAGCTATTCGTGAAACCATTATTCAATATGGTGGACAGGTGATATTTGACAGCCGAGTAACCGATATCCTTATTAAAAACAATGCTGTAAAAGGAGTTGAATTGCAAGATGGAACACGCATTGAGGCCAGTAAAATCATATTAGCAACTGGGCATTCAGCTCGTGATATATTTGAATTACTACATAAAAAAGAAGTAGCCATTGAAGCCAAAGCATTTGCCGTTGGTGTAAGAGTAGAACATACGCAAGAATTGATTGACCAAATACAATACAAATGTAAAACCAGAGGCGAATTTTTACCGCCTGCACCTTATTCAATTGTAAAGCAGATAAAAGGAAGAGGTGTTTATTCCTTTTGCATGTGTCCTGGTGGAATTATAGCTCCTTGCGCCACAAAGCCTGGTGAAGTTGTTACTAATGGCTGGTCGCCTTCTAAAAGGGATTACCCAACTTCTAATTCAGGGATAGTAATGGAATTGAAATTAGAGGATTTTGCAGAGTATGAAAAATATGGACCTTTAGCGGGAATGCAATTCCAAAAAGAGATTGAACAAAATGCATGGAAATTAGGAGGTGAAACTCAAAAAGTACCTGCACAAAGACTGGTTGATTATACCAATAATATTTTATCGACCGACATACCTAAAACCTCTTATATCCCTGGAACAACCTCAGCAGTAATTAACACTATATTACCTGATTTTGTTGGAGAAAACATACAAGAAGGTTTGAGACAAATGGGCGTGCAAATGAAAGGCTACTTTACTAATGAAGCTGTGGTACACGCTCCTGAAAGTAGAAGCTCCTCTCCTGTTCGTATCCCTAGAGATAGAGAAACAATGGAACACCCACAAATAAAAGGTTTATATCCTTGCGGTGAAGGTGCTGGTTATGCAGGAGGAATTATTTCAGCAGCTATTGATGGTGTAAAATGTGCCGACAAATGCTAAAATAATTTTGATTAGTTTTGTAAAATGAGAAAACTAATATTTATAATATTATTAATGTTTTATGCCTTTAGCATTAAGGCACAACAGAACTTAATATTAAATGGAAGTTTTGAGATTAACAATCCTGTAAGCGCTTGGCCTTGTACTGGTCTAAATAGCAGTAATGTGTCAGATGTAATTGTTTATCAAGGGCTTGATGTAGGGTTCATAAAAGATTCCTGTTTAATTTGTTCACCACCTACCTATTGGGGAGGCGGGGCAGCTGAAGGGCATTGGTTTGTTGAAATTATAAGTCAAGAACCCCAAATGATTACAGGAGAAGCAATTTCGCTTAAACTGTCAATTCCTTTAGATAATGAAAAAAATTACAAACTTTCTTTCTCTGTTAGAAAACCACCACTGCTACCATTATTATCAAATGGATGCTCAGACGCAAAAAACAATTATATTAAAGTAGGTATTTCTAGTTATAACAATCAATTTGGTACTCACTTGTATACAAGCCCCTTGGGGTCTGATGAATGGCAGGAGTATAGTGTAATATTCAATACCCAAATGGCAGAAGAATATGTAACAGTAGAGGTGGGTATAGGAGATACTTTAAACTGGGCGGCACATATAGACAATTTTGTTTTGGTAGAAACAACAGAGCAGCCTAATGCTATTTATAAAATAAACAATAACAAGCAACTCCTTAAAATAGTAGATATTTTAGGTAGGGAAAGTGAGCATCTACAAAAAGGTTTGCTCTTTTATATTTATAGTGATGGTACTGTGGAGAAAAAACTGATAATTGAATAATTTGTCATGTTGAGCGTTAGTCGAATTGTTGTTTAATCGGCAAAGCCAAACATCTACATCTACAGCTGTAGATTGACTTTGTCGAACAAAAAGCGTTTCTTCACTTTCGTTCAGAATGACAAAATAAAGAAAAGATAGCCACACCTAAAGGTTCGCTAAGACAGAATACTAACAGCAAAAAAACTAATTATTAAATGATAAAAAAACTACTCCTTTTAATACTTATTGCTACCCTCCTATTTTTATCTTATTTAGGAAGTTCAAAACACAAGCCTATGAAATTTACCGCAAGCATTACTATCAATCAACCTTTAGCAAAAACAGTTGCGCTTTGGCAAGACAAAAACAATTTTAAACATTGGCAAGATGGTTTTATCAGTAAAGAATTATTAACAGGAATTGAAGGAGAAGTTGGAGCTGTTTCACTAATAAAACTAGACTATAATAAAGCCATTATGGAGCTAACTGAAACTGTTCAGTTGACTAACTTACCTTATGAGCACAAAGTATTAATAGAACACAAACACATGCATAACACCATGCATTCCAAGTTTACGGCTATTAACGCAAACACTACCCTTTGGACTGCCGAGATAGATTATTTTCAAATTAACTTTTGGCCTGCCAAAGTTATGATGCGTCTATTCCCAAATATGTTCAAAAAACAAAGTCAGAAGTGGTCTAATCAGTTCAAATATTTTGCTGATCAGCAGTAATAGTTTTTAAATTATCTAATCTCTGCTCCTGCTTTATCAGTAAGAGAACTTATCAATTTTTCCATTACCTTGTCAACATATTTATCTGTTAAGGTTTTGGTATCATCTGCCATAGTAAAGGATAATGCATACGACTTCTTACCCTCTGGTAATTTATCCCCTTCATAAACATCAAACAAGTTTACTGATTTTAATATTTTATTATCAGTAGCTACTGCAATTTTCTTTAACTCATCAAAGGAAACTGATTTGTTAACCAAAAGAGATAAATCCCTACGCACTTCAGGAAATTTCGAAACCTCTTGATATTTTATTTTTGCATACCCTGCTAATTCTAGCATTAAATCCCAGTTAAAATCAGCTGCATAAACTGTTGATTTTACACCAAATGCTTTAACTAATTTAGCATCCAGTTTCCCAAAGCAAACCAATCTTTTCTTCTTAAAAGTATACATCAATCCCTCAGTAAAAGCATGAGTATTTATTGCTTCTGATTTTACTTTCTTCACTCCTAACCTATTTAAGATATGCTCTACTTTTTCTTTAATAAAATAGAAGTCAGCTTTATCATCACTTGTATTCCAATTCTCAGCTTGAATTCTTCCACTTACTAAAAGCTGTAAATGCTGACTTTCAACATTCCCTTCTTCAGTCTTATGATATGTTTTACCAAATTCATAAAATTTAATATCAGCATTTCTTCTATTCTGATTGTAAGCAATGTTTTCCAATCCACTAAACAAAAGCGATTGACGCATTACATTCAAATCCTGCGACAAAGGGTTTAATAAAGTTATATTCTGTTCTATGTTCAGTTCAGGAATCAGAGCGGTATATTTTTCTTTTGTTAGGGAATTATTCATAGCCTCATTAAAACCTGTACTCGAAAGTAAATCAGAAATTATGTTCCTAACTTGTTCAGGATTAACTCCTTCACTATGGGAAATAGTAGTATTCAATTTTGAAGGAATCGCAATTGTATTAAAACCATAAATTCTTAAAATTTCCTCAATCACATCCACCTCTCTTTGTACATCAGCACGGAATGGAGGCACCAACAAACTTAACCCATCAGGGTTTTCCATTGAAATTTCAATTTCTAAATCAATTAGAATATTTTTCACTACTTGCCTATCAATTTTCTCACCAATTAAACTGTCCATTTTTGCATAAGTCAATTCCACAGCAAAATGAGCAATAGGATTAGGGTAAATATCAATAACTTCTGATGAAATTTTACCTCCACAAATTTCTTGTATCAATAAAGCTGCTCGCTTTAAAGCATACACAGTACTGTTAGGGTCACATCCTCTTTCAAAACGGAAAGAAGCATCAGTATTTAAATTATGTCGCTTAGCCGATTTACGAACGCTTACAGGGTTAAAATAAGCTGATTCTAAAAACACATCTGTTGTGCTTTCAGTTACTCCTGATTCCAAACCACCAAAAACTCCAGCTATACAAAGCGGTTTTTTAGCATCAGAAATCATTAAATCAGTAGCAGAAAGTTCTCTTTCCTGCCCTTCCAAGGTTGTAAACTTTGTTTTCTCCTTAACACAAGCAACAACTATTTTATTTCCTTCAATTTTATTAGCATCAAAAGCATGTAATGGCTGACCAATTTCATGCAATACATAATTGGTAATATCCACTACATTATTAGTCGGTGCTATCCCAATTGCTTTTAATTTATTCTGTAACCATTCAGGAGAGTCAGCAACCTTAATTCCACTAATACTTAGCCCAGAATATCTTGGGCATATTTTAGAGTCAGCTACTTCAACTTCAATAGTTTTATTTGTATTGTCAACCTTAAAATCCTTAGTAGAAGGCTTACACATTTGCAACTTATTTCCTTTATGATTAAGTACCGTCAACAAATCACGAGCAACACCAATATGCCCCATAGCATCCGATCGGTTTGGCGTTAAGCCAATTTCAAATACTATATCCGATTCTAACTTAAAATATTCACTAGCATTAGTACCCACTTTTGCTGTAGCATCCAACACCATAATTCCATCATGACCTTTCCCTAAACCCAATTCATCTTCTGCACAAATCATTCCCAGTGATGCTTCTCCTCTTATCTTTCCTTTCTTGATTTTGAAACTTTCGTCACCATCATAAAGTAAAGTACCAACCGTAGCCACAGGTACTTTTTGTCCTACTGCTATATTGGGTGCTCCACAAACAATTTGTAGTGGCTCATCTTCTCCAATATTAACTGTAGTAACGCTCAATCTATCCGCATTAGGGTGCTGAATTTTTGTGATTACTTCACCAATTACAATTCCTTTAAGCCCTCCTTTTACGCTTTCAATTTCCTTTACTCCCTCTACTTCCAATCCTGTATCAGTTAATAATTGTGAAATTTCTTCAGCAGGAAGATTAAGGTCTAAGTAGTTTTTAAGCCAGTTGTATGATATGTTCATAATGTAAATTGAATTTTAGCAAAAATAGTAATTGTATTAATATTTACAGATTACTTACTCACTCTTTTTAAGTCAAGTAAACTCATTGCATTACTAAAACCTGTGATGCTTTTATTTGTAAAGCACTACGACCCTGTATGATGCGTGGGTGTTCAGAAGATACACTATTGCATTATACAGATTTGTTGTGTGTTCGTTATAAGTCTATTCTTCTAATCCGTTTTTGGATTTACGGTATAAGTAAGAGTTAAAAATGTTTCTTTTTGAAAATCTCAATTGTTTATCAGAATTAATCAACTTTTGAAATACTGCTCTTGTTACACCAAAGTATTCATAAGTAGTTCCATCATTAAAAGTAACTTCTAATAATAAACCTTTATGCTGAAAATCATTGATACCAGATTTCATACTTACTTGAATGTATTCCTCTGAATATTTTTCCTTAGTTTCTGGAGCAATACTAATTAAAAAGTGATAACCATCAATAATCTCTCTACTCTTTATCTCTGCTTCAATAGCTTTATCATCTCCATCCTGAAACTTATCTGGATGCCATTCTTTAACTAAATTTCTGTATGTTTTTTTTAAAGCTGATAGCTCTATTTTTTGTTCAATTTTGAACAATTTTTTGTACTGGTTAATACGCTTCATAGGAATTTTTCAAATAAAGCGGCAAAACTACAGATTAAAAATTATTTACATCATTAAATAATCTCTAATATGATATTGAATCAAAAAAGAAAATTTAGTGTGATAATCAATGATTACTCAAATAAACGCTAACCTACTTCCTCACTCTTTTCAAATCCAATAAATTCATAGCATTACTTTCAAATCCTGTAATATTTTTATTCGTAAAACGCAATACCCTATCATAGTACAGTGGAACTACAACTGCACTTTCAATAATAAGTTTGTCCATTTGCTGATAATAAGCATGTCTAGTTTCAATATTGGTTTCTGATAAAGCTTTTTCATACAAAAGATCGAATTCCTTGTTTTTAAAATGCGTATAATTTGGTCCGTTTGGACAAAAGTTCTTGCTATAAAAAAGAGAAAGGTAATTTTCTGCATCAGGATAGTCTGCAATCCAACTACCTCTAAAGAAATTAAGCTTAGATGTAGCTACCATTTGCCTATGGGTTGACGCAGGGCTTACTTCTACCCTAACCGTTAAACCAATATCTTGCAATTGATTTTGAATATACTCACACAAATCCAGATAAGAAGAAGTTGTTGATAATATAATTTCTTTTTCAGTATCAAAACCATTTTCAATTTCAGCTGCCAAAACTAATTGCCTTGCCTTTTCAGGATTATAGCTATATCCATTCAATTTTTCAGAAAAAGAAGGCAGTCCCATAGGAATAAAACCCTGATTAGCTGGTGTACCAATATTATTTCTGAGGTATTTAAGCATTTTTACTCTGTCAAAACCATAATTAATGGCTTGCCTAATTTTTAAAGGCAAAGGCGATTCCATTAAAAACCCTAAGTATTCAGTATTCAAATATGGCTGAGATTGTAAGATAACTTTATCCTTATATTTTTCTTGTAACTTTCCTTTATTAGTCAAAATTTCATCTTTGTAACTCGCATCAATTCCTGAAATAAAGTCCAACTTCCCTTGTATAAATTGTAAAAATGCTGATTGCTTATCTTTAATAAATGTAACTGCAATTGCATCCAAAAAAGGCAATTGTTCTCCTGCTTCTTTTTCAAAATAGTTAGGGTTTTTCCTAAGTACTAATTTCACACCATCTTTCCATAACTGAAACTGAAAAGGTCCAGTTCCAATAGGCTGCCTGTTAAAATCTCTTGCTTCTATAATTTCTCTTGGCACAACTGAGCAGTACTGCATACTCAGTAAGGACAAGAATGCAGGAAAAGGAGTTGTTAGCTCAATGATAAATATAGAATCATTTTCAGCCTTAAAACTATTTACATTCGACAATACCCAAGCACCAGGAGCTGCTAAGTTTTTATCAAGCAACCTATTAAATGAATACTCAAAATCTTGAGCGATTACCTTCCTCCCCTTTCCATTTTCAAATAATTTGTCCTCATGAAAAAACACATCATCCCTAAGTATAAAAGTATATACTAAAGCATTAATAGAAATATGCCAATTTTTTGCTATTGAAGGTTTAACATTTAAATCATTATCAAGCTGCACTAAACCATTAAACAATTGATTAGTTGCCCAAATTGTAGCTTGGTCTCTTGCAAAAACAGGATCCAGAGTTGCTATTCCTGCTGATTCATTGTACTTGAAAATAGCCAATTCATCATTATTGTATTGACCTGTACAGCAAGTAAAAAAAAGAGTGACAATAAAAAAGCCGACTTTCAACTTCATAATTAAGTTTTAAGTCGGCTAATTTAAGGATTTAAAATTACCTCATGAGGTTAATTTATTCATTATAAATTAGAAGTAATTCTATCTCCAAAATCCTGTTGTCAATTTACTATTTAATTATTTGTAAAAAGAATTATCTACAAAACAAAAACACTAATGATCCAGATCAAATGTTGGCTGAGACTGTCGTAAAATCAGCAATTACTTTTGGGTTTGTACTACTGGACATTAGGCATGACTACAAGGATTAGAAAAATATATATTAACTTACTTTTTTGAAGGTATAATCTATTTTGCTGTAAGAAACTAAATAACAGTAATGTCATGATTTTGAGTGTTGATTAATAGACTATTCCTATTTGATAAAACGACTTAAAAAATATTAAGTTACAATTCTTATAAACCCTTTTGATTTTCTACTTTTGCATAATGTTTGATAATAAAAAAGTTGCCTTTTATACGTTGGGCTGTAAGCTCAACTTTTCTGAAACTTCAACCATAGGAAGACAATTGGTTGACATTGGTTTTACTAAAACTGAATTTGAGAATAAGGCAGATTTATATGTAATCAATACTTGCTCTGTTACCGAAAATGCAAATAGAGAATGCAGAAGAATAATTAGGAAAGCAAAAAAGAATTCACCAGAAGCTTTTATTGTTGTTACAGGTTGTTTTGCACAGTTAAAACCAAAAGAAATAAGTGACATTGAAGGTGTTGATATGGTGCTTGGGGCTAATGAAAAATTCAATTTACCAAAGTTGCTTACTGACTTAAAAACGCTTGAAACTACTCAAGTTCATGGTTGTGAAATTAATGACTTAGACTATTTTTCATCTTATTCGCTTAATGACCGCACCCGTTCATTCATGAAAATACAAGATGGTTGCGACTACCCTTGTACTTACTGCACCATACCTTTAGCAAGAGGAAAAAGCAGATGTGATAGCATAGAAAACATAATAAAAAATGCAAATGACATTGCAGATAAAGGGATAAAAGAAATTGTTATTACTGGAGTAAATATTGGCGAATTTAAAGATAAAAATGACAATAGAAATTTTTCTGATTTGGTAAAAGAGTTAGATAAAGTAGAACAAATTGAGCGTTATAGAATTTCATCTATTGAACCAAACCTAATTAGTGATGAAGTAATAGAATTAGTGAGAAAATCTGAAAAATTTATGCCTCACTTTCATATTCCTATGCAATCAGGATCGGACATAGTGTTAGGTAAAATGAAAAGACGTTACCAAACAAAATTGTACAGAACTAAGATTGAGAAAATTGTTAGTGAAGTGAAAGATGTCTGTATTGGAGCTGATGTAATTGTAGGTTTTCCTGGTGAAACTAATGAAGAGTTTGATAAGACGCTAAATTTCATTAAAGATTTACCACTATCCTATTTGCATGTATTTACTTATTCTGAAAGAGAAAATACTCCCGCAATAGATATGGATGGAGTGGTTTCAAAATCAGATAGAGCTGACAGAAGTAAACAGTTGAGAATCCTTTCTAATAAATTACAGCGAGCATTTTATGAAAAATATCTGGACACAGAACATACAGCCCTTTTTGAACAAGAAAATAAGGAGGGATATCTATTTGGATTTACAGACAACTATATTAAAATAAAAATTCCTTTTCAATCTACTATTTGCAGAACTAAAAAACAAGTTAGACTAATAGAAATAGATGATGACGGAATAATGAAAGCAGAGCTTTTATAAATAAACAAACATTATGTACCCAACAATAAGCCATTTACTTTTTGATTTATTTGGAATTGATATCCCATTACCAATTCAAACCTTTGGGTTTTGGGTTGCCATTGCTTTTTTATCAGCATCCTATGTTATCACTAAAGAATTAAAACGAAAAGAAATAGAAGGACACCTTAGCGTAAGCATTACTAAAGAAACTATAGGGAAATCATTAAGCATTTACGAGATATTAAGTAGTCTTATTACTGGTTTCTTTATTGGATTTAAGTTCATTGAAGCTTTCTTCCATTATTCTGATTTAGTTGCAAACCCTCAGGATTTCATCCTTTCAACAAGAGGTAGTTTTATTGGCGGTATTTTTATTGCAGGCATATCCGTTTATTTAAAATGGAATGAAAACAAAAAAACAAAATTAGCTACACCTAAGGAAATTGAAAAAACGGTTCATCCTTACGAACTAGTTGGAAATATGACCATGATTGCTGCCGTTTCAGGAATTATAGGAGCTAAAGTTTTCCATAATTTAGAAAATATGGGAGCATTTTTAGCTGACCCTATCGGACAACTTATGGCTTTTAGTGGCCTTACCTTTTATGGAGGATTAATTGCTGGTGCATTTTCTGTAATTTGGTATACAAGAAGATACAAGATAAATATTTTGCATTTGATTGATGCTGCTGCCCCAGCTCTAATGCTTGCTTATGGTGTTGGACGCATTGGGTGTCAATTGTCAGGTGATGGGGATTGGGGGATTGATAATTTAGCTCCAAAACCAGAATGGATGGCTTATCTTCCTGATTGGATGTGGAGCTATACTTTTCCGCATAATGTAATTCGCTCAGGAATTCCTATGGAGGATTGTGGCGCTCAGTTTTGGCAACCATATTGCTATCAACTAGCAAACCCTGTATGGCCTACTGCTTTTTATGAAGTAGTAATGTGTTTACTTATTTTTAGCTTCCTATGGGCTATTCGTAAAAAAATCCGTGTTCCGGGAATATTATTTTGTATTTATCTTGGGTTAAATGGTGTTGAGCGTTTTTTCATTGAAAAAATAAGAATTAATACAGAGTACGATATATTAGGAGGTATTACTCAAGCTGAGATTATTTCCTCATGCCTTGTACTTATTGCTGTTTTAGGAATTTATTTATTAAACAGAGGAAGTAGAAAATAAACCATCCACTTTAGCTTTAAGGACAACATCACTATACATTTATCGAATAATAAAAAATTTACTAAATTTGTAGAAAATAAATTACTATGAAAAAATCCTTACTACTTTTCCCTATCACTCTTGCATTAGCAATATTCTTTTACCCAACAACCTCTAATTCTAATGGAATGGGATCCCCTGGTGGAAAAACTAATTCTGCTATGGATGGACAAAACTGTACAGGTTGTCATTCTGGCACATTAAATTCAGGAGTAGGTACAGCAACTATTACAAGTGATATACCTGCTAATGGTTATGTATTAGGTAATACTTACACAATTACACTGACAGGTGTAAAAGCAAACTGTATGAAATTTGGCTTTGAATTAACAGCAGAAAATGGAAATTCTAAATCTGGAGATTTTATGATTACTGACAACACCACAAAATTGGTAAACTTAAATAAAGCAGTAACTCATAAATCATCAGGAACAAGTGGAAACACAACTAAGACATGGTCAATGGATTGGATTGCTTCTACTAACACTAGTGGAAGTACTACTTTTTATGCTTCTCTTCTCTTTTCTAATGCAAATTCTAACAATAATGGTGACAATGCATTCACAACATCACTTTCAGTAAATGAAGCAATATTTACAGCTATTAATGATTTATCAGAAAAAAATGATTTTACATTTAACACAGTAACCAAAACAATTGAATCCAATACCATTGTTTCAATATATGATATTAGTGGAAAATTAGTTTTAACTACTAAAGAAAAATCTACAACTATTTCTTATTTAAAGAAAGGTATCTACATTCTTAAATCAGAAAATAAAACGCAAAAAATTATATTGAATTAATTTTCAATAATTTCAAATTCAGTTCTTCTGTTGGAAGCTCTACCTTCAGCAGTATCATTAGAATCAACAGGATTAGATTGTCCGTAGCCTTTAGCGGACAATCTATTTTTGTTTACTCCCTTTTCTACTAAATAACTCACTACTGCATCAGCACGTCTTTGCGAGAGTAACTCATTAAAAGATTCTGCACCTATATTATCCGTATGTCCTGAAATTTCAATTTTTAGGCTTGGCACATCATTCAAAAGCAAAACTAAACGCGCTAACTCAGCAAAGGAATCATCCTTTACCTCCCATTTTCCCGTATTGAAAAATACATTTCTAAGGGCAATATTACTACCTACTTTTATATTTTTTAATTCAACATCCTTAGTTACATTATTAAAACCATCCCCCTTAGGCAAATCAAAGTTTTCCGAATGAAACAGATACCCATCAGCAGATACAGAAATTCCATAGTTATTCCCAGCTGGAAGGGATAACAGAAATTTACCTGTAGCACTATTAGAGAAAAAGGAGGTATACACCTTCCCTGTTTCATTTAAGATGATTTCAATTGCAGCTTTAATAGGTTTTTTGGTAATAGCATCCAAAACTTTACCCTTGAAAACAGTTAAGGATTTTTCCTCAACAAGAATAGGTTCAGCAATCGTGTTATCACTTACAGGCTTTGCAATACTAGCAATTAACTGATCCTGTACATCAGTACTCATTGGCTTATCAGCTCCCCAGTAAGTTACTTTATAAATATCCAATCCTCCCATTCCACCAGCTCTATTTGATGCAATATAAGCATACCTTCCACTTGCAGTAGCACTATAAAACAAATCGTCATAAGGAGTATTAATAGGATAACCTAAGTTAACTGGATCACCCCAATGCCCTAAATCATCAACATAAGAAACAAAAATATCATAACCACCAAGAGTGTTATGTCCTTGAGAGGAAAAATACATAGCTTTTCCATCAGGATGAATATAAACTGAACCTTCTTGAAACTTAGTATTTATCTCATGACCCGCACTTTGTCCTTTACCCCAAAGATTACGTTCTCTATTCATTACTCCTGAAAAGTAAATATTTTTATTACCGCTATACCCTCCATCAGTAATATAATAGACTTTAATATCTGGCGGATCGAAAGAGGCAAATGTTTCATTTCCATCAGTATTTCCACCTCTTAGTTTTTCACCCATTTTCCGAGTTGGAATTTCCCATTTCAAACCATTCAATTTAGATTCAAACACATCAGTATTCCCATCTTCTTGTTTAAAAATAAGTAGTCTTTGCCCATCATAAGAAAGCCCACCAGCAACATCATTATTTTCCGTATTTAATTCTGAAACAGGCAATACTGATTCAAATTTTCTCGCATTTAAAGTAGATGAGTAAATATCCTGATCATAAACACCAAATTCATTAGCTTGGTTTTCATTCGGCTGATTAGAAGTAAAAATTAGCAACTCTCCATCAGCACTCAAACAAGGACTCCAATCGTCAAATTCAGTATTTAAAGCTATGTTATCAACCCAAATTCTGTGGGAATTAGCCAATATCTCATTTGCACCTTGACATTCCTTTGTATATTTTTTAGCCAATACCTGATAGCGCTCATACACTTTACTTTTGGCTGAAAGTTTAAACTGTTCAAACTGCTCAGCTGCCTGCAAATAATTGCCTTGTAATTGTAATGACATAGCATAAAAGAATAAAAAATCGGATGGCAAATCAGAAGTCAGCTCCTTAGCTCGCATCAGATAGTCAGCTGCTTTTTCTTTTTGATTAGTAAACAAATAACTACTTCCAATCTTATAATTAAGCTCTGCATTATTTGGGTTAAAATCTTGTGCTTTTTGATAATGAAAAATAGCTTGTATAAACAGTAAATTATCCTCTTGAAAAGCCAATATCTTGACAATACCCCCATCTCGCATTTCATCAGCAATCTCTATATTTTCTTTCGCCAACTTTAAACCTGGTTTATCTTCTTTAAAGTTTGAGCTCTTAAAGGCAATATCTTGAGCAAAAGTAACGCTCGCAATTAACCAGAAACCAACTAAAAATAAATTTTTACTCCAACTACTATTCACAATCATTTGCTAAATATTTTTTTGACATCATAATTCCTAATTCTTTTGCTTTATTCCAATCTAGGCAAGCACCATCCTCATCTCTTATCATCTGCTTGGATATGCCTCTATTTAAGTAGGCTTTTGCATAATTTACATCTAATAGAATTGCTTTATCAAAAGCTGCAATAGCTTCCGTATATTTTTTCATTTGATGATTAATAACTCCTTTATTATTATATGCAGGAGCATATTCAGCATCTGCAACTAAAGCTTTATCAATCTCAATTTTTGCTTTTTCAAATTCGCTATCTTCCAACAATAGACTTGCTTTGTTATTATAGGCTAAAGCATAATTATCATCTTTTGAAATTGCCAAATCATAATAGCGCAAAGCCTTATAAATATCTCCTTGTTTACCATAAATACTTGCCAAGTTACTATAGATAAATGCCAAATTAGTATTTAGAGCAATTGCAGCTAAGTAATCGTTTATCGCCAAGTCTAACTTATCTAACTTTCGATAACAACTCCCCCTGTCGTTTAAAGTATATGCATTTGTATTAATTGTTAAGGATTGCGTAAATAATTGTTCTGCATCTTCATATTTTTCATCT
>Ga0308013_10000287_pt1 | contig 28474 bp, 13 predicted proteins | sample Neamet181_FD_203131 | JGI IMG/M metagenome (GOLD analysis project Ga0308013, IMG submission 203131) | Marine microbial communities from water near the shore, Antarctic Ocean - #181 | ecosystem: Environmental > Aquatic > Marine > Unclassified | place: Southern Ocean | collected 2014-07-25
AACAATATATTCGCGGAAGATACATATGCGGCGTTCGAGGCACAGACACTGGTATCTTCTAGCATTGACCTTTGCTGGAGTTTGCTACTGTCGGCGCTCCCGGACCGCTCGATGGAACCAGGAGACATTATACCGACGGTTGCGGACGGGCGCAGCACCACCGTGTGGAAAGATGGTACACTAGGTGACTGTAAGTGTGGGCCGTATAGCGCGCCGAAGTACCAGTGCATTGGTGGCAGCTTACCAGGATCGGGTATAGACGAATGCAAAGCACAATGCTTGCTACGCAGCGACTGCACGGGCGTCTTTTACAACCAGGAGGATAACACGGGCTATCTTGCTATCCCCCCGTTTGGTAGCCCGGATGTATTCGAATGCAACGAGAGAGGCCAATTCAGGACATGCTTGATCCTTAATCGCTACGAGGAACCAAGCGGTCTAGCATTTCATGGTAGCGGTACATTCCCTGAGGTACACACACTTGCACCAACAGTGTCGTACGAGCTGACGGAAAACTACGTAGCTGGTGCTATCTCCCCGGGCGACAGTAACACCCTGAGGAGCTGCCAAGACCGACAGGAAGAGATATGCTACGTAACTCCGGACGGTGCATATGCAACACTGCCGGAATCAGACTTACTGCGGGTGTACACACGGCGCGCGGACAATACACCGGGCAGATGCTCTAGCAGGTGCATGAACGACCCTACCTGCCTCGCGTGGACATGGGACCAGCAGGAGTGCAAACTGACGACAGATATCGGTAAAATAACCAGTTCGGGCATGCCCGCTAACAAAAGAGCAATGGAGATGCTGGGGCTAGACGTTACTACATACTGTCCGATCGGACAGGCAATGGACACGTGCAGTCGTACATGCGTTGACATAGGCGACCCGCTGCAAATGGGATGGTGTAACAAGGCATGGGTGAACTGCGTGGGCACTGAGGACGCAGCGACGAACAACCCAACGGCAGACGAACGCATGTGCGTCGGGGGGAGCATGCCGTACGTGCCGCCGACCGGAGTTGCCGATAAGAAGCGATTCTCACCGGCGACAGCCGACGTCACGCAACCCGGGCAAAGTACGCATGGCATCTTCCCCGTTACGGGCAAGAATCGCAGGAATACGACGATATATGACTTCAAAGGGGCCTATCTGACTGGTGAGCAGTGCGGCAACGTTGGCGCGTCTTCCACAGGAGGTGCTACGTTCGCCGACTGGGCAGCGTGGTCTACCGCCTCGCTACTAACCGCGCCTAACGTCATGAGCATCGAGTCAAACGAGAATGACGTCACTAACACATATGTTACCGCTGCGCGTGGCACTACCATCACCGGGAACGGGGATTATGGATCCGGGAGTGCGTATTCGAGCACGGCGGCCGGTATACTCGGCATTGCGGGCTGGCCAGGCGACTGTGGTGCCAGTGCTGCGTGCGTTTTCCCGACGTGCATGTATGGCAATGGCCAAAACCCCAAAGGCCAACTGTTCGGGGGCGCAATGCCCAGTGGGGATGACTGTACGAAACCAGACCCCTATACCCAAGAAAGGGTAGTGGCAGTCGATTACTACGATACTGCCATTACGGCATACTACGACTATATGAAACTCAATACCGGCACAAATGGATATTTAGTGGGTAACCCGGCCTGCCCTCAGTACAACACGGCGAGCCAGGAACTCAGCTATGGGGAAGGTACTATACTCAACCCTTATTCCCGGGCAGACGATAACACATGCAAGTTCGATAAAACAACGACAGGACTGGGCACGTTCCTGGGAGGGGGGTCCAAATTCTACAACACGAAGTTTTTATGGAACGAGGGATACTTTTCAAACCAAGGAGGTGGTTACTATTACGGAGGTATTATTAGCGACGAAAAACCCCGGAGAGCGGTATACGGAACAGATGTAAGCGACTGTACGTCGGCAAACGCGGACGATCCGCAGACTGGAGTGAAGTACTCTCTGCTTAAACAGGGGGGGCATTATTTCTGCGCACCCAGTGACGAAGATAACTACCTCATGTGCATGCATAGCGGGAGTGGGGGGGTATCGAAAGCGGGGATATCTGGACCTAGGACCCCTGCGTATAACGCACCATCTACGGGTCAGTGTTACCACGCGGATTACGTAAGCCACCACTCGGGGGGGGTAGGCTCGCTAGGGTCCGAGCACCACGTGTCCGGATATGCCCTCAATAGCGGCGAAACTGGATTTGGGGGCTCCTTCCTGAACCACGCGGTAGTCGAAGATGTGAACGCTGGTCGGTTGATAATGGACAGTTATCTGTGCTCCACGCAGATAACACCGGCCGGGGGGAAATTCGTGAATGATATACTAGCGTCCAGCGGAGGGAATCTGCGAGACAGCACCGTATCCGGCATGAACCCCAACAATTACGTGGATGCAACCAATTTCCAGGACATGAAAGGTACCACCAACACACAGTTATACACCGCCGATGGAGGGCTACTGCTAGATGGTCGGCAGTCGTTCTTTCACAAGAGGCAGCGGGAGACGGGTGCCAGCTACATCTTTACCAAATTGCCATCGGACAAAACACTGGTGTCACCGGTATGGCCCGGATTTGATTCAGCCGACTTTAAGACGTTCGCGAGGTCGATATCGACATTTACTGGGCGCGACCAATCGGCTACCGACTACTACACCTCTACGACTATGTCAGACAACCTTTACGGCATTAACGCACGGAATGCGGGATTGATGTGCCCAGTGGGAATATACACACTACCTAACACGAAATCGGAAAAGAGCCTGCCCACCGCGGACACGGACACACTAGAGACGCCTGGCGAAGGCGTGTGGCACAAATACGCCCAACTTACACTGAAATGTCCAGCCAACAAGCCTTATCGCTGCAGTCACATGACCGTACAAAAACCATCGGGCGGTACGTGTGAGTACGGCTTCGGGTCCGGGGACAGCTCTAACTGGTTCAGTGGACGTGTATTTGGAACTAGACCAACCAATATCAATAACCTGGCCTCTGGCAAGAGTGTGTCCGCGGCGATGGCATATCTCAGCAAGTTACAGCGAAACAGCCTCTGCAATGTCTACGACCACGGCTGCTATAGCAAAGAGGAGATTAGCGATACCCAGGTATGTGGGATAGACACAGGAGATGGCACCAGCAACATGGGAGGTGTCTTATGCGGGACGGACCCCGGGTCTGGATCGGCGGAATACGGAGGGTTCTGTGGTGGCATGCCGACTGTCGACAAGCCCCTCGAAATAACCGCGGTAAAGGCTAAGGCGGCATATGAAGGCTGCCAGAATTGGCCAAGCGCAGAGAGACCGTGTGAACCCGGGTTCATGATCTACTGGGGCAACCCGGCTAATCCGCTAACCGATCCGATGTGCGTACCGACCTCGTTTGCGACGAAAAAGAAGATTAATTTCGAGAACCACTTGCCTGCTACAATGCACCCAACAACTGCCAACAGCACGGACGATACCAATATGAAGTGGTGGCCAGGATTCGTGGAGAAGGAAGGTTCATTCGCCGGCGTAGGACCTGCGTTCGTAAGCAGCCACGGGGCATGTGATAGCAACCCCCATTCGTGCCAGGGATTCGACCTATGTGGGATACAAACCTATACCGACCAGGAGACGTGCTTGACAGAGGAGGTTTTAAACTCGTGCTGCTACTCGGCACAGCAGGATCCAAGCACGGTACTGCTGGCCGCGGACGGCATGTGCGAAATTATGCCGACAGCGGTGTGCGCCGGCGGTAAGCACCTGTTCTCACCGCTGTCGGTTGATGGGGAGTCGTCTGGTAAAAATGCGCAATGTGGCATAGGCAATGCGCAAATGGCGAACCCGTGCGCGTGCTGTAGTACGGAATGCAAAGATGAAACATGGACGGCAATCGCACAAACAGAGCTAGACGTCAGTTCCGGGCACGCTGCGGGATACTCCGGTACCCTTAACGAGCTTACGCTCTCATTCGTCGACACAACTACCAGGGAAACTCTGGATACCGATACCTGCATAGGGCCTGTCAATCGACTCACAGGTAGCTTGTGGCGCAAGGGAACGCCGTCTTGTGCATGCCGCAACGCGGACTATGCAACAACCGACAACTTCCATGGACCGCTGTACGCCAAGGATATGGTGGATAGCGATACGAACGCACAGTGCACTGATGATACGTTATGTGTCGGGCACAGTGCCACGCAAAACTTCTTCGACGCACCGATAGATTTAGCCCAGCTCAGGTTGGTGCCCGATACATATTCCCATAAGAAGACTGCATCGCGCCCGCATACGTGCGACCCCACCGAGAGCTGTGCATATACACAAACACGGCAGGAAGTAGACGGATTCGCGGGAACGGGCGGTGCAAATATAACAGGACCACTAGAGTGCTTGAATGTAACGGCATCGGTCGCACAGGGGTGGTGCATTGCAATGGGGAAGCAATGCATTGGACTGCAGTACAGTAGCCCGCTGTACTGTGCCGTCACAGTTGAAAATACGGTTACGAACACCGGGGGCGACCCATACTATGCGCGGTACACGGCACCGCATCGCGTGGGGTGGGCGGTGAAGCCCTCTAGCACACTCGCCACGTTCAAGCCAACCAAGTACACAGGACTACACGTAGACGCGATCAAATCAGTTTGCGCACTTGACGCTACTTGCAAAGGAGTTGCCTGGACGACAGACACGAACGCGCTTATAGTGTCGAGCATGACTGGAGGAACTACCGGAGACTATATCGTTGCTATTAACGAGATTGTCAGGCCGGATAGCAGCTGTACGAAAGAGTACCCGTACGCTTTTGCGTATAATGGCGTAGAGGGGAGCTCGTGCTGCCAAACATCAGACGCGATGAGCACGGGAACACACGGCCCCCTGCTAGATTCGTGCCCTGCATTTATTGGCTGCCCGACCAATACCACGAACGCGACAACTTGCCAGTCGTACTACACGTCTTGCCCCAAGCACGCCCCATGTAACCATGGCACGAATGTACGGGAAGTCGGCGCACCTGGATCTCCGCCCACTTGCAGATGCATATGCGACGACAGCTTCAGCGGTCCGACGTGCGCGATTTGCACCCGGCTTAACACCCAGGACGACTGCAAAACGTGCAATGAGAACTATGTCAAGGCCGTAGACGATACGTGCATCTGCAAAAGTGGATTCGACATCAGCACGGACTGCACGGCATGTATCGATGGATTCACAGGCTCCGATTGCCAAACAGACACCTGTACGTACACCGTCGACGAAGGAAGTGTGACCCTGAAAAACGCGGTCGTGGCCCGAAGAGGCGATGTTGGTCTCTACGATGGTATCTATGCAGCGGGGGATGGAATGATACCTATGTCCATGCAGAATAGCCTTGTCATGCAAGACGGACACCTCTGGTGGATGTACAGCAGTACGATGGACACTGGAGGCACGCTTAACTCGGGCAGGCGTGAAGTACTCAACACGGCAGTATGCAGCCAGTGGAACAGCGCCACACCGTGTGCGGAACCCTGTGGCCACTGTACGACGGGTGTATACTACAAAAACCAGCGCGCGCTGATGCGATGCAGTACTACGGGAACCGCAGTGGATATCATGTTAGCCGACCAGGTTTACACTACTTGCACTGATATTATGGGCCTTTCGGACTTTAATTCATCCAAAGGAATCTACTACGTCGATGCCCCCGATGATTTCGACGACATTGTACACTACACCGCAGGCCAGTGGATTTACAGCATCGACAAGTATGTTCCGTGGGAAATTAGCTATGACATGACCATGGATACAAGCATGGACAATTGCCAGGAAACGCTGCTGCTGTCGAACTGCGTAGACATGGGCAGTACACCACTTCCACCGACACCTGCGGGCGGCGGGGGAGCGACAACATCGGCTCCACCGCCTGCGCCCACGCCGAACGACGGGTACTGCGGCGCAACTAGCGCACTGGGAGATTTAGTATGCGAGAGCCCGTGCTCTCAAGATAGCCAATGTCCCACAACACACCAATGCTGGAAGGCGGCCTCGTGCGGCACGGCCACTCCGAACGACGGGTACTGCGGCGCTACTAGCGCGCTGGGAGCGTTATTATGCGATAGCCCGTGCTCTAAAGACAGCCAATGCGCCACACCGCTAAAATGCTGGTTGGCGCCTTCGTGCGCATCCCGCCGGCTGGTGGATACTGCGGACGAATGTACTGGCTGGTATTACGGTAAACAAACGGACGGCAAGTGCACATCAAAGTGCCCGATAAACACGTGGAACACGAATACCGATCCGAATGCCGGCACAGCAAGCGTATGCATGCATAAGTGCCCCGAACACCAATGCGTTAGCCAATTTCTTCAAACACAAGGGGGTGGGGCAGGGGTATTGACCGGTGCGTGTACCTCCCACCCACTGTACTGCTATGACCCAGACCTAACCGACGCGCAATTCGTGCCCTGCGGCTATGGAATGTGGCGCGGGGGGGTCAACCTACCCTGCGATCAGGGATGCTACAACACGGGAAGCTTCCTCAATATGAGCACCGCATTTTATAACTGTATGCCATGCCCCGATACTCTACCCTATAAGGATGCCGCGGGAACTGGATGTGCTATTTGCCCGCTGGGCCAGTTCTACAACCCAGGAAAGCGGGAGTGTGCACCGACGGTACCTATTTCCAATGTGGATATAGCCACCGCCGTAGACGTGAAGCCCTGCCTGCGCGAAGCGTACAGGGTGGCTACACAGCGGTTCGGCACGAACAGGTTTAGCACCGATCAAAAAACGACCAATGGCATCGTCATGGCCTGTATAGGACCTAATTCCACGGGCTACTATTCATTTACCGCAACTAAGCATAGCAGCGATCTCATTCAGCCCGAAGCCCTACTCATTGACGAAGATACATGGGGCGCAGTGTGTCCACAGTACAGCGACCACTTTGAGGGGGCCAACACCACCTCTGCACATGCATGTGCCAACTTGGCGTACGATAAGAAGGCACGGGTGTTCTACCATAGAAGATCCACCGGAGTGTGCCTGTACGGGTCCACGCCAAAACCAGGATATATCGCAAGCGAGTACGACATAGATGTCGAAGACTGCATAAGCGGGGGCCTTTATGGCACGGGTAAGTGGCGCAACCTTCCGAATAACCAAAGCCTGGCGATACCCACGGCAATCGAGACGCTGACGCCACTCCCCGCATGGACGCGAGACACCGTAGTTTGCGCGCACAACGAAACAACAGCGTTCATGCTCAGCGAATTTCGGCGCCACGAATGGGACAGCAACAACTGCACCGACGTCGGGGTGCAGTATGTCGAATTCCTATGGCTTTACAGCATTCCACGGGGGCAGCCCTACAATGTAAGGACACTGAGGGAGGGGGCAGGGGGGCAGACGGTAATAACGGTTTCCGAGTCACTGGGTTGCAACAGCGATGGGGTATGCGATACGCCAGCATTATGCGCGGCGGCGTGCGAAACGGACCCCACGTGCGACATATGGTATTATACCCGGAAACTCAATCCTGGGTGCATTATGGTTAACGCCGTAGAAGCAATGATGGCCCCACCTAGCACTAGGTTACCACCTTTACCTGTCAACTACTGGGGCGGACGCAAGCTTGTAGTCCCTCCCGGCGACCCCCACACCACCGACTGCAGGGGCATGCGAGACGGCACTGTCATCCAAAGCGGGAAAGTTGTGTGCCAATCGGGCACAGCGTGGCAGAAGGGGAATCCAGCCGATGCTCCGATCCACGTGCGCGACGAATCGGCGGCATTCGTTCTGCCTCCGCAGTCGGTAGCTGCACCCGCGCAGACCGCCACCACCACTAGAACGGCAGCTTCGGCGCAGATGTGCTGCGCAGAATGCGAGGGGGATAATGGCGCATGGAGGTTCACAGGGTCTTCGTGCTATTGCCATGTCGCCTCCCATGGCACACCACCCCTAACTGACCAGGTCATATGCTTCATGACGGAGTGGGCGACATATCGCAGTGGATACAAAAGATCACCGCCCGAGTTGACTCCTAGCGATACAACTCAAGACGGAAGTTGGTCCACATATGCGACGGACGCTAGATCGCACTATCAAGATATCGTCAGCGGAAGATCCAAGCCATGCACGATGATCATTATGTCAGCGGAGTACGCAAGTGCAGAGTACCGACTTAACACGTCGACGTATGCTACCGCGGAAGGTGCAGTCAACGAAAACATATGCTGGAAGCAGCCAGTCGACATGGCGCAAGGCACACAGACCACGCAAGAAGACTGGAGAATCATGGTCAACCTGATCCTCGAAATGTCCGGAAAAAGGCCATCCATATACCTGATGGTAGGTGGATGGGCAAATCACGGATCGCTGCCCAAGTGGGGCCATGCAGGGCTGCCCATGAACAACCCTGTGGACGAATCGGATTGGGCCGCATACGAAGCCGTACAGGACACTTGGGTCCAGGAGTTCGACAGCTTCCTGAAGTGCCTATGGCAAGCGCCGACCTACGAGATGCTCTATTTAGACGGCATCTTGCTTGACGTTGAATATCCTGGCAACTACCAAGGTCAAGGCTGCGATGGAACTAACACTGCCGCACATCCGGTCGCACAAACCCCTAACTGTATCGAGAACAACATGCGCATGTTTGGACGCCTGGTCAAGACGGTGAAATCCACGTTCACGTGCAAGAGCATAGGCGGGCAGCCCATACCATGCGGCGTAGCTGCGGCTCTTTATGCGATTACGCCCGACGCGTATGCCCCGGCAATGGAATACGGCATGATGGACCTTGACTGGTACGCGCCAATGACCTATGACCTTGGCGGCAATTTTAACAGCCAGGGTTGCTCCATAGGCAATTCGATGCTTGCACTACCCGATGATCCGCAGTGGTTAGTCGCCCAGGAGAATGCATGCGGGCTCGAACATGTCCACTGGAACATACTATACCCGCCGAAGGTGAACACGGCTCTGGGGTTTTACACAGATAGTATGGTCGAGGCGTACACAGTTCGCGGGAGTGCTATGCTGTGGACGAATTTCCTATCCGCGCACGGGGTCGTTAACGCAGTGAGCCGGTTGGTCGTCGGCATGGCGGCGTACGGACGCTATTTCAAGACCCCGACTGTCGAGCACGCTACCCCCTACGAAACCGGCGCATGCGCCTCGGCCTACGATGGTCCAATGGGGCCTGGTACATTGGACAATGTCGAAAACTATTATGCGGATGGTACGGACTGTCCACAGCCGGCGAACGGCAAGGCTGGCGCACCGGGAAACTACGCATACGGAGCCGTATTTTCGTGGTACAAACCGACATGGACGGAAACGAACGATGGTCAGAACCAAGCGGAAGGCTGCACGCCACATTGCGTTAACGAAGACAACATAAAGGGTATGGCGGGCACGCAGTATTACTATGCGATTACCAATACGCCGAACGACTTCCAGCGGGAAATCGTGCAAAAAGGGGACTGCGCAGGCCCATCTACCAGCACCCTGCAACCATACGTGCATGCCGACACTCCGCTCCTCGACCAGTGGAACAGTAACCAGGGGACTTTCACATTTATACCCGTAACAAGCACAGATAGTGCCAGTGGCACCAGTACTAGACGCGCGTGGCGTGGCAAAAACGACAACAGCAACAATATGAACAACGACTGCAGTGCGAACTATACCATGACATACGACACCATATGCGTGGCACATGCCAAAGGCAGAATGTCGGCGAACAATGGGATGATGGGTATCATGGTGTGGGCGGCGGACCAAGACGTCCCCGTAACGTACCCTCTGACCACTGCATTGGCGAATGGCATTGCATTAACCCCTCCCCCCGCGGACTGCGAGCCTCTACGCGCCCAAGCAGATTCGAAGTTCCCCGTTGTCGGTGTGATCAACCACTGCTGGGTGCATACGCTAGGTGCGACGTGTAACGCCAGCATCAGCATGAGCCCGTGGGAAAGCAGTATGCCCCCCCCTGCGATGTATGCGGCGTCGTCAGTCGTGTTACCATATAGAGACCAGTGCACCGCGAAATGCATACGCGAGTCCAAATGCAGGATGGCACACTATGATACATCGACCAATGCATGCGAAGTGTACGCACTGCCAGGCGCGGCAACGATGGACAGCAACGCCACCTTGCCCTTGCCCCCTGGAAACAAGATCACGTCCGTTAAGCGAGGCGGATGCCTACCTACTCCATCCGGGTGCTATTACGACCCTGATCTGACCACGCCAGCGGGCACGACTCGGACAGGGAAGTGCGCAGCAAACGACGCAGACTCGGCGTTTACAGTTGATGTGCAGCTATATTACGGCACCAGCGTGAATAACCAAAAAATAGGCGCCGCCCTTGACCCAAGCTGCAGGAGCCCACCCGCCGGCGACGAAGGTCCCACCACGGTCGTTCCGACAGTGTACACGCCGATACACAACGTCGTAGCGCTGAAAACCGTCGACACCGAGCTGATGAAGAACCGTTTCGCCAGACAGGTAGATGCCGCGAATTACATGACGGATCTACCCCCGCTATTAGGGGAAGATTTTGACTACAGTCTTATCCAAAAACCGCTGGGAGTCCTTGCATGGCCGTACCTCAACGACGCGACGACATACCCGCTTATATGGCAGACACAGGGCGACTACTTTTCCACGACCATTCCAAAAGAGGCGGAGGGCAGTCGCGCCGAGTTCCAGATGACACAAGCATGGGCACCGATCCCGCACCCGGACATTAACATACAGAGCTGCAATTTACAAGGCCAAATAGCGATGAACATGGCGGGCTCATTGTCCCGGAGGTCATACGAGCCCACACAATACGATCTCGGGAACGCACTGCCCGCACTATATGATGCGAATCTGTTCGATACAATGCTCGCCGTATACGCGGAGCAGCGCGATGCATGCATGCACGAGCTGCATGCGGTCGACAGAAACCACCCCGTACCATTTATAATGTACGTGCAGCCGCCAAGCGACAAATGGAAGTTCTACACGTACCACGGGCTGCCGACCTACGCCGACACGAGTGCATACTTTACGAAGCTGGACGGGGTGGAACCGGAACATGTTTACCTAGGACCCACGCCAGCACCGGAGACACCGGCACCGTCGCCGGGCCCAGATCCGGTGGTCGCCCCTGGCTACATATCTGGCACCGTAGACGGCTGTGGATATACGAGCTACACAAACAAGACAGTATCGGAAGATGTCCAGAAGAAGTGGATGCTTGCACTCGGCAGCGGGACATACGCCAAGGATAGTTGTTTCCGAGAATGCATCAAGCTGATCTTATGCAGAATGGTACTGTTCACCACGACAGACACCCCCAAGGGGGAAGGGCAGTGCTCGATGCTGGGATTCAGCGTGGCAGAGGCGAGCTGCATACCGTCCACAGGATGCAGTCCGATGGTGGCATCCGTGGACAGCAAGTGCAAGGTGGAACCCGATTTCATAGATATGCTTCCGGCAAGTAGTGGCACAGAGGTCATGATCAAAGACGATTGTTGTTTAATAAACATAGATTAATGCAGGTATCCCAACGGGGAGTGCGCGACCCCTATCAACATGCATCGAGCTCGCCGACACACTGCACGCGCTAGAGGTTGCGCCACGTCTGGGGTCACGATGACGGTGTCATATTCACCGGCACGCACACGAGACGGCGACACGACTAGATGCTGCGTCCAGTAAAGAATGGACCGGCGCCCGTCGTCCACAGAAACGTGGTTACCGGGTAGCAGCGTATCCACTATACCGCTACGGCCGTACCTATCGTGCACCAGGTCTCCTACCTGGATACCGTCGGGGCGAAGATGATGGTAGACGACCTCTAGCGCCTCGCGGCTACCCACAAGGACAACCCACTTGCCACGCGCAATTCGGATAGCCGCGCTCAGGTTGGCGACGGACGCCAGGTGCATACGATCGGGGCCTGGTTGGGGAGCCTCAAGCTTCTCCAACTCAAGTGCAAATTGGTTGCACCCTCTCGGCCGCAGCGCGTCAGGATCGCCCTGGATGATCAAGTTGGGCATGGTGCATGCTAGCACGTACCACGTGTCTGGCGCACGATGGGCATCTAACAGGACGGCGGGAGAATCGGTGTACCGAAGCTGTTCGACCACGGGCACGCACGACAGGTTGCACGCTTGTGCAGCGACATCCTGGTCGACGCTAAAGTACTGCACATCATCCTTAGGGTGTCCTTCGGGCAGCGGACCTCGGTTATATTCCATCCTTACGCGATAAAGACTGAGCAATGGCTCGTCGCCACGCGGCATATGGGGCAACTCCGATCGGCGCCGACGGCATCGGTCAATGGCAACTGAGATACGCAAACACAGCAGATGCACACGTGCTTGCAAGCCTCGAACATGATAGTAGACGGCCTTTCCATGCACACGGTGCAGATTCCAGTGCCATTGCCAACCGCACCTCCACGGATATTGCGGAACGCGCTCAGGAGATCGCTGGCGTCGCACCGCCGCAACAAATAGGCGACGGCCACGTGGTTGTACGCCCCAATTCCACTGGTCACTATAGAACGACTGATACGCCCTCCTAGGTATGCCAATATAGTCTCGCGCCGTGACACGCCACTATCACCAGCGGCCAGCTCGGCGGAAGCCAGAGTCAGCAGGCCCTGCGTGCAATAGTAGTATGATGCAACACGTGTGCGATGCGCTTTGGTATGCAGATGGTTACTAGCCGGCGCTACCGGTCCACACAATAGACACGTGTTAGAACTCTGATCGAAGTAGTCGGCGTGCCCTCGGGCCGCCCTAGACATGCCAAAGTCGCATATAGCACTCATCTCGCCGATGGGGATATCCAAAGTGGAGCCATTCATCAAATGCCGAATGCAACTGTCAATATAGGCTGGATATCCTGGTTGTCGATGACGGCTTCGGTAGCCCTTGCTAGTTGGGCAACTATGCATATTAAGACACGGTGTTACGATCGCAGGGCACGCATGCCTCTGCTCTTCAAAGTCGACAAGCTAACCATCATATCGAGTAATATACTGGCGTACACGTGCTTGGTCATGTGGGCAAACCTGCTCCCGGACTCGGCGGTGAGCCGACTGGAGCTGATGATACTGGTCGATATACTAGCAGGGATTATCGCCCAGAGGTGGCTTCTTAGCACGATACACGACCGAGACACCCGACCCTACCACGAACCAGGCCCGCTGTGCACTAGAAACCGTAACAGACGGATGAAGATCGACTATGTGATCGTCACGATGAGTGCCGGGTGGTGCGCCGCGTTATCCATGGCCGCCAAGCCGTACACAGAAGAACACTACTGTAGCCATTTCTTCATAGCTGTAGTGCTACCTAGCATGTATGCCCTGTTTCGCACGCTCATGCTGGACATGCCGCCATCCACCAACGGGCCGATGGCAGACCTCGCCCAAGAGCAAGAGGAAATCACCAACGCATTCACTATAGATGACGAAACGGAAGAACGCGACGATCTGAGCATCGACGGGGAGGAGGTCTACTAACTGACATTTAGCAACCTGTACGCCATTGTAATGGCATATCCTTGTAAACTACCTAGAATACAACTAGACACGTGGGGGATTAAGAGCAGCGGCACTGTCTACACAGCGGATGACCTGGCAGAACTGTTGTTCGGGAAATGCATACGTATGACATGCTTTGCATTGCTCAAATCGAACCATGCGGTGACTATTGACGGGATCGCGCACAGTATCCAACAGCTACACGCAGGCATCGATCAACCCAAAGTGACGAATGGACAAGTATACCTGCAACCAGAGTGGCGCATCCGATGGGAAGATATGAGCGAGGAACTACGAAAAGTTGTATTAGGGATACAGGGGGACGTAACGGCCGCTTTCGTATCACGATACAACGCGGAGGAGTTCGAGCAGTGCGTCATGTCGACGATAGGTCCGGCAAGGGCAGCTGGTGTTCGCTCTCGGCTGCCATAGCCACGTCGTCCACAGCGGACCACTCGGCCGCAGGCGTGACATACTCAAGATCAGCGCGACTCACGGTCTCACGGCCATTGTACCCCGCCAACTTGTTGGCATCAACGAACATATCCGTCATACGACTCTCGGCGGCCTCTTGCAGCGCGCGGATCGCCTCCGATCGCACGCAGTACTGACCGCAGTCAGCGACAATCTCGTGCACGATTCGACTAAAACTCGTGTACGGAATGATAGGATCGGCGGACTTCTGCTGGTGCTCGATGTCCTTTGCAATCTTCCGTTGGTGCCTACGATACGTCGCAGCCGAACTCAGCTTACGGGGGACGGACGTCGGTGCTACCAGATCAGCCATTATGAAATTGTGCAATAATGCGCCTGCTGGGCGTTAACACTTCGGTTGAGCAGACTCAGGCTTTCTATGAGCTCGTGCAGAGTTGTAGTTTCCGTATTCGCAAATACAACCGGATTACCCGTGAGTACACTTGATATGGTATCGATGTTACACCGAAGACGCATCATGAGCGGGGGCTGATCAGAGCCAGTGGCCTTAGAAGTGTCAGGCATGTCCAGATCCGCACAGATCTGCTTTAGAACGCGCTCTACCTCGTGTAGCACGAATCCAGGCCCACGGCCAGCGCCTCTGGGAGATGCATCAGACGGCTCGTCACCCATCAGATTCAGGGTATGCGACAACTGCAATGCGCTGTCCAGTAGAGCTCGCGGAGATGTCTCGCTCATCACTATAGACATACTTAATAACTGCCGACTATGTGAGATATGGAACAGCTGTCTATCGACGACACGCTCGGATGGGAGGAGGAAGAGCTATCATGCACATTATGTGAATGCGCAGACGATGCAGGATCGGCCATGGGGTACCTGAAGAGACTCGACACCGCACTTGGGGGACGCAGCACGGATAAGAGACTAGCGAAATTGATGGTCGAATCATATACCTCGTTTTTCTACGACCCGGCTGTCAAGGCAGGCGAAACACCGCCCAAGCTAGAAGAGGCCGAACTGACCTTGCATTTTACGGAGCATGACATCAATCCCCTTCGGCAGATGAGAAAAGATCTTAAGCGGATTAATGCAGTACAAGATGCACTCGCGCCGAGAGCAGAATCGGCCACGGGCAGGATTACATGCAACGATGCCGACGCCAAGCAATGGGCTCACTTGCAACGGCTGAAGATGGACTTATTGAAACAGTACGATATGTGCGATAGACACACGCCTAGGGATATGCCTTCCCTGGGGTAATAAAAAAATAGACACCCCGTGTGGGACTCGAACCCACAACCTTCGGATTAGAAGTCCGACGCGCTATCCATTGCGCCAACGGGGCAGTTAAGGGCACCGGGAATTGAACCCGGGATCTTTTCCGTGTAAAGGAAACGTCATAACCATTAGACTATGCCCTCTGCTGACGCGGGGGCTCGAACCCCGGACCACATGCTTAAAAGGCATGCGCTCTACCGACTGAGCTACGCCAGCACTGTTATATCACTTTATTCATTTCTTATTTATATGAAAGAGACGTCACTGGAGACACAAGAGACACCTACGCCACCTACACCACCTACACCACTTGAGTCACTAAAGACGCTAGAGCGGCTTGAGATACGCGAGGCAATAGAGCCACTTGAGTCGCTTGACCCCCCGCACCACCCTCCAAGCAACGCAGGACTTTACATACAGTACTATGTAGTGGGTATAGTAGCCAGTGCTCTTCCCGGGACACTCTATGGATTTTTTATGGGTTATCTTGAGGTGGACTCGTACGTGTATGCTACTGCTGCTCAGGTGATAGCTCTTCCGTGGAGCTTTAAGATTATCTACGGAATGGCTAACGACTGCTTGCCGTTCAGAGGGTACCATCGGAAGCCATACATGGCACTGGGATGGGCCATATGCTCCGCTGCGCTTATAGCAATTGCATGCACGGATATGCCAGAACCGGGCGACCGCAGTGCATCCGGAAAATACTCATCCATGATGGCCCTGGCAGCGGTTGGCTACATCATGGCAGATGTAGCGGCGGATGGGCTTACGGTGGAAATTGCGATGCGGGAACCCAAGCGCACACGCGGAACTATACAGACGAACGTCTACTTCATACGTACACTGGGGTCGATCACTGCCGCACTATTGGTGGGCCTCGGCATGAACGGTAAGCAGTACAGCGGCACTATGGAACGTACACTCTCATTCACGCAAGTATGCGGAGTCCTGGCAGTACCGAGTGCACTGATGATACCAGTGAGCTGGATCTACGTCAAAGAGTCGAGAAAGCCGAAATGCACCAGCGTCAGGCTATACCTGAGCGACTGCTATACGATACTACAGTCCAAGGCGATGTTCTTCGTGGCATTATACTGCATAGCCCATGGCAGCTTAGGAGATATCAATACCACGGCATCCGGTAACGTCGCCAAGCACTGGGCGAAAGTGCATAACATGCAAGCCGCCATGTTCAGCATCGTTGGTGCAGCGACATTTGCGATGGGACTATGGATCGTCAAAAAGTACCTGCTCCATGTCAGTTGGAGACGGATCATAGCAGGGACGACCATTCTTTTGATAGCGGTGGACTCCATATTCACGTATTGCACCATCTACAACGTTATCAGGAACCAATACTTCTATCTCGGAGAGACCGTCGTTGTCATGGTGCCAGCAGCAGCTCGCTTCCTCATGACCACATTTGCTGTTGTAGAGATGGCTACTCCAGGTAAAGAGGGCATGACATATGGTCTGCTAACCACGCTACACAATCTTGGGAACCCGGTCGCACAGGCCACTAGCAACGTCATCTTCGGATCGTTCAGACCCAAATTGTCAGATGCAGCCAACTACGTGCAAGACACGACGCACTTCCGAAATACAGTCGCAGTCTCATACGGCATTAGCTACGCAGCGGGATTAATAGCGCTGTTGCTTCTACCACTGTTCCCCTCGCAGAAGAAAGACACGCAAGACAGAATGAAGTACTGGCCCAGCAGCCCTAGATACGCAAAGTGTATTATCGCAGGCACTCTAATTGCATGGGTGTACTCAGTCACGCTTAACATGATGGCAATGTACCCGACAACACAATGCCTGGCAATAGCAGGCGGCAGCGGCTGCTAGAGTACACTATATAGGAGCCGGTAGCGGGCTTGGACAGATATGCATGTGCGCGTGATATACACGGTACCTCACGCCAGCGAAGAGAGTGAGGCTGGCGACAAGGGGTCACTGGCAATAGCATTCAGATTGCAGCAGGCGGCGCCTGGCTTACTACTAGCACCCTGGGACCACCTAGGCAATTTGATCATGCGCACCGCGGAAGTAGACTACAACCGGAAGGAAACTGAATGGCCAAACCTGGTGGGTGCACTGCAATCTCATACATCGGCACGGCTTATCGATGTGCATACATACGGAAATACGTTGCCCGTGCGGTGGAATGGACATATGAGGGGCCCCTTAGCGGGGAACACGCCCATACTAGTGGTCATGGTCCTGCCGGGAGCCATACAGAAACAACTGTACTTAAGTCACTTCTCGGCGTTCCCATATATTAAAGGCAGTGAATCCAACAGGAACGTAGGGCTAGCCCTGGGCCGTGGTATACTATTAGAGTTTAACAGCAATGCGTTACAGATGAAAGGCTGGGACGACGTGCGAAAGGCGGTGCTACACTACATTGGCCTACCTTATCGGTTCTAGAACTCCCAGGGTGTGATCCAAGTTCACGCAATGGGCGCGGCGCTGCATGGTGAATTGGCCCAGTTCCACGCCATCTTGACTTATGGTGAACTTCACAGGCCGGTAGCCGCATACCCACTCGATTGGGACTGCCCTGGGAATCCATGGGAGATTCAACTCCCATGAAATGCAGTCCAGCGCGGCTACATGCCACGACCACGACGGAAGGGCATGTATATCGCAACGTAGCGCATCAGGGAAGTAGTCCTGGTACGTGGAGAACCACCACGGCAAATCACCGGCCAGTTCGACTTGAAGCTGGAGAGTGCCGGGAGTCCACGGACGGGTTGACGAGACAACGGACAATTTAGTACCATGCGGGTCGAGAACAAGCGACAACCGCCCCGTGAAATTACCCATACACCAGTGACAGCATACAGGCATGCCTATATAAGTGAACACCCCTCTAGTGATGAATCAGGACGACAAGCGAGCACGGTGGAGAGAAGAATATGCCAGAAAGTACCCGGTCGGATTCCCACGCCGACGCAATGCAGAGCAAACCAAAAAGCAGCTCGCCGCTCAATGCCGGTACCAGCAACAAGAGCCGATCGCATTGACCAGAAAACTGCAAAAGCAGGCGCGGACACTGCTGCACGGACCTAGCAAACCAGCAGAGGCACTGGTGGGGTGCACTCACGACCAGCTATGCGCGCACCTGGACGCGCCAGAGGGGAAGTGGAACCTATTGTACTATACGCACCCGAGAGAATACAACCTTAAGGACCCAGTCCAGCAGAAGGCATGCTTTAATTACAGGAACATGTATGCACGGCCTACCATCACTCCAGGGACATTTCAATGCCCATTGCGGCAAGCTCCATCGCCAGAAGGGTCGTCGCGTGCGGTACGGTCAGTGCAGGCGTAGTCCGAGCGGCGAAGATGTGATGGCACAGGTGACGATTGCAGATGCTGCAGTTATCCCACTTCGTCGTGCCGATACAGTCCATGCGCTCGCGCAATGCCTGCGTGGCACCGCTGCCGAGAAGCACATCGCGCTCCATCTCGCCCAAACGCATGCCGCCAGCGTTCTTTCGCCCGGCAGTTGGCTGGTTTGTTAAACGGTCAGTAAGGCCCGTAGCGCCACGAGCGTAGCACTTCTCCTGCGCGAAATGACCGAGACGCTGGTACCAACATGGTGCAATAAATATTTTCTCCGTGAGCGGTAGGCCAGTGGTACCACTGTACATTGTCTCGCGCCCAGAGCCGCCGCGATCGTAAAGCTCGCCAAGGGAGGTGCCGGTAAACGGAGTACCGTCCACAGAGCCGGATACCTTGCCGCCAGCCATCTCCATTACCTGACCCACTGTCATGCGCGACGGGAATGCATGCGCGTTGATGACCAGATCAGGACGGATGCCATCCTGGGTAAATGGCATGTCCTCATCAGCTACTATCGCACCTATGATGCCCTTCTGACCATGACGACTGCACAGCTTATCACCGCGCACTGGCATGCGAAGAGCAGCGGTGGTCACGCGGGCTATGCCGTCGCTCTCGGCAGCCTCGGTCACGGTGGTCATTGGCGCGCCACGCCTGGCGGTAAATACACCAGGCAAGATCTCGGCGCCGGCGGGGATCTGCTGGCCCACGGCGAGATGATCCAGATTGTCGGTATTGGCAGTGTACGTATTACATTGGATGGAACGAAAGAGACCTCGCTCCAGTGCGCCTTTGCTGACTACCAACGCATCTTCCTGGTTGTAACCCATGCAGTTCACGGCCAAGATGACATTGCAGCCTTCAGTAGCCTCGTGGCATGGGCCCACGAGCGGACGCTGCGCATATAGGAGCTGATGAGGACCAGTGTCGCCAAGGGCCTGCTTTGCCATGCTGCAGTAGTAACTCACGCGCGGACCTTGGTTGTGGTTCATGAAGGGGATATGCCGGGCGGTGTGACCCAGCATGTGATCACCAGGGGACATTCGGCCGGCGTCGGACCACGTCCAGATTGTACCCATATGGACTTGATGAGGCCCGGGGGGGATGCCCGTAGTGCGGTCCTGCAAGTCACCGTTGTGGAACCATGGCAGATCGCCAGGAGTGGGATCGGGGTCGGGCGATTCGTCGCTGACAGTGACACCCTCCACCAACTGGTGAACAAGACCGACTTTCTGGCCTTCCGGAGTCTGGCTGACGCAAAAATAGTGACACGTGCTTGGGTGCACGTAGCGGGCGGCCACGCTGGTAAAGGAAGATACGACGGAACCGAGCTGGGCACGCAAGGACGTGCGGTTGGACAGATTGGCCAATTGGGTCACGCTGTTCAGAGACAGGCCGCGCCAGTTGCCGGATGCAAACGCACTGAATATGGCGACCGTGATGTGCTGCTCGGGCCAACGGTCGCGTACCTTGGTGGTCGTGACCAAATTCACGACGAGCGCATTCAATAGACGGTCGACAGTCCATATGCGCATGTTGGACACATCATTGGGATCAAACACAAATTCCATTCCCTTTGAGCAGATTAGAGCCAACATGCGAGAATCAGAACCGACCTTAGAGCCCTTGTCGATGGAGACATGCTTGACGCCATAACTAGGAGTGAAGGTGCGACGAGTGACATCCAATTTGCCGCCGCCAACGGCGATTATGCTATCATTCAGACGAACGGGCACGCGCGCACGCTTGCGGAGCAACATCACCACGCGACGCTTGCCTTTCACCAAAAAGGTGCCATCTTCAAGCATGAGAGGGATCTGCATCACGGTATACGGGACACGACCGACGGCGACTACCGTAAATGCATAGGTAAGCCCACGGATTGCACACTCAGATGCACTGATGTACCGCTTGCCGGTACGCTCTATGATAGACGCACGGAAGTCGATAGTCACTTCGATATCTAAATGCTTTCGTAGCAGCGCGGGCAACTGACGGACAAATGACAGATATTTGGAACGCTGGATATCAACCATTTGATTTATACAATTTGAATGTCTTCGATAGAGACATTGCGGTAGGATACACTACCGATGGCAGACGACGCTGTGAGACGCTGCGAGCCCAAACCAGAGTTACCGGGCCAGGCCAGGCCCGTAGTATCGAGCCTAGGTTTGCCCTCACTATTGAGCCTAGGTTTGCCCTCACCACCGGCGCGCTTCCTTAACGCCGCTGCGTCGACGCGTTTGCGCACGAGTGCATAGAATGCCACCACCACTGCGAGTCCGCCAATCGTGATACCGAGAATGATAAGCGGATCAGGCTTGCAGCCGCTGGCATCTGCGCTTACAGTGCATGCGGTACTGCACTTATGCAATGCGGGGATCTTCTTACACTGCTTGCACGTCCCCGGCGCGTTCGTGCTGTTGGTGAACGTAACACCTGGAATGCACTTACCACACGCTTGGTCCGAACTAGCGCCACACGCATGTGTCACATACTCGCCCGCAGTACACGCGGAACACGCCGAGTAGGTGTGAGGGTTCAATTTAGACGGGATCCCGCTGATGTACTCACCGGGCTTGCGATCAACCTGAGCTACGCATTCGTAACACGACGGAGTATCGTTCGTGACGCACGCCGTCGCATCGGTAGCCGTCTTATAATGGTTTGCGGGACATACCACGCACTCGCGGTCACTGGAAGGAGTTGCTGCCTTGGAAATGTATACTCCTGCAGGGCATATCGTGAGGTCCTTGCAGTGACGGTCGGTGGACTCGGTAGGGTCGACGTCTTGGTATTGCAGGGGGGTGCACGTCGTGAGGTCCTTGCATACTTCCGCACTAGTAGCGGTTTTAGGGCTGTATGCGTATTGCCACGTACCGCAGCCGGCATGATGAATGGCACAAAGGCGATCCGAGGTATACTGACCATTCGAATCGGGGCCGCGCGTAGGGGCTTGCCGCTCATACGAGATGGAGGTACATGCCGTGAGTGGAGCGCATACGGTGTCATGTGTAGCGGTGTTACTCGACCCGACATAGGTGCTATTGTCGCATATCTTAGCAGCCTTGCATATGGCATCCGCGGTGGCGGTGGCAGCCGTTAACTGAATCGTGTTGGAACAACCTTGCCTCGAACCCAACCCCGCCACGCATGCGGCAAGCCCCGGACACGAGCTACTGGCCGTACATGCGGTGGAATTGCCGTTTACGCTCATGCAGTATATGTACGCATCGCAACCGGCGCAGATGTCGTTCAGGTACGGCACGGCACCGCATATCGACTTGCCCTGGTAGCCAGTGCCGCAAGAGGTCACTTCAGGACACACGCGATCACTGGTCAATGTCGGTGCTTTCGACTCCCACTGCGTCGAAGTACATACGGTCACCGCCGGACAATGACGGTCCGCAGTGGCGGTCGGGGACGCATTCTCCCAAGTGCCGATCGGGCAGTTGGGGGTGGCGAACTCGCATTGACGGTCCGAAGTGAAGGGGCCAGATTCCGTAGCTTTGGCAGGGGCCACCTTCTGCCATTGATCCGCCCACAGGATAGGCTCGAGCACCGTGCCATTGGTCACGCTGGCGCATGTCACATTTGCGTGGTATGCTACAAGCTCAAGAGACACGTACGGTAAATCGGCAAGCGACGAGTTCTCGAGGGGTATGCTATAAAAGGGCCTGTACATAGGCAGGCCAGCCGCGTTTGTCGCGAATGTAAGTTTGCAATCGGTTGTCGTGCTTAAACACTTGCCATATGCGATCGTCTGGTGGTACTTAGTTATGGTCCAGCCTACTCCAGCAGTCGCCGCAACCGTGTAATTCGTCTCCCAATCCTGCCAATCGACAAGGGTGGATACGTTCATGGTCGCTGCTTGGCAGTCGACCACGAGACTGTACGTCTCGGGATCAGCCACATTACCACCGGCCATATCGCCAGTTGGTCCGATAGACCTGTCGCCGTTCCAGTATGCGATGGAGCCTACAGGCGGGTCGGAGGAGTTGCTAGGGCCCAAGAAAGGGCTACGACAGAAGTTCACCTGGGCAGGGTCACCTTCATCTTGCAATATGATATCTCCGCTAGTACCCCCGAGCGTCACGGCAGAGCTAGCATTGTACCTGGCCGGATGATCGGGCGGGCCGCCGATAAGTCCGCAATGATGATCACAGGTGGTGAGGTTCATGCAGACCGGGTCGTTGGTCGCAGTACCGGGAGTGACCTGGTACTGGCTGTCCGTGCAACCGACATGCGGCAGGCATGCTGCGGATTCCGTGGCAGTTGCGGAAGCGCCAGAGGGACACAACGTGCAGTCGACACTGCCGGAAGTGCTGAAACTACCAACAGCGCAAACATCGCATGAAGCACCGCCAGTGGTGTTTTGGAACCTGCCGGCGGCGCAGGCGGTGCATGTCGACTGGCTGGACGTGCTCCACTTACCCGCGGCACACGGGTTGCACTCAGACTTCTCAAGCGGATCGACAGGGTCAATCACGAGTGCAATGCTGGACGGGGCTCCAGTATGATGATACGGATGCAATACAACGATGATCTGAGAGCCAGCAGAGACCTGCGATGCGACCGTAGACGCCCATTTGGAATTCACAGGGTCAGTCGTGAGATCGCACACGGTAGTATCATGCAAAGCCACGTCGCGGTCGTCGTTCGTTCCAATGGTATAACAAGTCCCATCGGACGTGACCTCGTACACTTGCATCACAGGGTCCGTGGTCGTGCCTACATGGCACGTATCAGCCTCGAATACGATCGGGAAGGTATGGCTGTTGTTGTACCTCACGATCATACTACTATCACTGGGGAAATGATCCTTCACATGGGACGAGCCAGACACAGGTAGCGGTTCCGTGACACACGCGACTCCATTCCCGTTCGTACAATCATGCGTCAGGTTGGTGCCCACCAGGTCTTTCAGGGTGGTACACTCACCAGCACTCAACTGCGTCTGCGCCGGAGGCCAGTATCGGCCCGCGGCACATCCTTGGCATACAGGGCTGGTGGTATGAGATCCAGCAATACCAACATGCTGACCATCAGTGCACACGGCTCCGGTCGTACACATGCGATCGGTATAATTCGTGGCCTCCGTGCTGACATATTGGCCGTACGCGCACTCGGTAAGTGCGGCACACGCACGGTCGCTCGAAGCAGTGATATTAGCGGTAGCGTACTGATCGGAGGTGCACACGGTGCCATCAGTACACGTAGATCCGTTCAGCCAGGCGGTAGCGACGTTGGCACAGTTCGCACATACGGCGTTCGATGTCGCAGTAGCCACAGTGGTAGTGATATCGCCAGCCGCGCACACGGTGCTATCCGTGCAAGTGGCCTGGCTAGCGAGAATCTGGTGCTTGCCTGTCGGGCATGATTTACAATCGTTCGCACCGCCCGTGTCCTGGTATTTGCCCGCGGGGCAGCCTTCACAGATCACGCCCCCCCATCCGGAAGCGTACGTACCGACACCGCACGCGCCACAAGACATGGACGTGTTCATGGCGTTCGCTGTGCCCGGCGCACACTTGTCGCATGCATACGCGTCACCGGGCTCGTGGATGGAGATGTCGAGGCCGATTGTTGCGCCAGAGGGATATTGGGAGTCAAAGGGCTGAACCACGGCCAGCATAGTCGCGTTCGCTTCAATGATATGACGCACCACAGCAGGGTACTGATCGTTCACAAAGTCGAAATTACAACCACCGGGCTGATTCGGAGCCGTGTGGCGGTCATCATTGGTTGCAACCTTGGAGCATATGCCATCCTCGGATACTTCATACAATGTGATCCACGTATCATATGTGGTGCTGCTCGTGCACGTATCGGCACTAAACAGGTGATCACGCACATCGTCGTTGTGATAGGTCATTACAAAACTATCGTTGCTAGGGAGAGCACCCTTTTCAGGGCTACCGGTGACAATGGCACCAGACGTGCTACAGTTGGAGCCATCCGTAAGTGCCGCACATGCACTGGCGGTACCTGCCGCCGCGGCGATCAATGCTTTAAGGTCAGCGCAACTAGGGTCACCCAGCACACTGATAGCGGTCGTAGTATCGTCAAAGTATTGACCCGGCATACACACCGTACACGTACGATCGGCAATGGACGTGGAGGCGGCGGACACATGGTACCCGCTAGCGCACACGCCGCCGGCTACGAGTGTGCAGTTATCCAATGCTGTCACATTGGAGCTGTTTACCGACGTGAACTGCCCCGATGGACACGGTTCACACGTACGGTCATCACTGGCAGTAGCTACTGCAGTGGTATGGCTACCCGCAGCACACGGGAGCGAGACATTGGTGCACGTGCTACTGTCATTTGCACTAGAGTAGTCTTGCCCAGGCGTACACGCAGTGCAGCTTGTATCCACGGTACTATGCAGGTCACCGCACGTGCTCGAAGGTGACACGCCTATGCCAATGTCGCAAGACGTGCAATTCGTACATACTCCGTTGCTAGCGTTATACTGGTTGGAAGCGCATTCAAGGTGACCAGATACCAGGCCAATAGTCAGAGCTATCACTGCCCAGGATTTCATATCGTTATAATTGCATGACACTTTATATAGGTATATACAGACATCGGACAGGTTCACGATGCTTGATACCGCGGCATTTATCGTGACCTTTATCGTCGTGCTGTCGCTGGTAGCAGGAGTCTCGGCACTCGTCATCACCACAGTTGTGACGCGAGATAAGGTCATGCGGTCGGTACTTATCAACACAGCCGCCGGCAGCGCTAAAACCGGCATTACTCTAGTTACGGTGGTCCCATCTTCCATTTGGGCGTGGTCGTGGGGTCACATCGCATCCGCAATTCTACTGGTGGTATGCATAGCGATTCATATCGAGTTGGACGACAACCAGGCGAACTTCTTGAACAACTTCCAGGACACGTATTATGATGTCAACCAAGTGTGGATCCATGCGATCGCCACTCCAGTGGGTGCTATATTGGGGGCGATATACGCGACGGTGGTTCCCATCTGGAATGTAGTATGGTATGTGCCAATATCGGCGTTCTGGGGCACCGTCAAGGTACTCGGAGAATGTGGGGACCCATGGGCGCTGTTCGAGGCCATTGCGAAGATTCCGTTAGCGTTCTACCACATTGTGCTGGCATGGATAGGGGTATTCGATACGACGGCTGGCGGCAACTGGATGGTCAATCCACTCGCAGTGGGCGACGCGATCAAAGAGCTGCAGGCGGGCGTTGCAGGGCTGACACTGCACGCAGACTGTATGTGCGAATTCTTCGCACCGACAATTAACATCATATCAGGGATATTGACGGACGACGCGGTACCGCAAGCTGTCGAGGCATCGGTCAATACAGTATGGCGCTTCATACAGTTCCCGGCGCAAATGGCGTCACGGAAATACGAATTCAACGTGACACCCATATTTGACGAGATCAGGGATGCGTGCTATTGGATTGGCATTCTATTGGACGCATGCTTAGAAGGATTCCTCAACATCGCGAGCCAACAGACACACATAGGCAAACATATCACGCTGCCGATACCATCGCTGGGTATGGGGCTTATGCGCACCATTTCGGGCATAGTGAGTACGGTGGAAATACCAGTATCGATCATCGGAGCGGCCGTAGGAGCGGACACGGATCCACTTTCGGCGGGCAATACCAAAAAGGTGTACGTTCAGCTGCATCTAGCCGTGCTGGCCGTGGCAAGTGGCATCAACTCCATGCGAAACCTTGTTCTGCATGGGAACCCAGGGACGACAGGGACGCTGATGTGCGATTACTACACGTACGACTTCTACCACGACCATAATGTGCGCGGCAGTGTTCCGAAAGAGTGCATGTGCACGAGCAATTCATGCGGGCACTTCGGACACTGCGCCCCGAGTGGAATGGAGTGCCAATGCAACCCAGGCGCCATTCACGCAGTCATAGGAGACGCACTAAGCCAATGCGTGGTCAGCTGCACGGAGCGGAAGATAGGGGCACAGTACTCGAAAGGACTTGTGTGTAACAATGCACAGCACAGAGGGGTGCAGGATGTACCGAAAGGCGTATGCCTACCGGACGGGTGCAGGTGCGCATCAGACCATCACCTAGACCGATACGGGACATGCACGCTGGGAACGGAAACACTGACAGAGTTTATCAACAGGGATGGATGCAGGGGGGTCATGAAACCACAAGTAGGGAACCCGATACCATGCACCGTGCAGGTATCGGGCCTGGCTCTGATTGGATCGGCATACACGGCATCGAACGCCTTCCGCATGTTCTGGGCGGGGGATAACGTATTCGACGTCATGCAAACAGTAGATGGCATGTGGTATTCACGCATGGACGCAGTGAACTGCAGGTACCGCAAGCTAAACAGCAAATGGGATAGAACGATAGACCCGGATAGCTGCCAATGCGATACGCCGGGAGTGCCGGGTACACCATGGGCAGATGACATACAGGGTGTTAACTACAACCCATGGTGCGATATGCCGACGCTCAATGCTAACGTGTACAACCATATGGATGCGTTTGCGTATTATGCAGGGAAGATACTGCCATTGGACTTGGGGATCTCGGTGCCGTCGGGCGGCATGGGATGGTTCCCCACTTTTCTGAACGATAACTTAGGAGTCATCGCGACCAATATGGGACGCACTGCGGTAGAAACGACGCGGCTGCTGTCGCGCGCCGTCGGCGGGGTTGTAGACTACGCAACCAGTGCGTTCGGATCCAATCAGAGGAACTTGCTGCAAATACCGATGAACTGCGAATGGGGCATACCATATGACGGCAAAGATATCAGGACACACTACACCGACATTCTACAGTTCGAAGAGGTGAAAGCACAGGCGAAGAACATGGAGGTTAGTGTCGTATCGACAGACCTACAGGATGCGGCGAAGGCGATGATCGCGATCAAACCAGACGCACTGGGGGCGCTGGCTGCGATGAACCGCTTCTACAGGTGGTACAAGGTCGATCAGCGCGCACAGCAGACGGGCAAGTGCATCGAAAAGAGCTATCACCACTCACACAGCAAGTGCTATACGACGAACAACATGACAGGTTGTACGTGCAACATTGACATGCCCTACGACGACAGCTATGGATGCTCGTGCATCGCATGGTACCCGGGGATTGATATAGAAGCAGAAGACATGCATGGATACTACCAATCAGAGACGATCTCGAGATTCTACCACCAGGAAATACCGTGGTGCAATTCGATGTTCCTCGAGTGGCATTACTACAGATCGATGGAGACCGCTGTCGCCGTCAACAACATATTCGCACGACTAGACAGCTCGCACCCACTCGACTACGACCTGCAATCGCCCTGCTACGAGAATACGGAAGCCACGCAATTCACGCTGGGAGACACGACCAGTGTCATCAAGACATTCCAGCCGGAAACGAAAGGCGGGAATATTTACAGATTCCCGGGCGGACAAACGAACCTGAATCTGGATAACGAAACAGTCTGTACGGAGATGGCGCAATGGACGCAACCGCAATGGATCATGTTTGATCCGACGAGGGGGGATGACTGCAGCGATTGCCACGGATCAACGGGGACTCTCAAGTCAGGATACTCCTACTTCCTGGCAGACCAAGGCACACTCGTAGACAGAGAGATTAGCAACACGGCACTGAACGGGAACTGGATACGAAACGGGACATATGGGGCCATCATAGGATCGGAGTTTGTGCCGGTGCTCAATGCAACGGAGTTAATCCATGCAGAAGGACACCAAATCAGAACGAACAACATAGTACTCGCGAAAATGGCGATACGGGGTAAACTGCCACTACCGACGCAGTCAAGTAAGCAGGGAGATGACTGGCTGCCGTATTGGCAAAGCT
>Ga0308013_10000289_pt1 | contig 28404 bp, 33 predicted proteins | sample Neamet181_FD_203131 | JGI IMG/M metagenome (GOLD analysis project Ga0308013, IMG submission 203131) | Marine microbial communities from water near the shore, Antarctic Ocean - #181 | ecosystem: Environmental > Aquatic > Marine > Unclassified | place: Southern Ocean | collected 2014-07-25
GCTACCTACCTTGCAAACAACAAAATTAAATTTGAATACGAAAAGGATAAGTTTAAGTATCTTCCTAAGATAAGAACTTACAACCCTGACTTCTACATACCAGAGACGGATATTTACATAGAAGCTAAAGGGGAGTTCACCACTGCTGACAGGGTTAAGATGGTTCTTGTGCAACAACAACACAAAGACTTAGATATACGCATGGTGTTTATGAACGCAAAGAATAAAATATATAAAGGAAGCAAGACTACCTACGCTGATTGGTGTGACAAGCACAACTACAAGTGGGCGAATGAAACAATCCCTGCAGATTGGTTAACGAAATGAAAAAGAAAAGCACAGATCAAAGTATGCTCCTAGAGAAGAACAAGTACTACATAGTCTTGTCTGACCTAGAAGATGATAAGTTCCACATGGTAACTTACGATACCACTGGTAAAGTATATGATTGCCACGAGGATCATTCTGTTGCGTCAATCATGTACGAAGGATTGCTTGCTCTTCTAAGACGAAAGGGAGACACAGTGTTTCGTTGTGGTGAGACTGAGATAGAGTTTAACTTTAATGCAGATGAGATAGAGATAGATTTTGATGAAGACTTAGGTGAAATACTTGACACATCGGAGAATGTTGTTAAAGTAGATTTCAGAAAAGATTAATGTTAGGTTATAAAGAGTTCATGTTAAAGAGAATAAAAGAAGAAGAAAGTAGTATGGTTGACCATCCTGCACACTACAATGCGTCAAGCATAGAGACTATAGATATTATAGCTTCTATAACTGGCGATGGTTTTGAATCTTACTTACAAGGAAACATCCTTAAGTATTTAGCTAGGTATAAATACAAGAATGGTGTAGAAGATTTAGAAAAAGCAAAATGGTATTTAAATAAACTAATTGAGACAGTAGGAGAAGACGAAGATGGCATCTAATATGTTACCAACTTCTTATCAGGAGTTCATACACAAGTCTAGGTATGCACGTTGGTTAGAAGCAGAAGGAAGAAGAGAGAACTGGGGCGAGACAGTTGGCAGATATGTAAACTTCATGGAGAAGTCTTTACTTGATAAGCACAACTACAAGCTAGACAAAGTTGATAAAGAGATGATGGAAGAATACATCACAGGTCTTAGAGTTATGCCATCCATGAGAGCTATGATGACTGCAGGGGAAGCCCTTGAAAGAGATAACACGTGTGGATATAACTGTAGCTATTTGCCAGTTGATAGTCCAAGATCATTTGATGAAGCTATGTACATACTTATGTGTGGAACTGGTGTGGGATTTAGTGTGGAACGTGAGAACGTAGACAAGCTACCTATCATCAGCGAGAACATGCAGAAGTCTGACGTTGTGATTTCAGTAGAAGATAGTAAGGCAGGGTGGGCAAAAGCCTACAGAGAGTTAGTAGCTTTGTTGTACTCAGGTATGATACCATCGTGGGATGTGTCTAAGGTTAGACCTGCTGGTGCAAAGTTAAAAATTATGGGTGGTCGTGCATCAGGTGCTGATCCTCTCGTTAACTTATTTAAGTTTACCATAGAGAAGTTTCAAAGTGCTAAGGGAAGAAAGCTATTTCCTATTGAGTGTCACGACCTTATGTGTAAGGTAGGAGAAGTTGTAGTTGTAGGTGGTGTCAGACGATCTGCTCTAATCAGCTTATCTAATCTTAATGATGATCAGATGGCACACGCTAAAACTGGTCAATGGTGGGAGAATGAAGGACAAAGAGCCTTAGCAAACAACTCTGTATCTTACAAGGGCAAGCCTAGTATGGAAACGTACATGAGAGAATGGTTAGCTTTGTATGAATCTAAGTCAGGTGAACGAGGTATGTTTAATAGACAGGCTGCAGATGATCAGGTAGCTAAGAATGGTAGACGACAAACAGGTCACATGTGGGGAACTAATCCTTGCAGTGAGATAATACTCAGACCTTACCAATTCTGTAACCTATCTGAAGTTGTTGTCAGAGAGACTGATGACCTAATGGAACTACGATCTAAGGTTAGGATTGCTACCATGTTAGGTACATTCCAATCAACTCTCACAGATTTAAAGTACCTGCGAAAGATATGGAAAACAAACACTGAAGAGGAAAGATTGTTAGGTGTGTCACTCACGGGGATCATGGATCATCCTGTGTTAGCTAGACACGTTGACTCTAAGATATGGCTACAAGAAATGAAGCAAGTAGCAGTGGATACAAACAAGGAGTATGCAGATAAGATAGGGATACCAAGAAGCACAGCTATCACATGTGTAAAACCAAGTGGTACTGTATCTCAGTTGACTGACTCTGCATCAGGTATTCATGCCAGACACAATCCGTTTTATATCAGAACTGTACGTGGTGATAACAAAGACCCACTAACACAGTTTATGAAGGAAGAGGGAATACCCTTTGAGCCTGATATCACAAAACCTGATAGTGTTACTGTCTTCTCGTTTCCTATGAAATCTCCTAGTGGTGCTATCACTAGAACTGAGATGAGTGCAATAGAGCAACTTGAGTTGTGGAAAATCTATGCACTTAACTGGTGTGAACACAAACCGTCTGTGACTATTTCTGTGAAGGAAGAGGAATGGATGGAGGTGGGTACTTGGTTGTATGATAATTTTGATATCGCTTCTGGCATATCGTTCTTACCATTCTCCGATCATACCTACCAACAAGCACCGTACCAAGACATAGAGTCTGAAGATTATCTGGAGTGGAAGGGTCGTGTACCTGCTTCACTTGACTGGGATAAGTTTTCACTGTATGAAAAGGAAGACAATACGAGTGGTTCTCGTGAGTTGGCTTGTACTGCAGATGCCTGCGAAGTTGTAGACTTGAGTTCAAGCTAATGATAGAGATACCAATCAGCGAAGATTATATGCGTCATGCGAGGGAAAAGGCTTCTTCTGTTGGCATACTGCAGGGAAGTATTACAGGTGGCACTAGCAATATAGTAGGTGCGATAGGCGAGATAATTGTAGCTGATACCATTGGGGCAACTGAAGCGAACACAGTTAATTATGATTTAGTAAAAGACGGAAACCGAATTGATGTAAAAACCAAACGGTGTAATACTAGACCACAACCAAACTATGATTGCTCAGTTGCATCTCATGGAACTAAGCAGGACTGTGACAGTTATGTGTTCGTGAGGATACTGACTGATCTCAGTAAGGCTTGGATTCTAGGTAGCATACCTAAGAAAGATTACTACGATAAAGCTACCAGATACAAGAAAGGTCAAGTTGACCCAAGCAACGGTTTTACGTTTAGAACCGATTGTTATAATTTACCAATAAGTAATTTAGAGCCGATCAATGAAATCAAAAGTCAAAGCAAAACTGTTCTCGATTGAAGCGTTCCTGACTAGGGATGGTAATGTCGAAGTACTCTACGATGTAGTAAACCACGATGAGTTTGAGAAGACTATGAACTTGGGGTTACCAATGTACGAGGGAACTACAAAGGTAACCCAATTCATAAAGTTTCTTGAGTCCAAAGCTAAAGAGATAATGGACAAGTCAGGTGGGTATCTGTGATACAGTGGTGGGAGATGTGGTTAGTTGTAGCCATAACAATAAACACCACTATCAACACGATAGTATTTTTTAAGGGTCGTAAGATATCGAGGGCTAGGGATAAGCCTACTTCATTATCTTAAAGTCTTTACCAGATATTTTACCGTCTTTATTCTTATCCAATTTAGATTGGTTGCCTACTAAGCCACCACTTTTGTAAGATGCCATTTTAGGTTTCTTAACCTTACCTCCTGCCATCATACCCATGCTGAACTTCTTCTTCTCAGTCATGCTACCCATAGGACTCATCATTGATGCTTGACCTGTACTGGATTGTCTGTTGCTTTCGGCTAACCCACCCATGTTATATGAAGGTGCTTTTGCACTTCCCCCCATCATCATAGGTTTTCTCATGGATACTCCACCCCCATAATTCATGCCTTTACGTGGTCCGTTGTAATAAGTTTTCATTATCTATTTCCTCTTTGTTCTTTTACTGTTGTTGGGTACACTACATTTTTAGATTTCCAATAGTTCTCGGCATTGTAGTGGGTGTCGTGTTCTAACTGTAAAGTGTTTCTTAAAGCAGTAGCTGAGTTTTTTATAATAGCTTTTACAAAATAATCTGCGTCTGCTTCTAACACTCTTGTCGGGTCGTTCATAAGATTCAAGATAGTTGAAGCAACTCTCTCATCATTCATTATTGTATTTAGTATTGCACCATCTGCCATTGCTGAGTATCTTATAGCCATCTCTGCCATGACGTATTCTTTACTGACCATACCCCTAGCTATGTTAAAAGCTTTAGACAAAGTGTTGTTTAATGTGAATCCCGGATTAGGACCTACAGCACTTACCCCACTCTGACTGGCTCGTCTTAGAACACTCTGGGCATCCATCTTAGTTCCGTGCCTATACATAGCTACAAGAACTTCTTTTTGTACAGAAGTTACTCCTGCTGAATCCATTAGCTTATTAAATTTTTCTGATTGAAAAGACAAAGCAGTTCTTACTCCTGTTTCACTTACTTCATCAAACCCAGTTAAAATAGCAAAAGGTATTTCAGGAGTCTCGTAGGAACTTATAGGTATTTCCTTGCCTGTGTAACTTTTCCACATACTACCATTCTTCTCTTCTCCTCCTGCATACCTTAATACGTCAGCCACAAGAGATTGTAGTGTTTTATCTTTTTGTTCTAACGTCATTCTTCCTTCGTCAACTAGCCTACTGAGATCATCTACGTATTTATCTACTGAGTTAGGATTACCTTGCATTATAATATCGTTGTAAAAAGAATCACCTGTCATGTTATCTTTGTATAACCTACTATTTTCATAAGCTTTAATTCGTTCTTCTTCAAACAATTTAACAGTGGAGTTTTGGTTAACAGCCTGTTCGTTTTTAACTAATTTAACAAAGTCCTTGTGAGTGTCTTCAAATTTCTTAGATGACATTATGGCATTAGTTATGTGTTCTTCTGATCTTAACATGTCTGTAATATTAAAAGCTGGCATAGGAATAATTTCACCGTCTGGCATCTTAACGTTAACCGTTATAAGTTCTTCCATTTTTCTAATGTATTCATCCCAGTTTTTAAATTCCCCACCACTAGGTAAAGATAAAGCTTTAGGTACGTTTAGCTGACCCTTATCTTTTATTATTATACCACCCAAATTTGTTTGTTCTAAATTAGGAACTTGCCCTTTTTTTATTTGGGCAGCCACATTGCTAAGACCTTTTGACGAGACAAACTTGCTGTACATAAGGGATTGTAAAATTTCGGATAATGCGTTTAGCCCTGCTTCTCCTTCAGGACTGCTTAAATCAAACACAGGCTTAACCATAGAACTTAACTGATCAGCAGTAGGCTCTACATATCTACCATTTACTTTTACTAACAAGTTCTCTGGGAGAGTGGTTGCAGTCGAGGCAAAGGTAGCAACCAGTCTTTTCATTTCATTTTCAACAAACATTGCCGATTTATCATTGGGATTTATAATGGCGTTAATCAAGGGATCAAAAATCTTAGTTGCATCTTTTGAAGTTATAGTTGTTGTTTTTCCATCCATGCCTATAAATTTGATAGGAGAACCATCACTCAAACTTAATATTTGATCTCCTACAGTATTTTTATCAAACCTTTGTTTTTCAAGTCTGGCTATAGTCCTTGCATTTATCACCCCGTTAAAAGCTTCATCGTTAGTGGCATTACCCCAAACTCTAAAGTCTTCATCCATTAAATTAACAATCTGTATTCCCAAAGCTTTTATTGTTGGGTTTTTATTTTTTGCATACACTTGCATTGTTTGTCGAAGATTCTCAAATTGCTGAGGGCTTGCTACAAAACTTAAATCTTCTGCGTTAAAATCTAAACCTTCTTTATTTTTCAAGTAACTTAAAAGTTGAAAGTTAGTCATACTTTCTGAGTCAGTTAAACCATACTGTCTACGTATAGCACCGTTGTTATTAGCTTCTAATCTAAACGACTCAAGAACTTCATTACCATTTTTAAATTCAGTACCCCCAGATTTATTTATTATGCTTATAATTTCAGGGTCATTAAACAACCTTAACATTCCTGTTTCTGCTGCCCCATTTAAATTATCTAATAACTTTCCCCCTGTGCTACCTCCTAATACAGAACTAATACGAGGGTTACTTAAGTCTGTAACACTCATCTTTGTTTCTACAGAATAAGCTTCAAACAAATCAAATATCTTAGTGCCTGTGTTACTAAAATCTATCGTTTCTGTTTTATCCACTTGGCTGTAAGCATTTATTATCTTGGCTTGCGAAGAAGATTCTATAATAGATGCTAAAGAAAGAACAGTCTTGTTAGCATTGTCTATAGAATTACTTTGGTTGCTAGTTAACTTTAATCTTCTATTAGATTCTGTTAAAGTTTTTACAAGGTTAGCAGCGGACTTTTGTACATCCCCTTGTTTTATAAGTATATCAGCTTCACCTGAAGAAGTAGTTTTACTACCTGTTAAATAAGCTACGGACTTTGCTCTTAACTCAAATAGTTTAGTTAGCATGTTCTCAGGTCCTGCCCCTGAAGTCCAATAGGTTAATAAGTCTGCGTTAGAGGAGTTCTCAAGTTCACTTATAAAGTTATCTATATTAGAAACCTCTATTGCTTGTTCTCTTTTAAATTGACTTATAGCATTTAAGTTAATTGAATCGTACATGCCAGCCATTTTTTTTAATCTTGATATCACCTCTGGGGCAACACCCCCTACGTTCTCCATATTTAAAATGTCTGCTTTTAAACCATCAATAGTTTCACTTAAAGCTGCTATTCGTTCTTCTCCAAACTTCTGAGTTTTTATAGAATTTCTAACATTTCTTTGAAAGTTTTTTATATCTTTTTTAGAAAAAGCATTGTCTTTTAATTTTAAATCTTGGGCGTATCCGTGAAAAACACTTATGCCTGCTGAGTCGGCTAAACTTAACACAAGCTTATCTTGTATTCCTTTTCGGAATTGTTCAGGTATATCCTTAGTAATTGTGTGAATGTCTTTAATAGACTCCATCATGTTCTTAACTAGGATGTCAGATTCAACTTTATCAAGTTTTAAAGCGTTTTTTGTAAATTCATCTATCGTTCTTATTCCTGAAGTGGTTATTGACAGAGAATCTTTTATTTTGTTTAAGGCAGTTAAGTCAGGGTTTAACAACATACCCTTACCGTATCCAAATAGTACAATGTTAGCGAGACTTTCTATTCCTAACTTAACTTGAAAAGCTTTATTCTCTACTGCGTTTGTGATTAAAGGTACTTTAAGAACAGATTGGTAACTATAAAACTTCTTAACTCCCCCAAAAAGTAGATAAGCCGCCACAGCTACTCCTTCTCCCATAGCCCCATCTCTACCTTCTTCCTGATTAGCCCACAAGCTTCTACCTGTGGCTTGTACCATAGCTATTGTTAAATCTTGTCTTGGGTTAAGACCAAAGTTAATAGCATTTGCCCCAGCTAATTTATACATCTGGTAGTTTCTGTTATTTTTTAGAACAGCTAGTTCATCACTTAACTGCTCTGCATATTTAGTTTGACCACTAACCCTTGCATCTTTTAGAGCAACGCTCTTTTCACTTATCTTTGTTTGTAGCCCAGACATATTAATTTTTACACTTTCGTAATTAAACCTTTTGTTTACTGTGTTGGCTATTCTATTTGCACTAAATCTAGCAAGCCTACCCCCATTTGAACTTTGTAAGGCTAATTCTCTTGCTGCTTCGGTTATAGATACGTTGTGAGTTAAAGCGTAGCTACTGGAAGCTGCTAGCTTCTTATCTATAGTATTAAGTTTAAATGGTATCTGGCTATTAGCACCATATTTTTTTGTATGAAGAAATCTTTGTGTGGCATTGATACCATCATTTACTCTTTTTGCAAAAACAAAAGGGGCAGTTACAAACTTGTAAGATACAGCCGCTTCAGCAATAAACACAGCCACTTGTTGAAAGAACCCCATCTCATCTACTGCGTATTCAAATACTTCGTTTGCAAATTTAGGAGTTACAAAATTCTTTTCATACACTTCCTCCCCATCCACATTAATTTTTTTATTGTAACCCTGTCTTTCAAATTCTTCAGGAGATAGTTTTCTACGATAATCATCCCTGACTAACTCATTGACAATCCTGTGCCTGTCTGCATCTGGTAATAACTTTGAAAGACCAAATGCACCGTCTCTTCTAAATTCAACTAATTCTTTTTCCATATCAGCAGAAAACCATGTGTCTCTACTTTGGTCAGCCCCTAACAACCCTGCAGCTTTATTGTATCCCCCCTCCATAATTTCAGGAAGATAAAATCCCATACCTTCTTTTAAGAATCCTATAAGTTCGTAGCTTCTTCGGGCAAGGTTTGCTCCCATAGTAGGGTTAAGTCTTCTTGCAATGGACTTTAGTATGTTCTTATCAACTGGTGCATCAGCTTTTGTCTTTGACCATGTCATAAAGTTAGCTTCACTCAGTGACTTTTTTTCTAAGATAGTTCTAGTGTTAGGCATAAGAGTTCTTGTAAAAACGTTCTCTTGAACAGGAACATTATCCATAGACTCAGGAGCAATCATTTTATTTGTAGAAGCATCTATTGGAAATGCTCCCGTTTCATACACTCCTGTACTTAACTTTTCACTTGTAGGTACAGAACGGGTATACATACTTTTAAATAGATTAATTTTTTCATCTAGTGTTTGTTGGTTAGGAAGGGTTTGTCCTGTTGTGTTCGCACTTTGTATAGTTTTGTAAGCTTCAATACCTTCTTGAACAACTGAAGCATCTATCTTGTTACCAGCTTGAAACATAGAATTGATGTCAACTTCTTCTCGTAGAGCCTTTTGAAAAAACTCATCTTGAATACCTCTAACGTCAACTTGGACACTATCACTTTCTTCTGCTTGGAAGTCAACAATGTTTCTTTTGGGGTCATTAACGTCTGCTCCCGGAAACCTGTTAGCTACTCTTCCACTTTCTAAAACTTCAGGGCCTGCCCCTAGATAATCTATAACTGTTGCCATTATAATCTAAACCCTCTTTCTTGTAGCTCTTTAGATGTTAACATTTTGCCCGAACTATCTGTGTAGATAGGTAAATCTATTGCTACATTACTACGCTCGTCATTTTTATTTTTTACTTCATACACTTGGTTGTTAGTGTTAGCAGGGGTATGACTTCGTACAACGTCTAATACGTAAAGGTTTCTTGGTAAGCTATTGTTAGTCTCATATCTGTCCTTGTACTTTCTTACCATATTTATAGAGCTAGTCATTTGCCTTACCTTTTTAAAAATTGGTATTGCTTTTATAGCTCTAATGTTTTTCTTTAGTACAACGTTTTCACTATTTGCATCTACGTTTGTAAAGACTTCAAGAATGTTGTCATTTATTGTTTGTGCGGCTAGGGCATCGTTTCTAAAGCCCATTAGAAATTCTTTAGTGATATTGTTAGTCGCAAAAAAGGAAGCTGTAATACTTTCTAAAGCAGCTTTAAAATCTCTGTCTGATATTCTACCGTTGGGGTCAAGGTTTTTTGCTCTGTTATACGCTATTGTTATTAGACCTGATTTTACTTGGGCATCAGCAAGTCTAGCATCTGTCCGTTCCATAAATTTGTTCATGCTTTTTACAACACCAACTCCTTCACCTTCTTCAAAAGCTGAAACTCCAAACTTTTCTAGTACGTATGTACTCCCTGCTATAACAAGCCCCGAATCTGCCAGAACTAAATCTTGCACGATACTTTTAAAACTTGTTGTTAACTGGGATTGGTTGGCGTTTACAGCTATATTGTTGATTGTTTTGTTTAAAACTCCTATGTAAGCGTCAAGCCTATCTGAATTTTCTATTATAGCTTCTCTATCTAATTGACCTTTACTTAACTTTTGTATTGCTACATCAATTTGCTCTTCTGAATATCCCAACTTTCCAGCATCTTTTTCTATTTTAAAATCATCACTCATAAGAGAAGACACCACTTGAAACACATCAGCATCACTGTCTATGTCTTGGTTAATTATAACACGAGCCATAGCAGCGTAGTCTTTTTTTCTTAACCTAACAACACTTTTAATGTTAGGTACTTGTTTAAAAATAGCGTTGCTGGCTTTGTACAAATTGACAGCACCTTGTGCTACACCATTACTATTCATACTAAACCCATTTTCCCCGAAGAATTGTTCGTAGTATCCCTCATCTTTCATCATATCAACAACACTGTTAAACCCTTGTGCTTTTGAAAATTCTATAATTTCAGGGGTAACAGAGACAGTTTGATCTTGACTACCATTCCTTAATCTTATTTGAGTTACAGGTAAAGGTGTACCTGTTTCTAATCCGTTTGAAGTCTGATGGGTAGCCACGTTTTTATTCATGCTATACCCTGTTACCACTTGTCCCATAGTAGTACCATGTATAAAAGCTTTTATCTCTTCTATCTTATACAAGTTCGGAAAACTACCTGCATAGTCCTCCTCATTCTCTTGTATTTTATTCCCATCTTTATTATAAGTTGCTGTAGTTACTAAAGTGTTATGATTTTTTATTACAGCCATAATATCTGTTTTAAGGTTAGCCTTTTCTTCTTCAGGTAGGGATTCTATAAACCCTTCAATATCTACTACTTTGGTTGAATCCCCAACTTTTATTCTAAACTTTCCTTTATTAAGTTTTATTAAAAATTGATTTGCTGTCTGCCTGTTTTTACCTATCTCCCCTATAGTTTTAGGAAAAAGATTTTGACCCCCATAAGTTACGCCTGATTTACCTTTTCCTTCACCAGTTTTGTTCATAGCTTTAGACATGGCTGTAAGGGTCATATAGTCAGCATATATTTTTTGTTCTGCTGCTTTGTTAGACTTAGAGTACTCTTTAATTTTACCCCCTTTTACCATCTTTTGTACAGCTTCATTATTAATTATAGACTTTGCAAAAATACCTTTTGACGCTTCAGTAGTTAAATAATCTTTGGTGTTGGTTACAGCAATGTCAAGAAGGTCCCCTACACTCATCTTACTTCCTTTTTCTGAAGCAAACATTGTCTGAAAGCCCTTAAGAAAGAACTCAGCTTTAGTGTCTATAATAGATTTGTCTTCATTTCTAGGTAGCCCATCTAAAAACTGTGTAACTGTTGCTAAAGGGTTCTTTGAAGCTTTAATTGCATCTTTCATAGTATTTATGTTTGTATCTGATAGCCCATCAGCTTCAGTTCCTTGCTCTGCCTTATTATCTAAAGCCCAAAACAAAGCACTCTTTGTGGCATTGTTACCTCTGTATTCTGTGATATTCCCTGCTTCTATAGGTTTTCCTGTGTTTTGATCTACAGGTCTTCCTCCATCAATGGTTACACTTAAAGGACCTTCAAACGCTTCTTTAGTTGTCACTATGGGAAACAGATTGTCCCTAAGGGCTATAGCTTGCTCACTAGTTTTAGCAGTGCTAAACAATTTGTTTTGCCCTTCAGTCAACGTTTGAGTTGCTGCAGTTGCTTTCAGTAATTTGTATAGCTGAGGTTGGTCATCTTTAAACTTTGGATTAGCAGCTATGTAGTTTGCAGCATAAGTGGAGTTACCTGAACTAGCTTGAACAAGTTGTTTGTCTATCTCAGTCATTTCCACGTTGCCCATAGCTTTTAACATAATAGAGGAGTATATATCAGGACTTTGTTGATACAAACCTTTAGCTCTATTTGTAAATGCAGGTCTGGTTAAAAATTTGTATGCTAAACTTTGACTGCTAAGGGCAGTGTTTGTCAATGAGTCTTGGTCTTCTTTTTGTTTTAACGCGGCAGCTTCTGCCTTAGCTCTTGCATCCTTTTTTTCTTGGGTTCTACCCATCACAAAAGATTCCATAGCTCCATTTAACACACCAAATGCAACAGGTGAACTACTTAACTTATCAAAAATATTAGCCATTTATTTACCTTTTCGTATGGTGCTATTTAACTCTTCTCTTAAAGTTTCAAACATAGCAGGGTTATTATTTTTCATTAACGTAAATAAAGATTCATCATCTATCCTATCTTTATTCATTCCACCATCATCTTTTTCAAACATGCGATAGGCAACGTCTTCTTCTTCGGCTATGTAAGCAATGTAAACTCCAAGAGGACCTTTTGTTAATAGTCCTACATCTAAACTAAACTTGCCACTTTCAAACCCGTCTATAACCCAAGTCTCTACAATGTGTTCCACCGACACTCCTGCCAACAACAACTTCATCATGTCCCCTCTAAATCTAGGATCATCTAATCGATCTGTAGCTTCTTGTAAAACAACATCTGGGTCAGACATTTCAGGGGGGTTTCCCCACGCCCATTTTTTATTTTCACTAGTAAGTGAGGTTCCCGGAATAGATTGTGCAAAAGGGTCTTTTGCTTCTATAGACCCTGATCTTACGTTTGTTTGTGTTTGTATATTATCCATTGTATTACCTTAAGCTGTGGGTACACCCGATGTTTTATAAGACGCTGTAAACCCTTTGACATTTGCATCACCTGCTACTGTCATGGTTGACTTTAACGCTGGTCTTCTTTTTGCAACGTAATTTTCTGCTTGTACTTGTCTTAAGTTGTTATCCCGTGAAAGATTGTTTGAAAAGTATCGGTAGGCTGTCTCCATGTTAGGTATCCCTAATCCAATAGGCTGATCCATACTTTGCAAAGATGCTTTTGCTCCACCCCCACTTGTTCTTGTACTCATTTTACTTGGAGTAGCAAACCCAGCAGATTCTTGTTTTTCAGAAAGTGAATTATAAACCTCTGCTCCTTTTTTAGCCACACCAAGTACCGTTATAACTGTATCTAAAAAATCAAATCCCGACATCTACCAAGCTCCTATTACTTTAATTATATTTGATGCTAACGTTGCTTTATTAGCTGCAGAATAAGCATCAGAATTTGCCGCAGCATCTAAAGCTTGAATAACCTGCTCATGTCTTCTTTGTAATTCTGATTCAGAAGCTGTAAAGTTAAACGTAGCATTGTCTCTGTATTTTTGCCACAAATCATTCATAGCAGTCGAACTAACATTATACATAAGCTGTGTGTTTATACGATTAGTTTCATTTGCAACTGCTGTGTTGGCTGTGTTAACTTCTCTACGCCATTTAACATTTGATTGATCAATTATGTTTCTCATATTAGCATTAAACTTTTCACGTTGGTCTTTCATACTAGCGTTGTACTCTGCAAATGAGTTTTCTTGATTTATGTTGTTTTGTTTAATTGCAACATCCCTGTTTATGTTGGCTGTATCAACTTGAACTCCCAACTCTGCAAAATACTCTTCTACTTGAAGTTCGTTCTTTGCATTAAATTGTTGTTTAGCATTTTCAGCCGCAGACTCCGTTAGAGCTGCCTGAGCTAAAGCATTATATTTTATAGCGTTAGATTGTTGTTGAGCATCTAATTCTTTTATATCTATTGACAATAAAGCTTGTGCGTTGCTTATTGCACCTTTAGTACGTGCATCTGCGTTTTGCCTGTCCATTGTAGCAATTTGTAAAGCATTTTGCAAGGCTGCTTGTTGCCTGTTATCTAAATTTTTAAGTTGTATATTACCATAAGCACCTGCATCTCTAGCAGCAATAGAAATACCAGATTCCATAACAGCCTGAGTTAAAGCTGCGGCAGCCATGCTGGATGCACCTAGCCCCCTAGACTGCATTATAGCAGTAACTTTTCTTGCCGCAGGGGATGCCCAAGCAGGGAGAGGTTCTCCATCTTCTATGCCACCTAGCAAAGATTCTAGTTGGTATTTTACTGTAGCTTTCTCATCCAGTGCTTCTTGAGCAGGACTTGCTGTTGCACCTGCAGATAATGTTGCATCTGATATATCATCTAAGTCAATTAAATCAGAAGAACTAAAATCAGAGGTAGCTCCTGTATATGTTTGACCTTCTAAAGTAGTTGTAGCACTTGCAACAGGGTCTGTTATTTGACCTAAATTTTCAGTCGCTGTTGGCTTAGTTATTTTTTCTATTGTAGTTGGGTCTAAAGTTTTAGGAGTTACAGACGGAACATCTGTTTCTGACAACGTTTGACCTTGCGTACCCAGTAGTTCATTCTCTTGAACTCCTTGCGTAATTGGCGTTACCTGAGTTTCTGCAGTTCCTACTTTACCTGCTAAGTCTTCAGTTTTAGTTTCTAAATCTATCGCCATATCTGTTTCCTATTTCATAACTATTGCGACTACTAAAGCAACTACACCTAAAGTTCCTACCATAGACATAGCTTCTATTCGCCACATTCTTTTGTCTAGTGCTTCTAGTTTATCGTTGACTGCTAACGGATGGCACATTCTTTCTCGTGAGCATCAAGTTCTAGCTGTACTTTTAGTTCAGGTTGCATGTTTAACTTCATCAATCAGCATCTGCTATTGAGTTGCCATCTATTGCTGCCCACACAAGGATTGCTTTGTAGTATCTGTTGTTAGGGTCTAGTGGTATATGATACAAAATTCCATCAATAGTAGCTTGAATATTGTTGATTTCATTTTCATTATTAGGAAATAACTTATTATAATATTTTGCATTTTCGAAATTCATTTTAATCTCCTATAATTCTGCATCTAATGTTAAAGCCCTAATATCAGAGTATTTACCTTCAGCACTAGTATCTCCAGCCAATCCAATATAATGTCTATGGTCATTCCCTTCTATAGCAGGATGACCATTTACAAAAGTACCATTAGTTGCACCAGTAAGAGTAGCAGTAGCGTCTGCTCTCATTGTGGTAGGCAGAAGATAACTTGCTCGTCTATACTTCCCTGTACCATCAGTAACAATAGGGTAAAGCCAAAGATAATTACCAGAAGTTAACTTGGGGTCTTGAAAATATCTCTGGCACAAAGCTAGTTCTTCTCCAAACGACCTATGCTCAAATGGTGTGGCTTGATTGCCTAATTCAATTTGTAATCCAGTAAGAAAGAATGTTCTATTTGTGCTGTCAAAGAAAGATGTTTGACTGTCACCAATTCTTAAATTGTTTGTTGCATGCCAAGTATTTTCAGCAAATGTACCACCACTAAAAGTTGTTCCACCATGTAACCAAATACCTAAAGTAAAAGCATGAGTGTTATCATCATCTACTGCCGCACCTGCTGTATCACCTGCAAATGTAATTGATACTCTTGTCCAATCTGTAGTTACATTAAATGTTTTACCAGTATTTCTTCCATCTTCTTCATTTCTCCACTCAAGAGTATAAGTAGCACTTGCATTACCCTTTACATAAAATGAAACTGTTATTGGTTGGGCAGAAGAAGAACCATACATTAATTGTTGTACATCTTGACCTTCAAATTTTGTTTGTAAAATCAATGCTTCTGAAGCTGAAATAGATGTATCTGCTGTAGTGCAGTCTAATTTCATACAGTTAGCAAAGCCAGTAGGACCATCAGCAGTTTGTGACATTGTAAAACGACCTGCTGATGTCGTTGTAAAATTAAACCTATCAATAGCAGGATATGCTTCATTTGTTGCACCAACACCAGTAGTAGTTGTTGCTCTCTGCGATATTTGCATCGCCCCATTGATGACAAGATTCCGTCTCCCACCAATCTGGCTATTGGTTGCGACTTCACCTATCTTTGCTAATTCTGCTGCTTTACTCATTTGTTATTCCTTTTGTTTATGCTACTAAATATCCTGAAAAATGTGTGTAGTGGATACTTCCAATAATGTCTGTTTGTGCAGTACCAGCATTTTGGTTTATAATAATATTTGCTGTATCAGAAGCATCCATATCTGCAAATATTGAATAGGATACAGAATAATAAACTAAATCAGCAGTAAACTTAGGGGCAAATATATAATCATATGACCTATTACTTGTATTAATATTTATTGAGTAAAAATTAGCTGCTGTGTCAAGGGCCCCTAATCTCATTGAAATATTAAAAAAATATCTACCAGTAACTGGTGCTACAAATCTATTATTGCCTAAATCAAAGTCTGCGTTTTGGTCGAAGTGTTCAGCCGCCCACACTACAGTTTCTCCACCAATAGCTACGTTAGATTGGTCTGTGTTATTTTTAGTGGCATGAAAAGCAGGTTGTAGTGGTTTGGTTATAATACCAGCTGCATCAAACCTCATAGAGTCTGTTGTTCCAAGAGTGCCACCTAAACCTATAACTAAGCTATCATTGGTATCATCCACTCCTATATGATAATCTTGAGCATTGCCATCAAATACAATCTTTGCATCTTCTGCTCCAGCATCACCAATAGTAAGAGTTGGAGTTGTACCACCTAAAGTTATAGGACTAATCACATTACCTGTTACACTAAGAGTACCACCTATTCCTATGTTACCACCAAATGAACCACCACTTCCTGCACTTACTGTGTCAGCTACGGAGAATACATCAAAGGCTATTATTTCAACTACGTCATCAGCCGATGCACCCTGTACTAAAACTACAGATGTTCCTGTTGTTGATGCGTAATCATCTACTGCTTTTAACTTTACACCATTTTGATAGACATCAAGATATGCAACGTCTACATAGACAAGGCTGATGTTATTTTCATCATTGCCACTAAAGCTAGTTTGATTAGCTGTAGCTACATAAACAAATCGTCTACGCACTCCATTTGAAGGGGATGTTCCTATATATGCCATATTTTTTTATTCCTTTGGATACTTGTCTTTGACTGCTTTAATAGTCTTCTTCCACTCATCTACACCATTGTGGTATATGTCATCTAGTTGGTTTGCAATAGTTGGATAATCTGTTGCTCTATCTCTTTGATATTTTTTAGCTTCCCATTCTGATTTAAGAGTTGCCATATGCTCTGTTCTTTTTGTTTTGTCATCATAATCAGATTGACCAAAGCGAGAAACTATTTCTCTCCAAACTGAACTGTGTGAATCTTCCCATGTTTTTAATTCTAAATAATTCATAATAATCTCCTATGCCAATCGGCAACCTCCCCATTTACTATGTCCTTTATAATAATCTGATGCTGTTGCAGCACAAACTGCTATGGTATCTCCACTTGCTAAAGGAATAATGTGTGTTGCTGTGTGAACATGGTCATTGTCAAAATCATCAAAAAAACTCGCAAATTCACTGGATGAATTACCAAAATTAACTTTTGCTGAGTTTTTTAAAAAGCCAAAACCATTGGTAGCATCATTCTGTGCCGAATAAATAGAAAACCAAAACATATAAACACCTGCTGCAGGAGCAGTAAATTTATAGGTTGATGTGTTATAACAACTATCTGTATCAAAACTATCACCAGTAGAATCGTCAGCAAATTGAACAATAACACCATCCGAAATTGCAGCCCACGCATCAGCATTTCCTCTAGCTGAAAAAGCATTAGTGCCACTTACTGTTCCACTTACAGTTCCTGTCAAAGCATAGTCATCATCTAGTTTTAATATGGTATTGTCTACAGCATCTAGTGCAAGTCCACCTGTTAATACTTTTGTTAATGCCATTCTTTACTCCCTAAAGTGCGTTTGCATCATCTCTCTCTTTACGAGTTTTATAGTCATCTCTTGCAATTACAAGTGCAACAAAGTCTGCTTGATTAGATGGTATGCTATCTGTAAAGCTAGAATCTTCCATCAACTTAGTTGTCCACTCTCGTTGCATACGCTTCCAACAGTTATTTATCTTACCAGTCATTGCACCATCAATCCATTCATCTAAGCCTGAATTATCAGCTGGGTTGTTGTATAAGTCATTGTCTAGTATATTCTGTTGTAAGTCTGTTAGTGTTATCGTCTTATCGTGATTTGCCATTTTGTCTCTCCTTTATGATTGAGTTATTTCACTCTTGGCTTATGCTATCCTAATAAATAGCCCATGAATATTGAGTTTGTAGGTATATCAGCCTGAGCTGTTCCACCACCTTGACTAAATCTGACGATTGCTGTGTCACCAGCATCCATATTATTAGTAACACCTATATTTGCAGGATAATAGTTTAAGTCAGCACTAAAGTTAGGGTCTATAAGGTCATAAAAAGTTCTATTTGAAGTTTTAATATCAAGCTGAATAAAAGTGGCTGCACTATCAACATTCTGAATGTATGTGGAAAAACCTAAAAAATATATGCCTGCTACAGGAGCAGTAAATGTATTACTAGCAAAGTTTGCTCCTACATCATATCTTTCTGTGCCAAATACCACAGTCGTTGTAGCAACAGCCATATTTGCTTGTTCAGAAGATGGTTGCACTAAAAAAGCAGGTTGTCTTGGCTTGGTGATTATGCCATTGACATCCATCTGCATTGTTAAAATATTGTTGTTAAAAAAGGTCATTATCTCATTGTTTTGCTCGTAACTAATCTGACCCTTTCTTGAGTTAGCAGCATCGCCTGCGGCTGTGTCAGCAAAGAATATTGAACCTTTATCACCAGCATTACTCCCAGTAAAAATTGTTATACCATTATCGCCACTACCAGTTCCTACAATTAAATTATTAGCTACAGGGTCAAAGTCAGTATTGGTTGTACCAATAGTAGTATTACCTGTAAACGTACCTGTTGTTGCAGTCAATCCTTGTGTGCTTGGATGTCCTACAGTTCCTGCTTGAGATGCTAAGTAATACACAAATATATTATTACCTGAGTTTGTACTAGGAGCAGCACTAAATGTTAATGTTGTTCCACTACTAACTGCATAACCTACTGATGGCTCTTGAACTACACCATCAACAGATACGAGTACGTCTTCATCTTGGGTTACAACTTGCTCTAAGGTAAATGCTACAGTAGAACCATCACCCGAATAAACAGATGCAGCTCTATTAGACACAAACCTACTAGCAGCAGTATTACCTATATATGCCATATTATGTTATCTCCATTATACTCAATGTACCTGAAAGTTTATCTGCAACACTACAGTCTACAGTAAGTTGGTCTGTTGTTTCTAACACGACCTTACTGCCTGTAAGTATTTCCAAACTACCACCGACAGGGATTGGTGCATCTTTTACAAGAAGACTTGTTCCGTTTGCTGTGTTGTTTGTAATTGCTCGGTTAGCTGTATCACTCACTAGTCTAACAATAGTTGTTACTTGAGCAGTATGTATGTTGGTCAGTATTAAACCAAGAACCACTGTTGTTGTACTACTTGCTGCAGTGTATATAACGTAGGGAGTACCTGAAGCGTTTGGCTCAGCTGCAAAGTTAACTACCTTAAATGTATTTGCCATCTCTTTTTCCTTATCCTAATGCTATTGCAAGAGCCACTGCCGAATCGGCTGCACTTGCATCTGTTAATGCTGTTAGTACACTAACATCCATTCTTTTAAGTGTGCCACCGTCACTTACTAGTAATTCATCTGTTGTAGCAAGACCAGAAGTAAGAGCAGTCTGTCCTGATATTACATTATTATTTAACATAGAACCTTCAACTGAAGTTGCAGCAATTGTAACTGCACCAGTGTTTGCTATTGTTACGTCACCACTTATAGCAACTTCTTGAAAGCTAGTTCCATCAGCTACTAATATCTTAGTAGACGTAACATCGGGCATAATAAGTTGGGCCCCTAATGTTAAGTTACCTGTGATAGTAGCAGTAGTAGCCATGTTAACTGCACCATCAATATCAACTACATCTAAGTTTGTAGTACCGTCTACGTCTATATCCCCAGAGATATCAAGACTTGCTACTATGGAAGTTCCCGTTAGGGTTGGTGTAGTAAGTGTTTTGTTTGTTAATGTGTCTGCTGATACAAGAGATACAAGAGTTGAGTTAGCCCCAGCAGGTAATAACATAGTGTTTGTAACCCCAGCAGAGTGTGGTTGCCCTTGTACTATTTGCCCATGACTATTACTTTCACAATTAAACTGTACTGCACCAGAAGCACTGTTACCCCTAACAGCTATTACTCCTGTACCTTTTGCTATTAAATTTAAATCAATATTAGAATCGCCACCAGTTGCTTGTAATATTGGTCCTTGCAAGAAAGCTGTAGAAGATGCAGAGTTTGTAATGTCAAATTGATTTACTGCACTGCCTGTAGTCTGAAATATTATCTGCTCATTACCATTCTCATCACCAATAAAGTGAGCATCATCTATTAATATGTTCTGTGAGTTAGTATCTAAATTACCACCTAGTTGTGGCGATGTGTCTTCTACTACATTAGAGATAGCACTATCTGAAGCAAGTCCTGCTGTTAATGTAGACCTAGTAATCTTTTTAAGACCCCCACCAGAAGCATCTATTGCTAACAGTATATCACCACTAGCAGCAGTTCCTATCTCAGATAAGTCTGTAATCACAGTAGGGTTAAAATTAGTACCATCTGCTATAAGTAAAGCACCTGCTGTGTTAGTACCCATAACTAAGTCATCGCCTGATATAGTTAAGTCACCACCTACAACTAAGTTTCCTGATACATCAACAGCACCATTAATATCAACAGTTGTAGCTGCAATTTGTATTTCTGTATCTGCGACAATATCCAATTGCCCATCTGCACTGGAATTAATAAACAATCCCGTATCACGAAACAATATTTTTTTATCTGTAGCTAAAGTAGTGTCTGCCGCAATACTAGTAATAGTGGCAGAGTCAATAGTGGCAGAGTCAATAGAAGCAACATCAATGTTTGCAGTACCATCTAAAAACAAGTTACGCCACTGTTGACCTGCCGACCCAAGATCAAATGTGTCATCTGTGTTAGGTATAATGCTTGAATTTATATCTGCACCAAAGACTACGTTGTCACTAGCAGCATCACCCATAGTGATTGTACCACCATTGAATGTAGTTGTTCCTGTTACAACAAGATTACCACCTACTCCTAAGTTACCTGAAATATCTACAGCACCATTCATGTCAATAGTTGTAGCAGCTATCTGTATCTCTGTATCGGCTACAAGGTCTAGTTGTCCATCTGCACTGGAATTGATGTATATTGCTGTGTCTCTGAACTGTAGCTTCTCTGTAGTAGCAATAAGTATGTCATCACTAAATTCAAAATAGTCCTCGTCTTCCATCCATTTCATTACACCATCGTTGGTTTCGCCATCGTAGGTGATTGTTATATCCGTGCCTGCAGTACCATTACCTATAGTAATAGCAGTACCTAATAACTTAGTTATAGGTCCTCCTTCTGCAGTTGTACCATCGTGGGTATGACCTGTATTTATTGCAAACGCTGCTAATAGTTGGTTAAACTCGTCATTGGTATGTGCTGAAGTAATCGTATCTCCGTCAGCATATGAGGACTGTCTTGTATATGTTGCTCCCATTTAACGTCTAGCTCCTAATTGGTATTCTAACTGAAATCCCTTGATTGAATAGGGGGCAGTGACACCTCCATCGTTAATTCTTAATGCCACAGCAAACCCTGACCCCTCAACTGCTTGTCTAACTAGGGGCTGAGAAGGACCTCCGTATACACCTGATCCATACTTTGATGTTCCATAAATAACTGCAACTTCTGCTGAATCAAGGGGATACGCTGCAGGTCTAGAAGATGTGGCACTCTCGTAGTCATATCTAACAAACATATCTGCATCAATAACTGATTCAGGTTTATAGTTTATTATTACTTTTTGCATGTGCTTACGTATTCCCGGATCATTCATTGTAAGATCAGGGCTACGGTATTTTCCATTTATAGTCACGCCATCAAAATCATTGCCTTGCTCTTGTCTTTGAATAAACCCTGACACTGCTCCGTGAAGAGCAATAACATCCCCATCATCTACAAATGTATCTGTGCAAGTGGGCTTAATACCTTTTATCTTAGAAAACTCAAAAGCTTGACCTTTCATTACACTTATAACTCCTGTAGTTCCGTTTTCGGCTACATTGTCTTGTGTAAAAAATATTCTGTATTGTGTTTTATCAGGTATTACTATAGATTGAAAATTAGTAGAGTTAGCTATTTGTGTGTCAAATAAAGATTGCACGTTAGAACTTATAGTTCCCAACTCAACGTCACCAATCCTAGCAGTACCAGCAATAGTTCTTAAACCATCAGGACCTAAGAATATTAAGTCACCTGCAAATTCTTGAATTGTGTTACCGTTTATACAACCAATGTTTCTTGTAACTGGGACAACAGCAAAGTCACTTAGAGAGCTACCACCAAGTTTAAATATTCTATTCTCACAAAAGATAAATAAATTATCACGGAAAACTTTAAGTCCTACAATAGTATCATCAACTTTAATACTTCCTGCACCATCCCCAGCGTCAAAACCATCTTCGTCAAAGGGTTCACTAAAGACTACTTCTTGTTTAGTTGTTGCCTTACCTGCGTAAAACATATGATTCTTAAAAGCTGTTACAAACTTAGAACCTGCTACAGAACTAGTACTTACATCTGTTGCACTAAAAGATGTGTTAAATACAGTAGGGGCATTTGCCCCATCTACAACTATAAGTTTATCGTTGCCATCAAAGTTAAATCTTTCAAAGGCATATTTACCTGCACTTGTTCTACCACTGTCTATGCTTGTCCAAGATGATCCAGCAGGAGTTGCTTGGAAGATGCTTGTACCTCTGGCTGCTACAACTTTGTCTGCAAATGATGCAACCATAAGAACTTCTTCACCTGCGTTAGATGTAAAAGGAACAATTGCAGATACGTACTTACTAAAACCATTTATTCTTTTGTAACCACCATCAATGTCAGGCTCAAAGTTTTCTAACTCCAAAGCCTGTCCCGGTTTCATTATAAACGTAGATTGGTTAAGAACTAACCCACCTTCACAAACAAATGGAAATGCAGCAGTTTCACTTAAGTCAGCCAATTATACTGCCCTCATGTAATTTTTCCTGTTTATTAATTCCACCCTCATCCGTTTAATACCGTCTTCGTATTCCTTAAGGGCATATTGTGCTGTCTGTACATCTGACCTAAACATGTAGGTGTAGTACTTTGCACGAGCATTTATTATTGATTCAAATCTTGTAGGTATAATGCCTGTGTCAGTTGCACCAGTTAAATCTGTATTAGTTACGTAATAATCAAAACTTATTGTTCTGTTACTTGAATCTGGTATAGGTGTCAAACCTATTTCATCGTTGTAAGTGGTGTATACAAACTCAGGATCGGCAAACTTATTTGTGTCGGGTCTAGAATCTCTTTCTCTAAACTTTTCGTTGTACTCTTCATATGATATGTACTTAAGAGCTATAGATTCAACATTCTCCATTAGCTCAATTAATTTAACAAAAGCTGCAGAACCTGCAGACTCTGTAAAAGTAACAAAATGGGTTATCGCTGTGGCTACAAAAGTAACTTCAGATATTAACACTTCGTTACCACTTGCTATAGTAAGGGTAGATGATTTAGTCTGTGTGCCACCTGAGCTAGTGCCTATATCTAATGTAAGTGTTGAACCACTTGTTTGAACAAGTATAGTGTACGTTCTTCCGACAATCAGATCACTAACTTGTTGTGTTGCCTTTGCACTAGTAAGTAACAACGTGTTACCAAACTTAGAACTTGCAGCAGGAGAACCTGATACTGCAGTCCAGTTTGTTATACTAGCTGCACCCTCAATCTCAAAGTCACCGTTCCTTATATAATCTTTTGGCTCAAGAAATACATTGTCGTAGTCTATGTACTTAAGAGTGGAAGCAATAGACGCAAAACTATATAGCTGTTTACCTGCTATTGCATCTTCTGCACCCTCTGCTCTAGTAAAGGGCCAGTTAAGCTCTGAGTTAAGAATGTCTGAGATAGATCGGTTGATGTAATCTTTTACAGTAGTTTGTACACCTCTAGAACTTGTAAAGTTAGAGCTAGTAAGCTCCACTTCGTTCATGTCCCTAAGTACGTTGTTTACTAATGTTAGATACGAACTTGCCATTTATTGTTTGCTTTCAGAATCTTCTGCAATCTCTTTGGGACTGTTCTCTTCTACAATCTTATTAAGGAGTTGCAATTTTTGATTAGCTAAAACCATGTCACCAAGTGCTTTGTCTATCTGGTCAAGTGGTCTATTGTTTGTGTTAATTAATGATGTTGCATTTTCTAAAATTAACTTGTACTGGAACGCTAACGCTTGTGCTGCTAAATTCTTCATATTAAACCCCCTGTTGTATAAATTATACACATAAAATACACAAATAGCAAGAAGTTTATTTAGTTAACTTTTTAAAAGCTTCTTTTATTTCTTCTATCGATCTGTTACACCCGACACAGATATTATTGTTATCTAACTTACAGACACCTACGCAGGGACTCACTTAGCAATACTTCTCAAACTATCCATAACATCGTCTATTGATGGCTCTTTAGAATTAGGGTTGTGTATACATTTATACTGCTTAGGGCAACCTATCCTGATGTCAGTAAATTCCATCTCGAAAGTTTTGTTTGCACCTTCGTATATGCAAGCCATCTTATCTTTCCATACTTTTTGCGACTTTAATCGGCAAGTAACATAAACTGGTTTAACGATTAACTTCTGCCACAACTTCTGTTGATCAGTCCAATCTTTAGAATGTGACTGTTTAGAAAGCACCCCTACTAATAGTAATAAGAATCCACCTATCACAAGAACTAGAAATAACCATCCTATTCCTTCGCCTATCTGTTTTCTAAGGGCTTGTTGTTTATAGATAGTTCGTTGTCTTTCTTTTCTAATTTCACCTTCCATCTGAAGGAGTTCATCGTAGGCATTAGGTCCTATAGTCAAATTCAAATACATCTTTAGTTCATAACGTTGTTCTTCTAGTTTCTTCTTAGCAGAGTAAGCTTGTAAAGCCATTGTCTCAATGCTCCCTGCACCGAAGATTTGACTAAACACTCCCGGATTCTTTGCTTGCTTCTCTGCATTGTCCACATCTGAAGCTGCTCCCATCCAGCGACCTATGTCACCCGACATTTGTTCCAAATCACGACCCATTGCAAAGCCCGACTTAATTGCACTAAAAGCTTTTCCAGCTACCCCTACAGCAATGCTGATGGTTAATGGGTCCATTAGTTTTTCCTTACTGGTTTACAATACGCTGTTATTTGTAAATTAGGTCCTTGTTTTTGTGGGACAGAAGGTTGTCTGTGTAATCTCTCTGCAAAGTATAAGCAACGATCTATGTCGTTAAAGGTTTGTGTTTGGTCTATAACTCGTAATCCCATCATAAATACAAGTACAAACTCAACCATTCACTTACACAGGTACTCCTTTTACCTCTTCTTCTTTGTGGCAAGTGCAAGTACATTCTTCGCAATCACACTCATAACATGTGCAAGTGTCACACCTTTTCTTTTCTTCGGTCATAGCCACTCCCCATTTTTCATTGCTAAGGATAGCTTCATAGCTCTGCCTTTTACTTGGTCTGCCCACCTAGAATCAATCATCTCTTCACAAGCTGAGATGTAATTTACTTTTTCTATGGCTAACCACATATCCTTAAATTTCATTAATCTTGGAACACCCATATTAAATGCCATGTCTATAAGTACCATTTGTCTTACAGCATTTACCTGATTTACTATTGGCTTGTTGGCAAGGAGTTCTTTTTCTACGATGGCTATGTCATTCATACAAAGATAATACGCTTCTTCTTCTGTAAGACCCACTTCGTATATTTCTTCTGTGGTCTTATTCATGTAGGATAGCTCACCGTCTGTGATACCCCTGTCTTCAAGATTACGACCAATTCCCACTGTATCTATGCCTAAGTGGTCTTGGTAGACGTTAAGTCGTAGACCTTCATGTAAAGCAATCATCTTGACTAGTTCATCAGCATCGTATTTCATTGTTAAACCTTTTTCTTTTTCTTAGGAAAGCCTGCTTGCATATTAGCATATGCTTTAGGAGATATAGTTGACTTCTTCTTAGTAGCACTGTCGCCAGCCTTCTTCTTCTGGTTAATGTTGTAATACAAACCCTTCTTAGCTGTTTTACCAGACTTAGTTTTGTGTGTTCCTACTGCCATTGTCTTTAACCCTTCTTTGCTTTAGCTTGTGCTGTTTTAGATAAGTCCTTTAAATGAGATAAAGGTTTGCTCGTCTTAGTGTGAGTTTTGCCAGTATGCAAAGTGCCATCCTTCATCTTGTGTGATGCACCTGTATACAACGTTCCGTTCTTTAGATAATGCTTTACGCCCTTCATTACTTTTTCCTAACAATTTTTAATTTTTTACTTCTGGCAATAGCTGCTTTTACAGCTTCATCTTTTGTTTTATGAACACTCGTAGCTTTTTTAGGATTCTTTTTGTACATTCTTAATAGTTGATCTTCATTAAAAATTTTATTACCTTGAACACTTGGTATGTTAATCCACTTGCTAGTTTTAATATTCTTAGGGTCAAGAGGTATTGTTCTTGATTTTTCAGAGATATGTTCTAGAGGAGCAACAGGAGCAGATTGACGTTTAAATACTGGCTTTCCTGTTTGCTTTACTTTTAAATTAGTTTTTACTCCTGCAAATGCCATTACTTTTTCCCCATAATTTTCATTGCAGCTCCTGCCCCCTTAATTCCAAACGATGCACTAATTGCTATAAACAAAAGATACTGATACCATTCAGGAAGTGTATTAAGAACTTCAAAGCCTATCCTAACGTACTCAGTCATACTAGGAATGAAGACTAAAATCGCTGGAGCTAATAAGACAACTAAAGCAAATTCATCCTTCCAGCTTGAATCTGTAGCGTCTGCCATAGACTTCTCCCATTGGACTTCGCCTGTTGCTACTTTCTCTGCAACAACTGCTTTAGCTCTAGCTTGGGCTACCTTAGCTTGCCCGTCAGCTTTAACTTTCTCAACTTTGCTGCTCATCCAGCTTGAAGCTAGATTAGCAATAGGACCTATTAATGCACCAAACATTATACTCTCCCTTGACTCCTGTGCAACTGATTTACGTAACGTCTGTAAAAGTTGTTGCCTATCTTGTTAAATAATTTAAATAACTTAAAATTAATTGCTCTTAACATTTCCATCTTTTTCTAGCCTGTCTTAATCGGCTGTTAGGGTCTTTTGCTGCTTTAGGAAACTTCTTCATTTGCCCTAAGCTTCTTGCACAATAGGACTTTCTACGTTTAGCAGCTGTGCTTCCAGCCTTTACTTTGCCAGTTACTGCTGTCTTTAGTTTACTTCCGGGATTGTCCTTCTTGTACTTAGCCACACCTTTGGCTGTCATACCTGCACCTTTTTTGGTTGGGCGTTTATGACCACCTCCAATTGTATGACCTTTCATACCTCCCATTAGCTACCCCTATATTGTTAAGAGGGCAAGTTGCCCTGCCCTCTCAAGTTTAGTTATTATTAGACACCAGTTCTAACTGAAGCAGTCTGAGCCACTGTAAGCTCTGGATCACCAAAATCAGCAATCAAAGCAATAACTCTGAATCTACCTGCACTACATGCTGCACCCAAAGCTTTAACTTGGATAGCATCGGCAGCAATAACAATATTGATACCTCCTGCTGTAGGATGAAAGTTGTAGATGGCATCGGCATTTCCATCAACGCCATCACAGAAAGCGTCAATGTCAGCAGATGTACCTACATCAAACACCAAACTAGAACCACCAGCTTCCAAGACATCCAAACAACCACCAAGAACGATGGAGTTGTCAGGCAGGTCAATCATCTTAACGATGTCGTTTTGTGCTAGGTTTTCGTCTGCTGAGTCAAAGATTTTAGACTGCACAATGTACGGTCTAAGGGCATGAGCAGGATGCCCTACAGTCCCACCACCAATGGTAGTAAAGTCGAAAGTAGTCATTAAGTATCCTCCTTATGCGAAATCTATAACGCCACGAACAATTGCTTCTTGTCTTAGGACTTTTCTTCCAAAAACATGCAATCCTCGAATAACGTCAGAGAATGATTCAGTTGAACGTACCACTTCAGTCTTAGCGATGTGAGACGCTGTAGCCATAGCTGAGATGTGACCTGCAAGAACAACATTCTCAGAAGCGTCTACAGCTAGTGTAGCTGAGCCATCTGTTAATGTTACTTGGTCAGTTCCACCTGTACTATTTAAAGCTGTAGACTTATAACATCTAAAGCCTGCTAAAGTACCAACTATTGCAAGACCATTTCTCAAAGGAGAAGTGCCATCGCCTGTGATATTTATTTCAGAAATTTTATTTCCAGCTTGGAAAGCTTTCTGATAGAATATCGGAGGAGCAACAAACCACCTGTTCTCTTCTGGAACAGATTGGTCATCGAGGAGTCTAGCCATCGCAAGCATCATATTGATACCATTGTCGTCTGTCTCAACATTGATAGGAGCATTAGCTGTTCCTATATCACCAGCTGCAGCAGTAACTGTTAAAGTTGTCCCTGCCACTGCAGAAGCTCCAATACCAGCAGCATCAGACATATTCTGAAGAATGTTGGCATCAAATTTTCTCTTTAAAGAATAAGCACCTGAAGAAGTTGCTAACGCTTCAAAGTTGACATGTGAATGTCTCTCTTCGATGTCATCT
>Ga0308013_10000296_pt1 | contig 28099 bp, 27 predicted proteins | sample Neamet181_FD_203131 | JGI IMG/M metagenome (GOLD analysis project Ga0308013, IMG submission 203131) | Marine microbial communities from water near the shore, Antarctic Ocean - #181 | ecosystem: Environmental > Aquatic > Marine > Unclassified | place: Southern Ocean | collected 2014-07-25
TTCTGCTAAAAGTAAAGATTTGACATGTTCAACCGTCCACCCTGGTCGGTCAACAGGGGCGATGATGACTCGTCTTGGCATTCGTCCTTTATCTCCAGCAAGAGATAAGATTCCGCATTGAATACTTCCAGTCCGTCCTTCTTCGGGCGCTGAGTTTACTATGACAGTCGAACCGATGGTTGCTTGCATAATTTGAACAGAAAGTTCGCTTCGTGTGACAATAAGAACTGGTGAACAACCTGCAGCTATCAATTTTTGATATGCAAGCCCAACCAAGGTAGTGTCTCCAATAGCAACCAGAGACTTCGGCTGCCCAAGCCGCTGACTGGCTCCAGCAGCGAGTATCACGGCAGGGCAAAGTTTGGCCATACTCCAAATTCGAGGCCCGAGGGTTTTGTTCTTTGCTCTTGATATAGACTCGATATGTTCGATGCTTATGTCGAAAGGAAAGTATCGGATGTCAGAACCTGAACTTCGTTCGATTGAGATGTTACTGTCTGTTAGCAACAATACTCCAGCAATTGAAATTATCATGTTGACCAATGAATACATCAAGGTCCGTGTGAAAGGTGAATCGCAAAGATGGTACCAAATCAGTTCGAAATTTCAAGGCATGAGTATCGAAATCGCTCAACCCCCCCAGCCGGAATGGTCGCTTACAGTAACAGCAGGACGCTGGCAAAATGATGTCATCTCTGGAAATCAATTCTCAGTCGAACTTTGTTTGCATTCAAAAAATCACCGCTTACCGATTGGTGACAGAATAGTTTCACTTGTTTTGGCACTCTACAACGACCTAAAGACTGCCCTCAAAATACCCATGGTGGCACAATTCATCGTGTGTCAACGTGATATGTTAAAGGAAATTGTCATCTTTCAGGACACGATGATTGTCACTCAAAATATGATTGATGAAGATGATTTCCCATACCAGGAACTGGATGAGGATGAAGAGGATGAGGAAGAAGAGGAGGACGAGATGGATATGTATGGTGCTTTTGAAAGAGAAGAACTTGAAGTTTCGAGCGACCAAATGTCTGACTTACAACAGGCTTGGGAGGAAGAGATCCATAGCCTTGTTGAGGCCCAAGTGGAGGAAGTCGAAATCGATGCCGAAAAGAATGAAAAAGAGAAACAGGAGTTAATTGACTTCTGGGACTTCATGGCCGATAAATCACACGAGAAATAATCACAGGTCTTTGGTAATTTCCCGACCGATAATCATTCGCTGAACCTGTGAGGAGCCCTCGAAAATTTGCATTACTTTTGCTGCTCGCATAAGCCGAGCCACAGGATATTCTTCTGAATATCCATATCCACCAAAGACTTGCACAGCATCGGTTGATACTTCCATAGCAGTGTCTGCTGCGAACCGTTTTGCGTGAGCGGCGGATTCCGTATTTGGAAGGCCTGCATCTGAATCTGCAGCGGATTTCCAGGTCAACAAGCGTGAGGCTTCGATTTTTGTTTTCATATCTGCCAACATGAATTGAATGGCTTGATGGCGGTGAAGAGGTTTACCAAAAGTCGACCTTTCACCAGAGTATTGGAGTGCATGCTCGTAAGCGGAACGAGAAAGACCTGTCGCATGGGCAGCAATATTTGGACGGCTCATGTCAAAGGCATTCATAGCGTTCATCCAGCCACCGGATTCAGAACCACCAATCAATTGATCTGCTGGGATGCGAACATTGTCAAACTGAATCGAACGGGTATCTGAACAACGTTGTCCCATATTGGTTTCTTTCTTACCAAGCGAGAAACCTTTTGCACCTTTCTCGACAATGAAACCGGACATGCCTTTGTAGCCAGCATCGACATCAGTTTTCGCTAATACGAAGAAGAAATCAGCATATCCTGCACCGGTAATCCACATTTTTGAACCATTGATAATGTAGTCATCGCCATCGCGAATTGCACTTGTTTTACATGCTGCAAGGTCAGAACCTGCATCAGGTTCGGTTACGGCATACGACGCTAATGCACCTTCTTCAGCTACCATTCGAAGCCATTTTTGCTTTTGTTCCTCGGTACCACCGGTAAGAATTGGCCCACATGCAAGCGAAGTGGCATACGCGGCAGTAGCAAAACCCGGGTCGCCCCAAGCCAGTTCTTCATTGACAAGAACTTCTTCCATCGACCCCAATCCTGGTCCTCCATAGTCTTCAGGAATGTGGAGATTGAGTAATCCCATTTCATGAGCCGCTTGGATTGCTTCTTTTGGGTAAACTGATTCGGCATCCCAATGTTCAGCATTCGGACGAATTTCATCGACAGCAAACTGATGTGCAAGTTCCTTCAACATCTCTTGCATTTCGTCGAGTTGGAAGTTCACCATGAAGAAGGCGAAGAAGTCGCCCCTTATGTCTTCATTGTTTTCAGAAGGTTATCCAAGAACGGTTGTATGCCTCGAGGACAATTATGAAAAGGATGTACGTGAGAATCAATGTATAACCCTCCCATTTCTTGAACTCATACGAGGTTCGCATCATGAGTAAAGCCATCATGCATCCCATAATTGTGAATGGTATGATAATGTATACAATCAGTTCAAATCCAGCCTCTTGAATCGCAAGAGGTTGGACTAAACCAGCCAAACCTATGGAAAGCAACGGGTCGGTGATATTGGATCCAATAAGCGTCCCAATTGCTACACCTTGGCTCCTTTTTGCCGCCATCAAAGCGATGGTTAATTCAGGTAAAGAAGTCCCAATTCCTGAAGCAGTAACTCCAATAATAGCATGAGGTACATTGAGTTCAAATGCAAGAAGTTCTGCATATTTGACCAATTGGGCGGCTGCAAAAACAGCAAATGCTAGGCCAAAGATTACCATGTTGATATTCGCAGCATTCGTCCAATTTGAACCGAGTACGCCCACTTCTTCTTTGTCATCCTCTTCTTCCAATTGGATTACTTTACGGTGTAACAGTAACCAACTAATGTAAACGACATACAGTGCAACTAAAATTCCAGCCTCCCAACGTTCTAAGGTGAGGCCTGTGAGCAAAAAAAAGCTTAGAATAAGAACTGCTAACAACATGATGAGGCCATCACGTTTCAACCATGATTCACGTATTTTGAGTCCTTTGTTGACCACAACAATACCCATGATGAGGGTGATTTGGACAAGGACTGAACCGAGGATTCCACTAATCGCTAAATCTCCAAGACCAGCAGTGGCTGACGAAGTTGTCACCATTATTTCCGGTATCGAAGTTCCGATTGATACAACGGTCAAGCCGATAACCACTTCTGGTAATCCTCCTCGTCGGGCCAGTCCTTTCGCCCCTTCAATGAAGAAATCTGCTGAGTATATGAGCAAGCCGAGCGCTAAACAAACAATAACCAAAGTAATGATGAGACTGTCATATCCCATTTTATGCGAAAGTAGACGGATTGCGACAAGTGCAAGAAATAAAGAACCTGTAGTGACCAAGGTCTGAAATTTGATAAGTTGGGGGATTCCCATTACTTTCTCCTCCGACCCCATGCGGTGAACCAACAGTCTTTCCTTCTTCACGCTTGCCTTATGATTTTCATCGAAAGTGTGTGTTTCGTAAAGAACATAACATGATGGCTGAAGCGGTCAACATGTGGCGCCGAGGGTTGGCCGAATTCTTCGGAACCGCACTAATGGTTGGTGGGGGTTGTGCCAGTATCGCCTTCGGTGCATCGGATGCAATCGTTTCGCTTTCCTTCGGAGTCGCTGTCACTGTTGCTATTTTGATATTTCAACCGATCAGTGGAGCACACATTAATCCAGCCGTTTCACTTGCCTTTTTCCGAAGTGGACACCTCGAAAGAGAGGCGTTACTCCCTTACATCGTTGCTCAATTAAGTGGGGCAGCAGCTGCTGCGTTTTTTCTTCAAGGTGTTGGACCGACTACAAGAGCCTCTGATGTTTCAATTCCTGCCGCTGGTTTGATTGAAGTGTTCATTACATTTTCACTGATGGCGAGCATATATTGGATTGTTCTTCGTTCTCAAACTCATATATCTATTGCCTTTTTTGTCGGTTTTGCCGTAGCATTATTAGCGTTTTTGTTTGGACCTTTTACAGGCGCATCTATGAATCCTGCTCGGACTTTTGGGCCAAATCTTTTCGCAGGAGAAACCTCAAGCATCGCATTCTATAGTTTTACTACCGCACTTGGGGCTTGGATTGCAGCCGAGGTATTTATCCGTATGAAACTTGGAAACGACACGGACGAGTCTCAAGATTGAACCGTTAATCGTACTACCTTGACAACATGGTCAAGTGAAGGTATCGTGAAATTTTCAAGTGGTGGTGAGAATGGAACTGGTGTATCCAAGGCGCCAATAACCAGAGGTGCTGCTTCAAGTGAATAGAAGCATGATTCTAATATCCGGCTTTGGATACTGTGTCCTAATCCACCGCACCATTGCCCTTCTTGAAGAACGACCAGACGATTTGTTCGTCTAACCGATTCAATGCAAGTTTGTGCATCAAAAGGAAGAAGTGTTCGCAAGTCGACGATTTCGACCTCAATGTCTTCTAAAGCAAGTTGTTCGGCAGCTTGTTGGGCTACATGAAGCATTGAACCCCATGTCACCAGAGTTACATCACGACCACCACGGACCACAGCGGCCTTACCGAGTTTGTATCGCTCTCCATTGGCAATTGCTTGTTTGACCGTTTCAGTGTCGACTTCTTGGTTGATGTTTTGACCCCATCCAGTTAAGCCTCCACGCAGTCCATACAAGCCAATGTGTTCCAAGAATAACACAGGGTCATTCAATTCTGCACCTTCCATTAGGAGGTCATACGCATCTTGAGGCGTTCCCGCAGCAACAACAACCAATCCCGGGTCATTAGCAAACCAAGATTCGATCATGTTCGCATGGAATGGACCTGAACGGGTACGGCCACCTAAAGGAATGCGAATGGTCATGGGACAATCGGCACCCCAGCGCCATCGAAGCATGGCGGCATTATTGAGCAAAGCGTTGAACCCAAGCGCTGCAAATCCTCCGAATTGAATTTCAACCATCGGACGCATACCGGAAAGAGCGGTTCCTACTCCAGTGTGAACAATCGCTGCTTCACACAAAGGCATATCGAGAAGTTTTTCGGAATGGCCTGCATTCTTCAATGCCATATTCATTCCAAATGCACCAGCAACTTCCATATCCTCACCAATGAAAATACAATCATCACCATGACGTGTAGCGATGTCTACCATGGCTTGTTGAATTGAACGAGCATAGGTCCAGCCACCTTTTTCGGCATAGGTAAGGGTAGTTTCTCCAACCTCGAGTGAAGGTTCAGTCAATTCGACCTCTTGGCTAAGTGACAAACGAGTAAAACGTTGTTCATGCGTTTCAGCATCATTCAACAATGTTACACCTTTGGTAACCGTTTCAGGTTCTGGCCATGCCATCTGCTCAAGTTTTTCTCGAGCAGTTTCCACATCACTCTGTTCTTGAGCCTCCATTTCAAGCAATACCGATTCATCGAGGCCGAGGTCAAGAAGCAACTGGCGATGAGTTGGAATCGGGTCTTTTGCTTCCCAATAGGCAAGTAAATCACGATCGACATATCCAGGAGGGGTTCCAGATTCATTTCCGAGATACAAGTCATCATGATGATGAGCATGGCCGCATCCACGCATGGTCTCAACATGAATGAGTGTTGGGCCGCCACCGTTCAAAGAAAACTCTCTGGCACAAGCAGTGCTTGCATACCATGAAGCAGGGTCGGAACCATCGATGGTCCACGCTGGGAAACCCATAGCATCTGCTTTATCAGCCCAAACTTCGACACCAGATTGTTTGACAGGAGAGGTATCTAAAGCGATTTGGTTATTTTGAAGAATATAAGTAATTGGTAAGCCACGTGCTCCAGCGAGATTCATCGCTTCCCAAAACTCTCCTGAAGAAGAGGCACCTTCGCCAATACAGGCCACTTGGAACCGGTTGAGTTTTTGATGCCATGCAGCAAAAGCCAGACCAGTCATCGTAACGCTGGCAATTGGCAGAGGTGCAGTCGGAGGCAAAACGCCAACATGCCATGCTCCAACGTGCAGGTCGCGACCACCTGCATCATCCCAGCCTCCATTTTGGTTCGAACCTACTTTGCCTAAATTTGCAGCCATGACATCCAACGGAGTATCACCCATTGCTAATCCAAGGCCGATATCTCGAATCATAGGAGCGACAAGGTCGCCATCGTAGCCTTTTCCAGGTTGAGCATCACGAGGTGCATCCGGTTGGCGCACAAGGGCTGTGGCTACTGCAACGACCCCTTCTTGCCAAGTTGAACGGAACCCTTTACCGCCAAATGAAGAACCATCTGGAGTTTCAATACCCTCCGAGAAAATGGATTTCAATTCACTATCCAACATTCGAGTTCGAGTCATCATAGTTTGCCATTCAAGGCGTTGTTCCATAGTTACGGACATATAATGAGCCAAACGGCGGAATACCAAGCGTAAATCAAGCAAAAAATGTTGGGATCTGCGATCCAAAAACAGTGTCAAACTTCGACGAGGTATGACTTCGACATCAGCATCACCCTTCATTTTAGCATCGACTTGAGCAACTAAACCTCTCTGAACAGCATCGACAAACCGTTGACTAAACTGGTGCCATGAAGGTCCTTCGAATTGTTTTGACTCGTTCTCAATCAAAACGTCCCAAACATTTGCCACAAGAAAAAGATGACCGTCATGTCGCTGAGCAGCAAAACGTAAAATTTCCCTTCGTGCAGCATCTGCAAGCAAGGGTTGAGTGAAAACCAATGACTCTTTTGGAGCCCAATCGGTTCCATGAATCACAGGTAAATCTCCTTGGCTCATGGTTTGGCCATAGGTCACCCCCATACAAACGCGACGGCTGAATGGCACGAGGTGTCCCAACGAAAAAGCGTTTCATTCTTCTTCTGGAATTACATCCTTGAGCGCCTTCATCGAAGCGCGGGTGACGAGGACTGTTGCCAATATAGAGGCCAATATTCCGAGCACAAGCATTGCATTCCCCATCGGAGTCGAACTCATTCCCCCTATGCCTGACGAATTGAGGGCGAAACGTCCGAAAGCATGGCCATAGTAAGCATACGCCAAAGAATAAACGATGCTTGAACAATTTGAAACCATGTAAACGCGAAGACTGACTGGGGTTGCCGACATCAAATAATTGAGCCATTCATCGGGAATAAGAGGTGACAACCGAACCAGGACAGAAATTCTCATCGCATCAACGGTTAATGCATGTTCGATGTTCTGCAAACGTGCATCGTTCACTATTGACCGCTGGATACTCTCTCGAAACAACCATCTGCCAAGAATAAAGGCAACAAAACCCCCCAATAAAGAAGCTACAAAATTAGCCGCAGTAGCAATCCAAAAGGGGAAGATTGCACCTGCAGCCACTTTGATGAGTGGTGTCGGAAGCATGATGACAATTGCCAGAGACAACACCAGCGTGAATACAATTGGACCCATCGGACCTAATTCTTCAAACCAGAACAGAATGTGTTGAGCATCTTTGAACAAAAAGAATCCACACACTGCGCAGAAGGCGAGTAGCAGCAAACCAAAGAAAGCCCGCCAACGATAGATTTCCGGTTGGGTTTTTTTGAGTTCATCTAAGTCTGACTTTTTGTCGACAAGCCTCAATTCATTGGGCCGAGGCATTGGATATTTCGCCATACTTATTCCTCTTCTTCGGCTTCGGGTAAAGCCATCAATACATCGCTAAGCATCTGAGCAGCATCTTCAATTTGTGTGATGAGGGTGAGATCGGAGACAGCACCTGGACGGCCTAAATTCCACATGAGGTCAGAGACAACTTCTGTTGTCAACCGAGTCATTTCAAGAACCTGTGGGTCAATAGGGACCATCGTCTCCATGCTGTGTAAAGTTACAAGGTCGGGTTGTTCATCGAGTATGGAATCCATCAATCCTTCGACTTCATCAGCAATTCCTTGTGCTTGAGTTTCAAGAATTCCTCCCATCGATGAAGATATTCCCTGTTTCATTTTATGAGCAGTATTCCCTCCAAGTGTCTCACCCTGTTTGGTTTGATTCGGAGAGGACAGATTTTGTCCCTGTGCTCCATTTTCGGGTTCCGGTGGAATAAGTACACCATCTGCACTCGCCTGGTCGACGAGTTTATTGAGGGCTAAACGAAGCATTGAAGACATGGCAGAGGAATCGATTTCAGTGTTGACTTCCAAACCTTCATCACCCATTTGAGAAAGAATTTCATTGATGAAATTCGTATTGATTTTTTCGGGCCCAACCAGTCCTTTGAGCATTGGAAGGGCCCATGTGCTATCGCCCATGGTCATAGAAACATCGAAACTTCCTCCACCACTTTGACCGCTCGAAACTTCTGCGGGAGGGGCGACAAATTGTTTTCGAGTATGTTTGTGTAATTGCTGAATCAAGACTTTCATATCAACCGGTTTTGAAATGACTTCTGCAATACCGGATTGGGCTGCACTGACTCGATATTCTTGTGAGACGTTTCGAGCTAAAATAACAACGCGGCACTTGAAAGCAAACTCAGGGTCTCCCATCAAACGTTGGGCTGCATCGATAGCATCGCCGGTTTTCCACTCACCATCGATGAGTACCACTTCTGGCATTATGGCAAGAGCAGTTCCTTCAGCCTGTCGAAGTGTAGCAGCACGAGTGATATCGAATCCTTCACGCTCAAGTGTATTGGCGAGAAGGGAACGGCGACCTTCATTTTCGTCTGCAACGATGACTTTGGCCATGAAATCCCTCCCTTCAATTGCAGGGGTGGCTGTAGAGACTTGAACCTCACCCCTGTGAAAGGAGGTGAACGCGTAGTTCACGGGTTTGAAAAGCAAAGCCGGGTTAACCGCTAATAATTTCTTCTGGAGCGATAGATTGCCAAGCTATGATTCCTCCTTCGAGGTTATACAATGTTGAGCCATCATAGCCGGCTCGTATCAAAAACATCGCTGCTATTTGAGAACGCATTCCACTGCGGCAATAAATCAACAGTTCTCGATCTCTCGGGATTGAATCAACCATAGAGAGTACCGATTTATGGTCGATTTGTAAGTCAGTGGAATCCGCATGTGCGTGTTGATATTCACCTTCTGTTCGAACATCGAGAATAAAGGGTTTCCAGCCTGTTTTCTTTCGTTCAGTAAACTCAGTCATGGAAATAGATTTGAACATTGTTTCAGAGTTAGAAGTTTCTCCTTCATCAATCTCACTCTTCTGAGTCACTCGCATACACCATGCTTCATCGTCAAACATGGCTGTACTCAACGACAGATCTGAAATAATTTCACGCTCAGGATTATGAGAGTAACGAAGCGTGTCAAAAGTCATCATTTCAGCATCATAGATGAGAAGGCGCCCGCTGAGTACTTCACCAAGACCAAGAATTATTTTGATGGCCTCATTGGCTTGCAAGGAACCGATAACTCCTGGCAATACTCCGAGTACACCACCTTGTTCACATGAAGGAACAGATTGAGGAGGAGGGGCCTCAGAAAATAAGTCGCGATACGATGGACTTTTATTGAAATTGAAAACACTCACTTGGCCTTCGAAACGATATATAGAACCATAGACCCAAGGAGTATTATTCAAGAAGCAGGCATCGTCAATGAGGTAGCGAGTTGGAAGGTTATCCGTTCCATCGATGACAACATCCCAGCCTTCAGCAAAGACCGATTCAATATGTTCTGGCGTCAAACGGATTTCAAAAGTGGAGATCTTCAACTCCGGATTCAACTCGAGAAGTCGGTTGCGCGCTGATTCTACCTTTGGTTGGCCGATGGTTGAAGTCGAGTGGATGACTTGGCGTTGAAGATTTGTCAAGTCGACGGTATCGTCATCAACAATTCCAATGTGGCCGATTCCAGCTGCAGCGAGATAGAGAAGAACAGGACTACCAAGCCCTCCTGCGCCGATAACTAAAACTCTCGACTGACAGAGAAGACGCTGTCCTTCAAGGCCAACCTGCGGCAATGAAATGTGACGAGCATAACGTTGAACATCGATATTCACAAGCAATCCCAAACTGTCCAAGCATGGCTCGGACATAAACTCATTGAGGGGTCAATGTTGATCTTCAAGCCACTTTTCCACATCTATAGCGGCTTGGCAACCCATACCAGCAGCAGTAATCGCCTGCTTGTAACGGGTATCAACCACATCTCCAGCAGCAAAAACACCTTCGACAGAAGTCATTGTGTGCTTTTTGTGGAGAATATAGCCTTCCTCATCAACTTCGATTTGCCCTTCAAGGAATCCTGTAATTGGTTTGTGGCCGATGGCGATAAACGCACCAGTCACGTTGATGTTCTCTGTGGTTCCATCTCTTGGATCTTCAAGTACCGCACCAGTCAAACCTTTTTCGTCTGAAATCCATTCCTTTACTTGGCGGAAGGTTTTGATATCGATTTTCTCATGTTTAACGACCCGTTCATGCATGATGGTTGAGGCCCGGAAAGTCTCTCTACGATGGATGAGGGTGACTTTAGAAGCAAACCGAGTGAGGAATGTAGCCTCTTCACAAGCCGAATCGCCACCACCGATGACCATCACTTCTTCATCCTTGAAGAAAGCACCATCACATGTGGCGCAAGTGGAGATTCCTCTGCCTTTCTGCGCTTCTTCGCCAGGAGCGTTCAACCAAATTGATTCTGCACCGGTTGAAACAATGATGGCTTGAGTAAGGAATGTTTCACCTTCAACAACCACTTTGTAGGGTTGCTCAGAGAGGTCGACTGATTCGACATTTTGGTCGTTGACTTTGAGTCCAAATCGTTCAGCCTGTTGTCTCAATTCCACCATCATCTCGGGGCCACCAATTCCATTTGGATACCCAGGATAGTTCTCTACGTCGGAAGTAAGCATCAACTGACCTCCAGACATATAGCCTGCGAACATAAGAGGTTCAAGCATTGCACGAGCTGTGTACAGACCTGCAGTATATCCAGCAGGCCCTGAGCCGATGATGATGACGTTGTGTACTTTTGACATTGAATGAATCTCCTACGAAATTGTTCATGCAGTTGCATTACTTGAACATTGACATTGAAGCATTAGAGTTCATTGGTCAGATTCGGTTTAATCGGTTTTGGTCAGATTCGGATTAATCGGTTTTGGTCAGGTTCGCATTCATCGGTTTTGGTCAGATTCGGATTCATCGGTTTTTGTCAGATTTGCATTCATCGATTTTGGTCAGATTCGGATTAATCGGTTTGGTCAGATTCGGATTCAGCGATTGTTTTTTTACGACCTTTTATACGTTTAAAGAGCCAGCGAGAAAAGACCATCGAACACAGGAGAAAACCAACCGACACTGGCCAAGGTGCTTCGGCGGTGGTCGAAAGAAAGTAGGTGGCTGTAAGAATGCCAACACCATAGAAGGCTCGAAAAATAGAGAAAGCAATGAGTGAACGGACCATTTGATTTCCAAGTAATTGCTGAAATTTCGATGCCTGCATTTTGAAGCCTCGGACGAGTGATTCATTCGAGCATTGAAGAAACTGCAGCAACCGCAGCACGAGCATGTGGCTCAAGGCGAGGCTCGATATGTTCGGTTTCAGCACCAGGCCCAATGATGCCCAAACCTACTGGCTTTTCGTGAACGAGTTGTAATTCGATGATGGTTTTAATGACTGCTTGCCCCATCGCAAGACCATGTTGAGTCTGTCCTTTTTCGATGATACCGAGGCATGCAACACCGTCTATTTCGTCATTGGATAACAGACGGTCAACTGCAAGTGGAACCTCCATTGCACCAGGCACCCATACGACCTCGGATACATCGAGTTCGTGCAGTGTTGCTTCTTCGCGAGCCCATTCAAGCATGCGTTCGATTTCAGCGCGGTGGAACGATCCGCAGACAAGGGCGATATTTGGCATAATGATTAACTCCTTTTTTCCTCAAGTACACGTTCTACTGTAGCCACAATAGTTTGTGTTGTTGAATCGATTTCCAAGTTCACTGCATCGCCAACTTCCTTGTCGAGCAATGTTGTCAGACGAAGCGTTTCTGGGATGATGTGTATTGAAAATACGCCTTCTTGAACTTCACCAACGGTTAACGAGATACCATCAACAGCAATGTACCCTTTCTCCATTACATATTTCCGAAGGTTTACGGGAATAAGCACGGTGTAGTCAATGCCCTCACCTTGTTGTTTTTTGGAATGCAAAATACCCGAAGCCATAACGTGGCCTGAAAGTAAATGGCCACCGATTTCATCGCCAAATTTCAAAGAACGTTCAATGTTGACATGTTGACCGACCGCTAGATGGCCGAGCGTAGTCCGAGCAAGTGTTTCTGTAATGACATCGAAATCGACAACAGAATCTTGAATCTTAACTGCTGTAAGACACACACCATCAACAGAGACGCTTGCACCTGTTTCCAAGTGTGCTGTGTTTGGTAATTCGAGTTGTAAAGTATGAATACTCTGCTTTTCAACAATGCTAAGAACAGTCGCAGTGCCTTGGATTATGCCGGTAAACATCAAGCATCATCCTCTTCATCCGATTGAGAGGAAAGTTGGAGAATTCGTGCGATAATCTTGCGCGTCCCATCCAAATCATCTGATAACCCTTCAACACGAGTCACTTCAATAGTATTGAACCCGAGTAGGTCTAATTTTGAACGGATTCGGTCTTCTGCATGTTCTTGGTCGTACCCTAAAGCGATTACATCGGGTTGAACTTGAGGTAGAATGTCGAAAATAGGCACATCGGGAGGATTCCCAATGATGGCTTCATCGACAGGTTTCAATCCTTCAACCATCCTTCGACGAAGTTCTTGGCCGGTTACCGGTTCATGCTTACGCATACGAACAGTATCATCGTGAGCAACAACAACAGTGAGATGATCGCCAAGCGCTTTGGCTTGTTCCAAATAGTGCAAATGACCCGCGTGAAGTAAGTCAAAAACTCCGACTGCCATGACCCGCTTCATCTGCTCACCTGTTGTTGTGAAAGTATAGTCCCTCAAGGTTTTACCGGCATGGCCCATATTTCAGTAGTTAAGAATTTAAGGCTTCAATCAACTGAGCACCTTCAAGAAATGGTATGCCTCGCTTTTGCGCCCAAACGCGTGCGTCAGCGACTGAAAGTGCATCGTCGCCATCGTTTTGGAGCATCTCAGCTCCGATGACGACAGGTGTCAAACCGGCAAGGCGTGCAAGTCCAACGGCTAATTCGGTGTGGCCCTGTCTTCGCGTAAGTCCGCCTTCCGTCTCACGGCAAATCGGAATATGACCCGGAGTACGGAATTCTTCACCCAAGGCAGCTTGAGCCTCATCACCTGATATTCCAGCATCGGTTAACTCGGCAGACAACTCAGCAAATCGACGTGTTGTAAGTGCACGGTCATGGTCGGTGATGCCGGTATATGTCTCGCGATGATTCAAAGACAAGGTGAAAGCAGAACGTGTATCGTATTGCAAGTCATTGGTGACTAAGTGATTGAGAACTGGAAATTGTTCGGTGAGCGATTCTTGGGTGTGGAGGTCTTGAAGAAACGGTAGAGAAAACAACTCTCCGATTTCATGGCCGATGGCAAGAAACAAGAGGCCGCCACAATCCATTCTCAACTGCCGCATCATAACCGGAACTGCACTTTGTCCGGGAAACAACAAATCAGTTTCTCCCTCTCTTTTTTCGGAATCAAACAAACACACCGGCATTCCGTTCTGGAAAGCGCGGACTGCGGCTTCAACTTGTTCGTCCATGAACCACCCCCTGCCGCAGGAGTTCATCAATGGTCGCATGTAATATCATTACGATGACGGGGCAAAAAAACACATTTTTTCCGGATAGCCTACGGAAAGGGATTATCATAGGAAGACCCTTGGGTCGTTCCTGCGGGGATGTGAATTATGCCAATTAAACTCGGACCTGCGGGCGTGCCTTTGTCATGTAAAGGGCGTACAATCGTTGAAGGAATGGACGATATTATCTCTCTCGGATTGGAAACAATGGAGGTTCAAACCGTCCGAATGGTCGCTCCTCAGCACTTTGAACAATATTGGCAAGCCGGTGTTCTAGCCAACAAAACAGATTTCGAAATGAATATACATGGACCTTACTACTCTGAGCTCCTTGGCAACCGAGTTGAACGTGGGCGTTCAATGACCAAGATTGAAACAACGCTCCAAGCCGCTCGAACCATTAACGCACGACATATTACTCTTCACGCCGGCCACTACGGAGGCATGCATCCTGGAAGTGCTGCAAATGAACAGGTAGCGAATGTCTTCGCTGGTATTGTTGATCGTGTTCATGAGATTTGGCACGACGATGAAGATGAATTCCCGGTATTCCCTTGGATTAAAGATGGAACACCATCTAAAATCGGTGTTGAAACATCGGGCCGCCAAGAATTATGGGGTAGTCTGGAAGAAGTGTTGGAAGTTGTCAATCACGTTGAAGGAACCATCCCGGTGCTCAACATAGCCCATATCCACGCCCGAGGCCATGGGAAAATGCGAACTTCGGAAGACTATGGGGAATTATTTGATCAAGTCCGTGAAACGATTGGAACAAAGGAATTCTACTGTCACTTCTCTGGCGTAGAACACCGTTCAGGTAACGCCATGCATTACACACAAATCAAAAAGTCTGATTTGAACTTCGAGCCACTTGCTGATTTCATTGTTGAAGACGGTGGATGGCTTGACATTACCCTCATCTCGGATTCCCCGCTCTTGGAACACGATGCAATGTATATGTCACAAAGCATCGAAAAGTCACGCCACCGACAACTCGAACGCAAAGCCCGTGAAGACCGTCGCCGAGCACTTGCTGCTCAAACCGGAATCACACCAGCAGCAATGGCTGCTCGTGAACAAGAAGAAGCCAAACTCCTTGAAGAAGCAAACGCTGATGCTGAAACTGATGCCAAACCTTTTGCTGAAACAGATGCTGAAACTGATGCTGAAACCGATGCTGAACAACAACCTGTAGAGGAAGAGAAAGCACCGGCAAAGAAGTCACCGGCAAAGAAAGCACCTGCAAAGAAAGCACCTGCAAAGAAAGCACCTGCAAAGAAAGCGGCAAAGAAAGAGGAAGAAAATGTATTCGACCTCGACAAGGAAGACGATGAAGACTTATTTTGAAGTCTGCTGACCCTCTTCTCCATCCCAAACCGCCCCTTCACACCTCTAATGAGTGGCAATTAACATAAGTAAAGCGAGCGGCGTTCCGCTTGGTATCTATGGCACACATTGCGATTTTAGGTTTGGGGAATTGGGGAACTGCCATTGCACGTATGTGGTTAGCAGAGAACCATCATGTCAAAGGTTGGACTGTAGAACAGGAAGTCTACGAATCAATCACGATGAATTCTGTCAATACAAAATACCTCCCAAATCACCCGGTTGAAGGACTTGAAGCAACCATGCACCTCGAAGAAGCCTTGGATGGTGTTGAAATTATTGTTTTAGCAGTACCATCTTCCGTCATTCTTGGAGTGGTCGACCAAATCATTCCTCATCTTCGCCCTGGTCATGTATTACTTGATTTGGCCAAAGGTTTGGCCGATGGAAACAAATTGATTTCAGAAGCGATTCAACAGAAATTAATCGATGCGGGAAAAAACAACACGCTTGCCGTAGTCACCGGACCAACGATTGCCCCAGAAGTGGCAAGTGGGGTCATGACCACAGCTCTTGTTGCAAGCGAAGATGTCTCTGTTGCTCAACATCTTGCGACCACTTTGACCACACAAACATTCATTCTTCACCCTGCTACAGATCCTGCTGGAGCAGAATTATGGGGGGCATTCAAGAACGTCGTCGCTCTTGCTTGTGGATTAGTCGACGGTTTGAAGCAAGTAGGCACCCTTGGTGGAGACAACCTCAAAGCAGCAATTTTTATGGCTGGATTCAAAGAAGGTTGTCTCTTACTTTCTCAACTTGGAGCAAAAGCAGAAGTTGCTTTTGGGCCAGCGGGTCTTGGTGATTTATTTGTCACAGCAACTTCGCCCCACGGACGTAATCGAACGATGGGTGAGAAATTAGGTACAGGTCTCACTATTGAACAAGCACTTGAGGAAATGCATATGGTTGCCGAAGGCGTTCGTGCGGCTCGTATGTTTGGCGAAAGGGCAGAGGATTTAGGAATTAAAATACCATTTACAAATGCGCTCAATACTTTATTGGATGGTTTCATTGACGCTGAAGAATGCTGCCGAAGAATGATTGCACTCCATTGAGCACTTCAAATTCGAGCCTCTCTTGGGGCGGTGCTGTTTTGAGTGGAGTCGCTCTGCGGTATTCATGGCGGAGGAATTAACTGAACTTGAGGCGAGAATCTTTGAATGGATTCGGCAATCAGATTTCGAAACCGTCGCTTGGTCAACTCCTAAAGCGGCCAAGTCATTCAAAGTCAAAGAAGATGATGTCTATGAAGCCGTAGCGGCATTAACGCGTAAAGTCCCTGACCGGATTCAAGTGTTTTACAAGCACGGCTCATTGCACATTGCTGCAGAGTAATTACTCATCTTCATCGGATGAATGTTTTTTCATCGGCGTTGTATGGTATTTTGAAGAGATTGAGGCTGGAAGGAAAATAGTTGACCAAGATGGTCGTCGGACATCTCCTTCTTCGGTAACTGTTGAACGAATAACCATTGAAAGAAAATCGATGAGAACAACGACAATGAAGATGATGAGAAGTAAGGCTACGACTTTGTCATATTGTGTGAGTTTGAGATATGTGTTGATGTACAGACCAATTCCACCAGCACCAACCAAACCGATTACAGTCCCATGCCGAACATTGTATTCGAACATGAACATCAAGTGAGATAACAATTGATTTGCCGATTCAGGTAGAGCGATGTGCCATGCCGTTTCTGCTCGAGTCATACCCATTGCTTTTGCTGCTTCCAACGGAGCATTTTTCAGCCCCTCGATCGATTCAAATTGCAACTTCCCAAGGTATCCAACTGTGTAAAAAGTCATAGCGAAAATTCCTGCGAGAGTTCCTACATCGAAGATAATCATAAACAACACTGCCCAGATGATAGAAGGCAGGCTTCGCATAGCTGCAAGTATGATTCGAGCCGGAATTGCCATCCAAAGCGGCGAGAGGTTGTTGGCTGCTAAAACTGAAAGAGGAAGCGCGAAAACAAAACCGAGCGCTGTAGCAACAAAAGCGATTTTTATAGTATCTACCATACCTAGCCAAGCCACAGAACAGAAGAATTCAATCTCTTGGTCACATACAGGATATGATTGGGCCTCCAACACAGACCAATCCGGTGGCCAGAGACTTTCGTTGAAGAAAATGACAAGGTTATCCCAACCTCCACTTAGCCGACCCCAATCACCAACCATATCGTTGAAAATGAAGAGTGCAAGAAGTGAAGTCACCGTAACAACACCGATTAATTTCCGACTCAAACGACCATCTCCTCGATGAGCTTTCCATCCTTGATTCTCCAAATACGGTTGGCAACTTCCTTGGCCAATTCTTCATGATGTTCGACCATAATCAAAGCCGAATTATGGGCGCGTATAGTCGCACGTACAGTGTTCATCACCACCTCGATGTTATCATCGTCAAGTTCTCCAAGAAATTCGTCTGCAAGTACCAATTTTGGTTGTTGCGCGACCGTTCTCGCCGTTGCCACTCGCCGTTGTTGGCCACCGGAAAGAATCCGTACTGGTTGATCTGCGAGTTCTTCAATCCCTAAATGACGCATAGCTTTGGTAATATCTTCTTCAAGCACTTTCGGCAAAGGGAATACAGCAGGCCACCATCGGGAAGTTCGAACTCGAGCGCCCATCGAAACATTTGCTCGAACACTTAGATTACCGACCAATCCCAAACGTTGTGGAATGTAACCCAGTCCTCCTCGAGAGGGTATTGCGAGTTCAATTTCACCCGACAATGGTCGAATGAGGCCAGAGATAGTGCGTAATAATGTGGTTTTACCAATTCCTGAAGGTCCGAGAATAGCAATCACATCGCCTTCGGAAATCTCAACATTGATATCTTCGATCAAAGGGGTATCATAACCGATTGTAACATCGTGAAGATGGGCAAGTACCTGTTTCATATTTTCGCCTCAACTGGTTGGAGTATATTTTTCATCATAGTAAGCGGAAATACCTGGTACACTCGAAATCAATGACGAATAGGAACCAAAATGGGTCTCAGCATCGGTTGCAACAATGCCAGGTGTATTGAGAATTGAGGACAATATATCCACTCCAATCTCACTTGAACTCAAATTTACCAAAGCCGTAACAATGGCATCTCGTGTAGAGTTGTCGAGCGTATTTGGTTGATACATCATTGGATGACTCGGGGCTTGTCCAAATGCTGGAAGTGCAACATAATTATCACGCGACAAACACCAATCATCATTCTCGGAAGAAATATCACTGCCACAATAGGTATCGACCGTACTGTCTTTGGCAAACGCCACGCCACCTTTTCCTTCAGACAAACATTTCAACGCACCACTGTAACCGTAGTAGGGAGTCCCAGATTCAGGAATACTAGCATCTTCCGAGAAATAGTTGAAAATAGTATACCTTAGAGATTCAATGTCATCGACATCTCCAATAACTTCAGCGTATTCTTGCCCGATAAAATAGCCCATTGGAATCAACATCCCTGCTGATTTGAGCCAACCGGTATGGCAACTGGTTTGACCTTCAAGCACAGCAAAGGGGTCTGTGGAATCGTTTCCATCGTTCAGGGCTTGTTCTGCTTCACTTCCATTGAGAACCCAAGCATGTGCATTGTAATAGGTCCGACCATCGCTCTTTTGGTCCGCCGCCATAACTTCAAGGTCATACATATTCCAACCAACCCATCCAGCGCCACCGTCCATAAAGGCCATGTCAGCGCTACCAAATCGAAGGGATTGAAGGGCTAATGCATCTGAAGTAATTGGATATATTTCTACTTTGATTCCAATTTCAGCACTCAGATAATCGGCTAATTTTTGTGGATTCTCATTAAATGAAGTGTAATCGTCTTTGACTGAAAAAGCGATTCGAATGACCTCTTCATCACTCTTTTCATTCCCGATACAACCCGATAAAGTGGCAATTGAAAGGAGGAATACGATCAGCGCTGTTTTCAAAATTTGCGTGTTCATGTGTTCACCTATTTAGGGCGCCCTAAAACCGAGGCTATATGAAGTTTAGGGCGCCCTAAATCTCCTTTTGCGAATGGGTTGGCAACTCGAAAAAGACCCACTGCTCAAGCGGAAAGCCAATCCAGCGCTAATGGTTCAGCGAAACGATCTTTCGATAAGCCAGGGTGTCCGATGGGGCGAATGATGACTAAAACATCCAACTCACCACCCCAATTACTCGTGCCTAAACAAAGTACTTCGCCCACTTTCATTCCCTCTTCATTTGTAACGATTGAGAGGCTTCGCAATTCATACAAACGGACACTTACGACTTGGTCAACGGAGTCATCAGATGAAAAATAATGATGGGTACTTTCCACAGCCATGGGTACCAATTTCATTTCATCAACGTCAAGGGGAAAAGCCGGCAATTTTTGGTCTAACAATTCAACTGCTTGGTTCAATCGACCCTGTTCCATGTTCAACAGCGATGCAAGTAAAAAGGCTGTTGACTCGGCTCCCAGTGGCCCATATTGATAGGGTAGGCGAACCGATATAGATTGAACTATTTCAAAATCCGTATCGCCTGGTTCGAACATGAGCCATGTATACTGCTCACCTGCTGGGTAAAAGGGTGCATTTGGATTCTCTGTGAGCAAAGGCTGGCCCCATTCAGAAGGCGAGATAGGTGTCGAAACGGGAGTAAAGCCTCCAGCAATAACCATTGTAACCAAGTAAATACTGACCAATATTCGAGGTCTTTTGTATTCCTTCCATGCCAAACGACCAGCTGGACTGAGGGCTGAAAGAAAGAGCATCACTGGTCCTATTAGGAGTATGCCACCTGGAATAAACCACATCAATACAAGGGTAACAACCAGTGCTTCAAAGCCCATAGGGCCAAATCCACTCCGCCAATCGAAGAGGTCATCTTCTTTCGATTTTCGACGTTCGATCGCAACAACAATCACGATTGCCAACACGAGTAAAAATGTCGGCACAAAAACTTCAATCATCTTCAACCCGTCTTTGGAGATGAGGTGTTCATCAAGAATCTTGGGGTTTAGACTTGGTTCAAACGGTAGTTTGTCAAACCTTGACTGTATCGCCGAGGTATGGAGGAGGTTGTATTACGGCTCGAAGATGCTACTTATCGGCACTCTTTGTACGCTCCATTACCATTCAAACCTTGGCGTAGGATACCAGGTCAAGGTATTCTTTCTGCGAACCTTTCTCTTCACAAGGGCACGATTTTGGGACTCGTTGGTCCAAATGGGGCTGGTAAAACGACGCTCTTGCGAATGATGGCAGGAATCCTCCCCTTGCAAGAGGGCTTTGCTTATGACTCACGAAAAGATTCAAACGCTACTCTTTCAGATGCAAACCTAAGGAATATTGTTGGTCATATGCCTGAGCAAGTGCGTTGGCAAGGAAGAAAAACTGTTCGGAACGCTTTACTTGAAATCGGAGAAATGTGTCAAGTCAGTGAATCGCGTATTGATGGTTTGTTAAAACTGGTGGGTTTGCAAAGTCGAACCGATGCCCTCTTGAATGAATTAAGCCAAGGTATGAGACAACGACTAACCCTTGCCGCAGCATTGCTTAGTTCACCAAAGATTCTCCTGCTTGACGAGCCCCTGAATGGGCTTGACCCCGTTGCAGCAGCCGCATTTATTGTCTTGCTTGGAAAGTTAACTGGCAAAGGAGTTTCAATTGTGATTTCATCACATCAAGTCGAAGGATTGGTTGGAATCATCGACCGATTGGCACTCATGCATCGAGGGCAAATCCTTGCTGAAGGAACAATGGTCGAAATCGCTCAGCAATTGAAGCTCAATAAAAAAACTGAGATGACAGGTGAGGGCAAGGTACCTGATTTTTCCAAATATGGACTTACTTCAGAACCCATTGAAGTCGAACAATTCTCAGAAGATTGGCGAGCAGTTCTCGGCCAGAGTGAACCAGGTCTCTTACAGAAATTGGTCGCAGATGGAATCGAAATTACCTCATGGGCCATCCGGCAACCGAATGTGATTGAGATGCTCTGCGCAGCAACGGGTCAATCGATTGAAGATGTTGGACTCGAAGTCACTTCGACTGCAGTAATACCACTGCGAACCTTCCGAGGTGAAGAAGAATGAACGATTTTTCTCGAATCATGGTGCTTGCAAAGCGTCTCATGCAAGAACGACTCTACTCAACAAGGATGTATGTCATGTTCCCGATCTTATTGTTGTTTATTCCTGGAATGGCTTGGGGCTTTTCGGACCCAAACATTGTGCTTCCGGGTGGCCATCAACCTGATAGTCCAATGGAAGTATTGTTCTATGCCAGTTTAGGTATCGTTTTTGGTGCAACAATGTGTGCAGTTTTACTTTCGTATGATTCGGTGAGTCGAGAACGAGCAAGTGGTGTGTTAGAACTACGACTCTCTCAACCAATGCCTCGGGCTCATCAAGCCTTTGCGATGATTCTTGGTTCATGGCGAGCCATCTTGGTTCCAATATGGATTCTCCTTATTTGTTCTGTAGTTCTCGTTCGATATCGAATGGGTGAATGGCCTTCAATGGTTGATAGTTTGATTTATTTTCTCTCAACTGCATTGATTCTTCTTTGGTATGTATTGTTTACTCTTTTAGCCTCATCATACACTCGTGAGCAAGGGACTGCAATTTCGTTTGGTGTTGGCCTTTGGTTCCTTTTCACATTCCTTTGGGCCTTGATAACGACCATGGTAGCCTATGCATCAGGTGTTTCCATCGGGCAAGAAAATGATGCCGCTTGGGTCATGTTAGAAGGAGGATTGGATTTACTTTCACCTAATGGAGTCTACCATCATTTACTTGAAACACGCTTACCGGACATCGACAGAGGTATTGCAGCATGGCAAATTTGGGTCATGGCTTTGGTATGGACAATTCTGCCCTCTTGGTTGTTTATTCGAAGGATGGAGAAGATTCTTCCTTGAGTGAAATCGGCAAGGTGGGCTGCTTTTGGAGCGAAAGGCTCTTTGAGGCCGGATGACGACGGTGAAGTATGGCAGGACACACTCGGTATGGGCTTACACACTTCCTAACGCGCAGTTCGACGGCAATTGGTTTGATTTTCTTGATGATCCTTATGGGATGTTCACCACTTTTCACACCCCAAGTCTCCTTGGAGTCCAATGAACAAGCGCCTGCAGATGGACGAGCAGGTCTCGATATTGCGGGCGAATGTGAAGGATTGAAATTTGAAGACCTTTTTGATTACGATTTTGCAAATTTCATCATCGATGTTGGTGATGATTGGGCAATGGCTGAAATGGATGCCGGCGCCTTTGTCAACGGAAGTAAATCCGCAACTGTTCGAGCCAATCTCGACGCTTTGTTCGAAGGCCTCTCCGGTGGAGGGAACGACTATCTCAGTACTGATGAACGTGAGGCTGTTCGGGCAATTGGGCCAAAATGTATCGGGGCAATGGATACACGAATTGGAATTCGTGAAGGCATCCCTCATCGAGGCACTCCAGACTGGAATAACATGTCATTTGTCGAAGATGGAATTGCATTAGATGAAGTTGACCTCGTTCCGGAAAATCATCCTGAAGAACGCTCTTGCCAAAATCTTGGTTCTGGCAATGGATGTAAAGAAGTTCCCGTTACCATTACTGAAGATTTACAAATCAAGATGTACTTGGAAGCAGGTGAAACGAATAACGTCCGCTTTGACCAACTTCCGAACAGCGGTGCTTCAGACTTTACGTTATCAATGAACATTACAAACATGTCCTATGCTCATTTGGAATTTAACTTCCCACTTAAACAAGGATTACGTGTCGTAAATTACTCAATTAAAGATACTTCAACTGCTCCTGATGGAACTGTTACAGTTTCCGAAAACACTGCATTGAGCGGCCCAGAATCTTTGTATCTCCCAGACGGCCGACTCCGTATCAACCAAATTGTGAGTTATGCCGCATCTGAATATCCACTTCTACGTGAATTATTTATCGACTTCACAACGCTGGCTCCAGAAACCAATGAAGCACCTGAATGGAGTTCAAATGCTCCTGAGGATGGAACCATCATCCCAATGCTAGAAGGATTGAATATCGGTGATGAAATGGTGACCGTTGCAGGTGAACAAACTGAGATGTGGGCAACCGATGAGAGTGGCTGGGGACTGGAATGTACTTTTGTAGAATCCGGTTGGTCTGCTTCCCTCGATAGTGAAGGTGACATGGTTGTCTCCAAACAAGGTCAAGCGGCTTCTTCTGATGCTGAATGCTATGTTGTTGACCCATTCGGGGCAGCATCGATCGATTCTCGAAACTGGACTTTCGGTCAGGTGTTTACCTCGAGCGCCGGCCTATCAGAAACTGGAGACAGCATCGAATTCACGATGACACCAACTGGTCTAGTCAACGAATTAGCCATTTCCGCTCATGCTCACCAAATGAATATTATGGGCCAATTGCGTACTGTTACTCTTGCCTCAGATGCTTCAACCATTTCGCTGCCACTTGATGGATTATCACCAGGTGCAGTCATGGTTATGGGCCAAGCACAGAGTTCAACCATGCTGAACCTCGATTTCATGCTCGACTTTGATCTTGAAAAAGCAAGTCTACCTCCATTCATTACCGTCAGTAAAAACCTCGACAAAGAAAATGCTACATGGGATGCAAATGGCCTCACCTTTACTTTGCAAGGTGATGTGTTGGACCCAGATGGTGAAGAAGTCACACTTTCTCTTAGCCTATGTGGCTATGAAACCAACGATTTCTTGCGTGATGTAAGTGGTGGCTGGGAAATAGATGTCAATATCGTTTCCTGCTCCTTGCAAAACCCTCCAGTGACTGCATATGACATCGTCTTGACTGCAACAGATGAATCCGGAACATCCACTACTCTTGCCGTTTATGTCCCTGACCCTTATGGAAGCGATAGCAGCGGTAATAATGGTAATGAAACGCCGGTTGTTATCGTAGAAGAAGGACTCCCAGCCATCTCTATGATGGCTACTTTGAGCGTCGCACTTCTTGGTGCGGCCTTTGCTGGAAGAGCCCGAAAAGAGTGAGGGCTTCAACCGACACCCTCAAAAGAGGGGGTTCGGCCCATTAAGCAGGTGAAGGTATGTTTGCGGGTGTAATTGAGTCGAAAAGCCATGAAGGAGGGTTTCTGGTTTCGTTTACTGGATCCTCTCCAGCACTTGAAGCCATTATCATCAATGCCGAGACAGGTATTTACATCGGTAAAGTCGATGCTGTAATCGGAAATACCGACGCTCCGCTCGCTCACGTCGCTCATATAGACCGGAAACTCGATCTTGACTCGCTGGTTGGAATTGAAGTAGGAATTCGTGCCAAAAAACAACGTGAAGAACGTGAACGCAGCTTTGACAAAGGACATCGAGACCAAGATTCCGGTCGAGACCGAAGAGGTGGCGACCAAGGATACCAAAGCAGAGACCGTCAAGGTGGACGCCCTGAACGAAACGACCGTGGACAAGACAACCGCAATGGCGGAGACTGGGATTGTCCAAAATGTCAGAATTCTAACTTTGCATTCCGAACCGAGTGTAATCAATGTGGACTTCCTCGAAGCGGCGGAAATGACCGACGTGGTGGAGATGACCGACGTGGTGGAAATGACCGACGTGGTGGAGATGGAAAAGTCTACACCGATAACGATTGGGATTGTCCAAAATGCCAGAACTCAAATTTCGCATTCCGTCAAGAATGCAACCGATGCGAAGCACCTCGCCCAGGTAGCAGCGGCGGCGGCGGCGGCGGCGGACGACCTCCTCGACGAGACGACCGCTCTCATGCCCCTCGACGCGATGATGGTGGAAGGCCTCCTCGACGAGACGACCGCTCTCATGCCCCTCGACGCGATGACGGTGGACGACCTCCTCGACGAGACGACAGTGGAGGCAACCAAAGCCGAGGCTCATACGGACAAGACAGAGCTCCTCAACGGACTTCAAGAGAACCTCGAACCTTCCGTAAATCACGTGGAAATGGCCCTGGCCATGCACATAACCGCCCTCCAAAGCCGATCGGCGCCCCTGTCCAAGATGGAAGACCTCCTCAACGAGAAGAGCGCTCTCATGCCCCTCGACGAGATGATGACGGTGCAAGACCTCCTCCACGCCAAGAAGGTGCAAGACCTCCTCGACGAGATGGTCGAGACCGAAGATCTGATTATTGAAGGGGCTAAACCATGGGTGCGGAAGATCACTATCTTGACGCCGTAGAAGCCTACGATGAAGGTAACATGGATACAGCATACGAAGAAGCATACAAAGCGGTTCAAATTGACCCGGAACATGTTGATGCTTGGCAGTTGTGTGCTGAAACCTCCCTCCCTCCTAAAGGTGAAAAACCATCTTTACTACAAGCAGCCAAATCCTTAGCTGCAGTTCGCAAAATTATTGCTCTAGATCCAAACCGTACCGCAATGTGGATGCTTGGTGGACGCCTTCTTACAGATGAGTTAGGATTACTCAGTGAAGGTTTACAGTGGTGGCAAGACCTTCGTCATCAGTTGCCCAGAGAAGTCACTCCATTGGTAGAGCAAGCCTCATTATTAGCAGATATGGGCCATTACCTTGAAGCCAAATACCGCCTTGATACAATTCTCGAGGATAACTTGGATGGTGGCCCCTCTCAAATTGCCAAAATACATCAACTACGTAGTCAAGTGATTGCAGCAGCAAATCTCCAACCGACTGAACATTTCAAACCCTGGGAAAAACATCACAACGGCTGGGGTGCTATTGAACTTAAAATGCGTAAGGGACCCGTATCAGAAAGTTTTCTTTTCCTCATAACAACAGTTCCAGTCCTGATGATTGTAGTCTATTTCTCAAATCAAATTGCTGGCAAAGGTTGGGGAGCGTTTTGCATGACCAGTTTGGTCATCTTCGCTACCGTTTTGTTTGGAATGCGAACTGCAAAGCGTATGTTCCATAGTATCAATCGGCCAGCATTCAACTTGCTTCGAGCAATGAACTTCGAAGCAGATACCGGTTATTCAATCATCCATTCAGATATCCGAACATCACCACTTTACATGTTCATCATGCAAAGAAAGCCCAAAGCATGGCAAGAACGGATGATTAAAATCATCGATTCCGATACACAATTACCTATGAACTGGAAACCAGAGTTCCCTGATTTTGAATCGCACTTAGACGAAATTGGATACATTGACGAAGAAGCTAAAGAGAGTTTCGAAGCCTTTGAAGAAGAGTGAAGTCCTTTCCTTTAAGCAAAACGCTAGCGTTGAATATAGCCCACTGAAAGCCCTTATACACATCAAGGTCGTGTTGATGGGTGCTATGAACGAACCCTTGCGAATGGAGTAGAATACCTAGTGAATGAATTTAATTCTACTATTCTTCTTCATTATTTGGGGACTCTAATCTCAATATAATTCGGTCAGTGAATCTGCGTTTAAATAAACACCATCGCTTGGACAAAAACGGTTTTTCGCCAGGATATTCAGGCTCTTCCATTATCGTATTAGTATCTTCGAATCCCCACCCCTTGAACAGATGATTTTGAGTCGACCGTACAATAGATTCGGACCTTAGTTTGGGGTTTGAATTTCATTTCTTGTCCAAAGGAAACTCATCCCAAACTGACGTAATAGAACTCATTCGTTCTACAAGATCTACCAATGTGTAAACGGCAGGTGCTAGTCCTTTTTCTTCAAGATTATATTCTTCTTCCTTAATGATTTTATTTCCATCCTTCTCAATTATTGTCATCAACATTACTCCTCCACTGCTCCATGACAAAAAATCAAGATGAAGACTGTTTTCTTGCTTTAGGCCAAAATAAAGGCTACCGGAGGACTCTCGTGGTGAGATAATAGAGTTCCATGCGTTGTTGACTGTTTTTATTTTAATGGCTTTTTCTTTACCATTTCTTTCGAGAACGAATGTTTTAGTTTCACCGTCAAACATGTCACTTTCCATTTTCGCCATAAGTTTTGAGAAATCAATCGCTCCTCTCAACATACCTGAGGTGAAGGATCGCCAAACTCCGAAAAAGAGCAACAGGATGAGGAGAATTACAATATGAGTACCCCACATGTCTTCTCGTCGCTTGCGTGAGCATTGAAACTATGGGCGGCAAATAATCTTCAAAGGCTGGGAATAATCGTTTTCCACAATATTCAAGGGTCCAACTACAAACCCTTGTGTATAAAATGCGTGAATCTATGGGGTCGCAGTGGGACATATTGAACGCTAGCGATGAATATGGCCCATAGAGAACCCTTCTGTGCACGAAATCTGTTTCCAAGGGTGTACTGAATGACACCTTTAGTCTTCCTAAGATAGACCTAGATTGAGGTTAGTGCCGGTGATACATTTATCCGTAATGTGAATGAAAATCTATACATGGGTGATGATGAGAATGAAAGTGAACGCCCGAGAAAAGTCAATATCGGAGGCCTGAACTATTTTGGTTTATTTCTGTTGTTTTCTTCATCGAGTATTATTTTCACACCCTTGTTGGAATTTTTTCCAAATTTGGCGCCAAATGGTTGGGAAGCTTTGATTTGGCTCGTTTGGGGGTATGCCATCTTCACCTTTTCTATCATTCTCTTGATCGTCAACAATGTGTTTAGATTTCTCGAAAACCAGAGAGCGGATAGGTCTACATCACATCCGACTCGTAATTGGCGAAAAAATCTCAAAACCCTCGGAACGAGTTTGCTTCTTTGGTTCGCTCTAATTATCATTTTATGGACATTGCCTGTTTAGATTCAGAGTGATGGAGTCTACTTTTCATCCATATGGGGACCCGTTGTAGCCATAGGTGAACACAAGCGTACACAACCATACGACTGCTCAGGAGTCCACTTGACTCTTGTGCGTCGAAAACCCGAGCCTCACTTCACTATTCAATCGAATCAATGGTGTGCTTTCATAGCCTGAACTCCGAGTTCAGTTTTTTATGAGTCTGAACCCATTCAAAGGTTATCGTTCTTCGAATGTCTTGCTTACGCTCGAACT
>Ga0308013_10000297_pt1 | contig 27999 bp, 27 predicted proteins | sample Neamet181_FD_203131 | JGI IMG/M metagenome (GOLD analysis project Ga0308013, IMG submission 203131) | Marine microbial communities from water near the shore, Antarctic Ocean - #181 | ecosystem: Environmental > Aquatic > Marine > Unclassified | place: Southern Ocean | collected 2014-07-25
ATAATAGAAGAAAGGCCTTTTAATTAAGGCCTTTTTAGGGTAGTGCGAATTGATTTAGTCGCTGTAGAACTGTCGCTTGAATCGTACTGCGGAAGGTACATCCTCACCTTCGGGTTTGACGCTGATATCAAACACCAGCACTTCGCGATTCGCTACGGTGGTGTCGCCGATATAATAAATAGCGATAACGTCACCGGGCTCTTCAATCTTGCGCATGGTGATGTTTTTTAGTTGACCGGTAAGATTGACGGTCTTTATGCTGACCTCAGCCATAACCGGCAAGTTATCAGATTCTCGAATTACCGAAACATTGAGCATCGCCCGATTCTTGCTGCGAACAATGTCGTATTCGCGGGCAACTGCAGGAGGCAACTGGTCGGTCGACTGGGCACTGAAGTGTATGATGTGGTTCCCGATGTCCGCGAATGTTGCACCCGCAGGTTGTGCCTCAGGCACATCAGCCGAATTACCAAGGCCACCGCACGCCGAGAGCAGTGCGAGCAGCGACAGAGAAGTTAATAGTGTTCTTTTGTTCATGACACCCACCCCTTAGTCTAAAAATACTATAAACCATTACACCCGGATGCGAAATTACTGATTGTGCTGCAACTAGACGTTCGACGGCAGGAGCCCACCAATCAGAATATTAAATGCGAACAAGCCAATGATTGCGAGCATTGGTGTTAGATCGATTCCACCCAACGGAGGGATTAATCGCTGCACAGGCCGCAATACAGGATCCGTTAATGTTCCGATAATTGCCGTAGCCGGATTGTACTGCCCTGGTGATACCCAACTGAGCACGACTCGGATCAGAATCGCGTAAGCAAAAATATTTACCGAGAGCATTGCTAACTTTACGATTGCCAACACAAAAATGTTCGATGCACTAGCGCGTCCGCCGACGATGAACAAGACTAGAAAAATTGCGAGGCATTGAAAAGTGATCGTCACGAGAACAGTGGCTGTATCCAGTCGGCCAATGGCGGGAATGAGTCGGCGCAGCGGAAGCACCAGCGGTGACGTGAGTTTAAATATCCCTTGCGCCAATGGGTTCCTGAAATCTGCGCGCAGCAGCGGCAGCCAGAACCTCAGCAGCAGAACGAGTAAATAGAGGCTGGTCAACGCGTTTACGATATAGACCAAAGCCGTGGAAACATTTGTGGGCATCAATTAATCCTTGGCATCTTCATGGGCTTGGTCCGCGAGATCTTTCGCTCGATCACGTGCTGCGGTAACGGCGGCCGTGAAGGTATCACGAAAATTGGCGTTGTCGAGATAGTCAAGCGCTGCGGCCGTGGTGCCACCCGGTGAACGCACGCGGGCGATCAACGTCTCCATAGTTTCACCCGATTGCTCGGCCATTTCACTGGCGCCTCGCGCAGTTTCGAGCACGAGAGCGAGTGCTGATTTGGGGTCGAGCCCCATATCTTTTGCTACCGTCACTAGCATATCTACCAGCAGGTAAAAATAAGCTGGCCCGCTTCCGGAAATGGCCGTTACCGTATCAATATCATTCTCGGTCGATACAGAAATAACCGGCCCAGTGGTTGAGATAATGCAGCTCGCTGCATGCCGTTCTTCTTCGGAAGTTCGCTCATTGGCGTACATACCAGAAATGCCCAAGCGCAATAAAGCCGGCTGGTTGGGCATGACTCGTACGACTGAGAGTCCACCGCCCAGCCATGTATCGATGTCACTGCTACGCACGCCAGCAGCTATCGAGATAATTAGCGGTCTTGTGATTTGCACGGCATCTCTGAGCGGCTTGCAAACCGTGGACAGGATCTGCGGTTTTACGGCCAGCACCAGACACTCGGCTTGTTCTGCAACATCCAGATTGTCTGCTCGAATGATGGCTCCCGGAAACTCATTGGCCAGGCGATCGCGATTTTGTGCGAGCGGATCCGAAATCAAAATATGTGAGGGTTCGTAGCCTGCAATCAGCATTCCACCGGCCAAGGCGCGAGCCATATTTCCACCGCCGATAAAAGCGACCTTTCCGTAGTCCATTTTTGCATCCATCCTCTAGTGTCTTTCGCCAAACAATGCGGTACCGATTCGTACCATGGTCGAGCCTTCGAAAATGGCGGCCCGGTAGTCGCCGCTCATACCCATCGATAATGTGTCGGTGTCTATTCCGCCAGAACGTAACTCATCTGCCAACTCTTTTAGTTGTTTGAAAGGTATTCGCTGATTAGCAAACTCAGTCCGTACGGCCGGCAAGCACATCAAGCCGCGCAACGCGATATTCGGTAATTGTGCACAGATAGAGGCCAACTCGGATAGTGTTGACACGTCGATGCCAGATTTCCCCGGCTCCTTATCAACATTGATTTGCAGGCAGATATTCAACGGGCCGAGTGATTCTGGCCGTTGTTCGCTCAGGCGCCGCGCCGTTTTCGGATTGTCGACGGTGTGAACCCAGTCAAAGTTCTCAGCCACGCTACGTGTTTTATTGTTCTGCAGGCGCCCGATAAAGTGCCAGACTAGATCCATATTTCTTGTCTGTGCGATTTTTTCGAGTCCCTCCTGGACGAAATTTTCACCGAAATCGCGCTGGCCCGCGTTGGCGGCATCGATAATCTTCGAAATGGACTGTTTCTTGCTCACAGCAAGCAATTTTACAGCTTGAGGGTCGCGATCGGCCTCAATAGCCGAAGATGCCAGAAAATCTTTAATTATTGCTAGGTTTTCCGTGACTCCAATCACCCTTTAGTCCTATTGTTTCGCTATATTAGGCTCAATTCTGCGCCGGGTTATAGTAAGTCTTGCCTCGTCAAAAGAGGGAGAAATATGGCCGTCGACGTAGCTCAGCTTTTGTCGTTCACGGTGAAGAGCAACGCCTCGGACCTGTATTTGTCTGGGGGCGTGCCGCCTATGATTCGCGTTGATGGTGACATCAAGCGAGTTAATATGCCGGCGCTCACCCACAAAGACGTCAATAGCATGGTGTACGACATCATGAATGACAAGTAGCGTAAGAATTACGAAGAATTTCTGCCGCTACCAAACCACTGTAGCGGCATCGAAAACCGGTCCGTCGACACAGACCCGCTTCATGGCATCGCCATCAGGCGTACTGATTTTGACTGCGCAACCAGCACATCCGCCAACAGCGCAAGCCATAAACTCTTCCAGAGACACTTGGCATGGCACGCCATATCTTTCAGCAAGTGATGCCACGGCTCTCAACATCGGCGTTGGACCACAAGAGAATATTCCGACTTCGGCGAGTTCATCGCTGGACAAGGTCGATAGCCATCGGTCAGCGAGATCGGTGACGTAGCCGTCGTAGCAACCGTCGAACCCGGCAAGAGTCGCGAGCCGGCAGGAAATCCCCCAGTCCTCCATGAGTGGCATCGTTGCAGCGATTTCGCCGTCAAGCCACGGCGTTTCAATATTTGAGCGCTGCAGCTTGAACGGGAACGGCAGCTCAGAGCCGAGAATCGCAAGCGGTGCCCAATCACCTCCTTGCCGTCTAAGATGATCCGCGATGTGGACTATCGGGGGAATTCCGACGCCACCGCCTATTAGTAAGGCTCTCGGTCGCTCTTCAGATAGACGAAATGGCTGTCCGATCGGCCCGAGTACGCTGACAGTATCCCCCGGACCTTTCGTCGATAAGCTCCGAAGTCCGTGGCCGACGATTTTGTAGAGGATGTCGAGGCAGTCGTCTTCGACACGCATGATCGATAAAGGGCGGCGCATCGGTAATGCTTCGTCACATGTGATGTGCACGAAACTACCGGGCTCTGCTTTTGCCGCACACTTCGGTGCGCGAATACGCATGATGAACTGGTTGCCAGGGAATTCATCGACACTAATTATCTCGCCACTTTCGACGTAAATTGTATTACGATTTCGCTGCGCGTTTTTTTGATCGGCAGTCGTCACCGTGCGCTCATCATCTTGCCTATGCGGTCAAGTACGGCCATTCGAACTGCAACACCGTTCGTCACCTGTTTCGTGATCACAGAGCGTGGGCCATCAGCGAGCGTGCCCTCAATTTCGATGCCACGATTCATCGGACCCGGATGCATCACGATCGCATCAGGTTTCGCATACGCAAGGCTTTCGTGACTAATGCCATAGTTGGCGAAGTACTCATCAATACCTGGCACGCCGTCAAGATTGCCGATGCGTTCGCGCTGAATGCGTAATGCCATGACTACATCAGCATCTTTTAGACCGTCCGCCAGATTGTCGACGATGTGTGCGTCTGGGAAGCGATCTGCGTCGGGCGCCAGAGCGGCCGGTGAAACAAGCCGTAACTCCCCGATCCCCATTGTCTGCAATGCTTCAGATGCCGACATGGCAACACGCGAATGCTGGATATCGCCAACGATAGCTACCACCATATTCCCGAAGTCATCGTTATGCTGGCGAATCGTCATTAGATCAAGCAAACCTTGCGTCGGATGTGACACATCAGATTCGCCGGCGTTCAGAACACTGATGTGGTCATTAACATGACGGGCTATATAGGCTGGCACACCATCGCTCGCATCGCGAACGACCATCACATCGACATGCATGGCTTCTAGGGTGTAAATCGTGTCAAGAATGCTTTCGCCTTTCTTGCGCGATGACGTGTTCACATCCAAATTCAAGACGTCCGCACCAAGCCGTCGACCTGCTAGGTCGAATGACGCGCGAGTACGGGTGCTGGGTTCGAAAAAGAGGTTGCCAACTGTGCGGCCGGCAAGAGACTGGCTGCGTACCGGCAAAGCGCCTGGCGCTGCTAGGTATCTTTCGGCGTCGTCCAACAATTGGGTTAACAGTTCCACCCCGATACCCTTGAGTGATAAAAAATGTCGCAGGTTACCCTTCTCGTCGAACTGCAATTTGGTGTCATCTGGTTGCATCGCGGGGCATTCTACTCAGATGAGAGGTATCTTTCAGCGATAAATACTGCCGCAGCGCTATCTATCATTTCCTTGGAGATTCGGCCGCGCCTACCTGCTGCTCGCGCCGATTTCAGAACCTGCTCTGCCTCGACTGAGGTATAACGCTCATCGACTGTGTCGATATCAAGCTCGTAGCGGCGTAGTTCTTCAATGAAAGACTCGACCGGTTTTTGCATTTCGCTTGGCGATCCGTCGGCGTGGCTGGGCATGCCGACGACGATACCGGTTGGGCGCCATTCCTTGATAATAGCTGCGATCGCTGCGTGGTCGACACCCTCGTTGCGATTGCTAACAACCCCAAGTGGGGAAGCGGAACCGGTGACATCCTGACCGATGGCAACGCCTATCCGGCGCAGGCCGAAATCAAATGCGAGTATTGTTCTGGGTTGCGACAAATCAGGCGTGGCCGGCTTCCGGCGAAATACTAGCGAGATCGACGCCCAGAAGACGCGCCGCGGAATCCCATCGATCCGCGAAAGGTGTACTGAACACCAATTCTGGGGTCGCCGTGACGTTGAGCCAACAATTGGCCAGCATCTCTTCTTCGAGCTGTCCTGAATCCCACCCGGCATAGCCGATCGCAATCAGCGATTTTTGCGGACCAATGCCTGTCGCCATTGCGTCGATAACGTCGCGCGACAAGGTCAACTGAATATCATCGGACACTGAAAGTGTGTTCTCAAAGCTATGCGTCTTGTCATGCAAAACGAATCCGCGTTCGGTGCCAATAGGTCCTCCGGACATAACGGGATTATTCGCAGCGACCGGGTCGACATCTTCAACCGAAAGTTGGTCGAAAAGGCTGGAGAGTTTCAGGCTTAGAGGGCGGTTTATGATGATGCCGAGTGCGCCATCGTTGTTATGCTCGCAGATCAAGGTGACGGTCGAGCTGAAATTCGGATCTTCCATGCCGGGCATGGCGATAAGCAGTTGATTTGTAAGCAAGCTATCCGAATCCATGGTCCTAGTATCGGCGCTCACGTCCCGTGGCACAAGTCAGCATTATTCCTGATCACCGAATAGCCATTTGTACTCGAAACGCACGATGTCATATTCGGCCGTCACTTCAGCGGGGAAGGGATCAAATGGCGAGGCACGTTGTAAAATGTCGAGTGCGGCAAGATCCAGGATTGTTGAGCTACTGGATTTTCGAATGACAGCCTCCGCCAATTCGCCTGATGCGTCGATGGCTACCATCAAGGTCGGGCTGCCAGTGATGTCGTCGAGCTCGACCAGCTGCGGGATATAAGACTCGCCGACAGCTTCAATTCGACGCTTCCAGTTATCGAGATACGCGGCGATTACGGATTCGCGTGTGTCAGCACTGACAATGAGCTGTCGTGGCTTATCGTCACTGATCAACATTGTTGCCTGGTCATCCTGCGGTAGCGGCAGCGTTACCTCACTACCAGCCTCCATAGTGATTGCCATGCTGGTCTCAGGCCGTGGGTCTGATCGTGGATCGATGTCAACTTGCCGATCCGTTGAATCGGACGTTGCAAGCAACTCATCAGCCGAACGCACATGCTCCTTTGCATCCAGTACAGACGTTCCGTCGTCCTGACCTTCATTGTCGATCGGCATGGCGCTCTGCAATGGTGCGGCTGGACGCACCTGTTCGGCCGTATTGCCGCCACCTTCCTGGCTCGCTTGCGCGAGATAAGCGGCCTCGTCAGGCCGATCGATCTGTTGGTTCGTATTGGCAACGATTGTGACTTCAAGTGAAATAGCGCTCGCGAACTGATTCTCGAGCTCGGGATTAAAGGTGATGCCGATGATCAGGATGCCGTGCACAAGCGCTGCTAGGAAAAGCATAGCGGGCAGTCGGTCGGGTACGGACGGCGAGTCAAGTCGCATCTTGTCGAGGGGGTCAGTATGCAGTGCTAAATTGGCCATATTTGCGCAAATAATCCGCCATTTTTCTTACATAAAAAAAGGGACTAGTTCCCAACGACTCTTTCTGGTGGCCGCCCGCTCACGGCAAGGCGCGCTCGATCGCATCAAACATCAGGCCTGCAATGTTGAGATCAAATTGCCGGTCCAGTTCGCGGATACCCGTCGGGCTCGTCACGTTGACTTCAGTCATATAGTCACCGATTACATCTATCCCCGCGAACAGCACCCCCTGCTCTTTGAGCACCGGGCCCACCTGCGCACAGATGCGCATATCCGCAGCCGACAGCTCCTGACCTCGTGTCGTAGCCCCGGCCACAATGTTGCCACGGTTATCGTCGCCGGTTGGAATGCGTGCGAGCGCATAGGGGACTGGCTCGCCGTCGATCAGCAGGATGCGTTTGTCGCCGTCCGTGATTTCCGGAATGAAAACCTGCGCCATCGCGAAGCGCTGTCCGTAATCTGTGAGGGTTTCAAAAATAACGTTGGCGTTGTTGTCGCCTTTTCGCACCACAAATATTGAGCGCCCGCCCATTCCGTCCAGAGGCTTGACTACAATTTGCTCATGCTCGACGAGGAAGGATTTTATCTCATCCATGGATCGCGTTACGAGTGTCAGGGGAGTGCATTCCGGGAACCAGGCCGTATAGACCTTTTCATTCATATCACGCAACGCCTGCGGCGCATTGACGATAAGTGCGCCAGCGAGTTTTGCTCGATCCAATATATAGGTGGCGTAGACATACTCCATGTCAAAGGGCGGATCCTTGCGCATTAGTATCACGTCTAAATCGCCCAGATCGATTTCTTGCCGTTCGCCGAGATCGTACCAATCCTTGTCATCGTCGTGAACCGTGAGGTGCGTTGACACGCCGATAGCCCTCCCCGAAAGCATGCGTAAATCCCGTTGCTCAAAATAATGGAGCTCAGCACCACGCCGAGTTGCTTCGAGCAGCATAGCGAGTGAGGAGTCCTTTTTCGGCGTGATGGATCCGATCGGATCCATCACAATGCCAACTTTTAACGGGTTTTCTGCCATATTTTGCGTTTCGGGAGTTGCTTCGAACGGAAGAGGTCAACTATACCGTGAAATCCGCTGTAAGCATCCGAATTCTGATGATTTTGCGTAACGCAGTGTGCTTCGTAGTAGAAGTTATATCAATATAGTAAAAGTTGGTTTCCAACGTGGAAATTTTGTTGTCAGCTAACGTATCGCGGAGTCTTAATGAGCTAAAAATACTCGTCGTGGACGACAGCAAAACTATCTGCCGAGCAGCAGAAACGCTCTTGTCAAAAGAGGGTTGCTAAGTGTTCATAGCGATCGATGGAGGTGTGACTAGCGTCTAGCGCAAATCGCCCCACATTGATTGCAAAACGGAAAGCGTCGCAATAGCTGCTGATTCCGTACGCAATACGCGCGGCCCCAAGGACACAGCTTGAAATCCAGAAACCTCGGCGTCGCCATACTCGGTTTCGCTAAAGCCGCCTTCTGGTCCGATTAGCACGCAGATTTTGGTTTCCGGCGCTGGAATCAGAGCTAGCGGCGCAGCGGCATTGGGTACGAGAACAATTTCGGCATCGACTTTCGGCGGTTTGCTTCCGAACCAGCTTTTCAAAGGTATTGGCATGTCAATCAACGGTTGGCGTGTGCGTCCCGATTGTTCGCATGCGCTGTTAGCAATTTTTTGCCAGTGATCGCGCCGTTTCTCGGCTCGATCAGATTTTAATTTGACGACGCCGTATTCCGTCAAGACTGGTGTAATACGTTTTACACCAAGCTCAGTGGCTTTTTGCACGACGAAATCCATGCGATCACCGCGCGATATACCCTGTACAAGATGAATTTTCAGCGGTGATTCGGTGCCCGGATCGATACTCATGCCGAGCGCCAGATTGACGCTACTCTTACTAACACTCATGATCGTGGCAGGCCATTCCGGGCCGTCTCCATTGAATATCGTCAACGTGTCGCCAACACGTACGCGCAGCACTTTGCCGAGGTATTTCGCCCGATCCCCGTCAAGTTCCAGCTCGACACCGTTGCTCAATGCGCTGGAAACAAATAGCCTCGTACTCATGTCTTTGAAATCATGCCTGAAGTCATCATGACTGGCGACTTTACAGTGAATCCGGAAACCGGGCTGATTAATCCAGCCAGGTTATGCCTTAGTCCAAATCGAGATGCGCGGCCAGACGATGGCGCCCTCGAATTGGTCGTGCTGCATGGCATCAGTTTGCCTCCCGGTCAGTTTGGCGGTCCGGAAATAGAGGCGTTTTTTTTGAATAAGCTTGATTGGAATGCCCACCCGTACTTTGTCGAGATCCATGGAATGGAGGTTTCCGCCCACCTGCTTATTCGACGTGATGGCGATCTTTTGCAGTTCGTGCCCTTTAACGAACGCGCATGGCATGCCGGCCAATCGCATTTTCGCGGTCATTCGAACTGCAATGACTTTTCGATCGGTATCGAGTTGGAGGGCGAAGATGAGACCAACTATGACGATCGTCAGTACAATGTGTTACCCGCTGTACTAAACGCCCTGACGACGGCCTACCCACAGCTGACAATGCGCGAACTCGCTGGCCACTCGGATGTTGCTCCCGGTCGGAAGAGCGACCCAGGACCTGCTTTCGACTGGCTGCGCTTGTATAATGCAGTCGAGGAATTAAGAGAGAAAAAAGACTAATGCATCTGATCGCTTTACTCATCGGACTCACTATCGAACGACTTGCAACACAGTTGTTTCATTGGCGTCGTATGCGCTGGCTGGATCGAATTATTGATGCCGGATTTCGTCAAGCGGAACAACTCGGAAGCTGGCCTGCGATTATTCCGGTAATCATCCTCATTGTCCTGCTAGCGCTGCCTGTATTCGTGATTATTTATAGCCTCGGAGATACTTTGAGGGGCTTCACGTATTTGATCCTCTCGGTAGTCGCGCTGTTTTTTTCGATCGGGCCGAAGGACATTGGCGAAGAGGTCGATGAGTACTGCAAGGCACTTAAGGCCGAGGATGAAGAGCAGATCCAAATCGCAGCGAAAGCCATTATCGAAGATGAGGTCCCTGCTGATGCGCGCGAGCGGATTGCGCGTGTTGAGGAAGCTGTCTGCGTGCAAGCAAATAACCGCTTGTTCACAGTCGTGTTCTGGTTTGTTGTTTTGGGTGCATTTGCGGGCTCGATCGGGCCTCTGGCCGCCTGGACTTATCGCGTCACAGACCTTGTTCGTCGTCGAGCTGTGTTCAGCGCGGCATGTGAGGAAGACTCTGGTGGTGGTTTGGCTCGAGTGCGTGACGCAGCGGCGTTTGTGCACGGTTTAATGGTATGGGTACCGGCTCGACTTACCGCTCTGGGCTACGTAACTGCAGGTCATGCGGACGATGCGATTGCCGCATTCCGCGCGCCAATGGAAGATCGCGACGTAACGCTATCGGAGCACAGCGAACATCTACTGGCTCGCGTCGGTGTTGCGGCCTTGGCACTTCAAGACAACAGCGATGAGTCAATTAATGAACGTGGAATTCGTGGCGCGATGGCGGCCAATAAACTTGTGTTTCGCCTGTTACTTATCTGGGTCGTCATAATAGCGGCGCTGACCTTGTACGGCTCGACGCGTTAAGTTTGACGATACGCTCGGCGAAACGCCCCCCTTCGGTCTGACCTAGTGTTTTCAGATCCGACGTGGAAAATCATGACGTGAAGTGCTTTAGTAGGGCTTAATTAACTCGAGATTGTGATCCGGACGGAACTCGTCAAGTCGATCGACAATAGTCCTCTCAGATAATTCCAATGACGACCAGACGAAGGTTTTTAGCAGCATTCTTACGAGTATTACAGGCACTAAAGGCTGTTGCCGCGAGAAGTTTGAGTAGAAATGGTCGATTTATTCGGGCCGCCAGGTGGGTTCTATCTTGTGCGGTTCCAAAGAACCTCTTGACCGGACTCGACACGGGCGAGTACTCGCGCGATTACGAATATCAGGTCGGATAGTCGATTCAGGTATTTTCCAGTTTCTGGGCGGATCGCCTCGATGCCCGCGAGCGTCCCGACGCGGCGTTCCGCGCGACGTACAATCGTGCGTGCGAGGTGGCAAGCAGCTGCTGCTGGGCCGCCTCCTGGCAAGATGAATTCCTTGAGCATCGGTAGATCTTCGTTGAATTTGTCGAGGTCAGCCTCGAGCCGATCGATGAATTTTTGGCTTACCGCAGTGTGCCCCGGGATGCAGAGCTCACCACCGAGTTCGAACAGGTCGTGCTGGACCTCGGTTAAGCAGGCGCGCACTTCATCTGGTAAAAACTGCGCCGCCAGTACTAAGCCAATGGCCGAGTTCGCTTCGTCGACAGTGCCATAGGCTTCGACGCGGACGGAATCTTTTGCGACGCGACTGCCGTCGCCGAGTCCTGTTGTTCCGTCATCTCCGGTGCGGGTGTAAATTTTACTGAGTCTGTTTCCCATGAGATGACGATAGGTAGGACGCGGCGTACTGTCAAGATACGATGCTTGTTTCTCTGAACTGCAGCGGCCATAGTTGCGCCATCTATTGCAATATCAGGATCGAGTGCTCAGGTGGAAAGCTTTAATGCACAAAATGCTTCAGATTATCTCAAGGTCGCGTTGGCAGCGGCGGATAAAGCGGCCGACATAAGTCGCAGTTATTTCGCGGGTAATTTTATAGTCACCACCAAGGCTGACATGACGCCGGTTACCCAGGCGGATGTTGAGTGTGAGGAGGCCATTCGTGACCTGATTCTAAACGCCTATCCAGAGCATGGCTTTTATGGAGAAGAAACCGGCCAGACTGATCTCGACGCCGAGTATCTTTGGTTGGTCGATCCGATCGACGGCACCAAAGGGTTCGTGCGCCAATACCCTTTTTTCTCAACTCAGATCGCGCTAATGCACAACGGCGAGCTGATACTGGGTGTGTCTAGCGGAACGATGATGGGTGAACTTGCATGGGCTGAGAAGGGACAGGGTGCGTGGCTGAACGGCCAGCGACTGCAGGTCAGTGATATTGGTGATCCGGAGCGCGCTGCAGTATCGACGGGCAACTTGAAGTCTCTAGCACAAAGTAACGGCTGGTCTGCGCTAGGAAGTATTGTGCAAAGAGCGGATCGCATTCGAGGCTATGGCGATTTTTATCATTATCACCTATTGGCTGCCGGTAAGATCGAAGCGGTAATTGAATCTGACGTCAACATTCTGGATATCGCAGCCTTATCGGTGATCGTGACTGAAGCAGGCGGAGTTTTCACTAACCTCAATGGTGACAAGTCGGATTTGAACACTCGCTCGGTGCTGGCTGCAAACCCTTCACTGCACGCAAAGTATCTGTCTGAGCTAGCCGGTTTCGTCAGTTAAACAGACTTAGTCCGATAAATTGATTTCGCTTGCCACTCCTAAACTCATCAGTGTATTTCTGTCCGCTAGGCCATGTTTGTTTGTTAAATTATTCGACGCTTTCCGCGCTTTTTGCTCGATCAATCAATCCGGACACGCTGTAGAGACGACCGTTTCGGACCACAGCGACCACATTTAGCATGTCCGTTACGTCGGCCAAGGGATCGCCGTCCACAAATACGAAGTCGGCCGAAGCGCCGGTCGCAATTCGACCGAGATAAGGATCGGCCAGCATGGCCGCTGCAGCGTTCACTCCCATACCACGCAGGGTTTGCTCTGGTGTCAGGCCAGCAATCTGCAGCGTTCGAATTTGAGTGGCCAGTGCCTCACCGCTTGGGAGGCCAGTTGTCCTGCTCGTGACGACAGCCGCCGTGACGTCGAGTTCTGGTCTGGGCGTCGGCCCCATCTGCCATCGCTCAGTGCTTAGAAATCGAGGACCAGGAACTTCTCTTCCAGCCCAGAGTATACTGAGTTGATCGTGATCTGGATGGCTCCCAAGAATTGTTGTTACTCCCATCGTTAAGAGGTCCGGACCATGGCTTGGTGATAGGTTACTCGGTAATCGGGCATCAGCATCGATAAGCCCTGGAAGGATTGTCAGATCCCCCATGTCGATGACAATCAATGTTGGCCGGTCCTTATGTTCTTCTATCGCTGTTACACGGCCACCTGACAGTAAGATGTCTTTGTCATAGTGATATCCGGGGCTGACGCCATCAAACAGCCTTGCCGCGCGGATAACGAGTTGCCCTAGTGGCTCATCCAGCCATCGAAGAGTTGGACGCTCGCGCTGGATGGTCTTTATAACGTCTGGATGAATGGTTGCTCGAAAACTCAAGGGACTTGACGACCACGAGTTAAATAGTCGTTGCTGGATCTGACCGTTCGCTGAGTAGATCATCCGGTGACGATCCAGCCAGGTAACCGGTGATGCGAAGAATTGCTCGTTTGATGCATACGTGCGGATCAGGCGAGGCTGGGACAATATAGCCATCTCGATACTGGTGCCCGTTGCCCCGGTCTTGAAGAACGTAATCAAGCTGCCGTCCGGTCGCCACGTTGGCGCCGCGATTTTATTTTTCGTTGTAAGCAAAGTTTCATCAGGCTGTGCGTGGCGCCGCAATATTAACGACCACTGGTTACCCTGATGATAGATGTATACGAGGTCCCGCCCATCAGGTGACCAGGTACCTTCTGTTTCATCGCCGGGACGATTGCTCACCCGCCAGTGCAAGCCCGTCGGAATATCGACTTCCCACAAGTCATATCCGTCGCCTTTAGCATCCGATGAATACAGCACCCGCTGGCCGTCTGGATGCCACGCAGGGTAGATGTCCATGTTGGAATTTGAGCTCAGGCTTTTTGTCTGGCCAGTACTGACTTCAATGAGCCAGACACCTTGACGACCATCCGTGATGGCGGAATAGGCGAGTCGTTCACCATCAGGCGACCAGCGAGGACGTTGTGCAGACTTCAAATTCCGGGTGAGTTGTCGTGATTCGCCGCCACCGCCCGGCACTATCCAGATATCACCTCTTAGATCGATCGCTAAGCGGCCGTCCTTCGCCGCATCGACAGAAAGACTGGCACCCCGTGAAATAGATACCTGTGCATTGGCAGACATACAGAACAGCAGAGCCAGAGAAATCAGGGAGCGTAAATACACGTTCCACCCTCACGTCTTGGGCCAGCAGTGGAAGCCAATCCTTTTGCGTTGCCATAAAGAGCTGTAGCATTGATCACTGAGATTGAGTTCTAAAAGTGTATGACCGAGCGAATGCTTTTACCTTCGTGCATCAGGTCGAATGCTCGGTTAATGTCTTCAAGTGGCATGGTAAAGGTGATGAACTCATCGATCTTGATGTCGCCGTCCATGTATTGATTCACCATGCCAGGAAGTTGCGAGCGTCCTTTGCAACCGCCGAACGCTGTACCGCGCCAAACTCGGCCGGTTACCAGTTGAAACGGCCGCGTAGCGATTTCCTTGCCGGCGCCCGCCACGCCAACAATCACGGATTCGCCCCAGCCCTTGTGGCAACACTCCAATGCGGAACGCATGAGATCGGTATTGCCAACACACTCAAACGAGTAGTCAACACCACCGCCGGTCAGTTCGACAATGACGTCCTGAATCGGATCGTCATAATTATTTGGGTTGATGCAGTCAGTTGCACCGAATTGTTTCGCCAACTCAAATTTGTCTTCATTAATATCCACCGCGACGATACGGCTTGCCTTGGCGATTAGGGCACCTTGGATCGCGCTGAGACCAACGCCACCCAATCCGAATACAGCGACGGTGTCGCCAGGCTGAACGTTGGCTGTGTTGAGTACCGCTCCAATACCGGTCGTGATACCACAACCGAGCAGACAAACTTTTTCAAGTGGCGCTTCTTTGCTGATTTTGGCAACCGCGATTTCCGGCAGTACGGTGTACTCACTGAACGTGGAAGTTCCCATGTAATGAAAAATTGGTTTACCATTGAGTGAGAAACGAGACGTGCCATCCGGCATCAATCCTTGGCCTTGAGTTACCCGAATTGCCTGGCAAAGATTAGTCTTTCCCGAAGTGCAGAAATTGCATTCGCCACACTCAGGTGTGTAAAGGGGGATCACATGATCGCCGATAGCGATAGAGGTTACTCCCTCGCCAATCTCTTCGACAACGGCTCCGCCTTCGTGGCCAAGTACGGCCGGAAAAATACCTTCCGGGTCCTCGCCCGATAGCGTGAAAGCGTCCGTATGACAAACACCCGATGCTACGTTTCGTATCAAAACTTCACCGGCTTTTGGACCCTCAAGGTCCAGCATTTCGATCTCAAGCGGTTTACTTGCTTCCCAGGCTACAGCGGCACGCGTCTTCATTATTTAGGTATCTCCAAAATCATCTAAAGCAATTCAAGATCAGCATATTCTCACGATTGCTCGGTTCGTTCACCTTATGTTCATAAAATTAATAAAAAACAAAGAGTTGTATTCAGCATGAGTTCATGCGCCAGCACCTATTATGCAAGCGTATTCAGGTAAACCGCAGGTTAATCATGGAAAAGTAATTATTTTAGCCGTTACACCTTTCTGAACTAAGAGAAATGCCGGCCCGAAATTCTTCAGGTCGGCTTTCACTGTGTGCGTCAGTCCTGTAAAAAGGATGTGACCCTTCAAGGACAAGCGATATCCCATAATGAGTCTCGATAATCTTCGCAAAAATCTTTCGGCAATTGATCGTCAGTTGGTAGAAATTATTGCCGAGCGGCAACGAATTGTTGGCCAGATCGGTGAGTCCAAGCGGTCTTCAGGTACCAGCACTCGCGACTATGCCCGTGAGAAGGATGTACTCAATATAGGTCGTAAGCAGGCCGAAGAGATGGGCGTCGATCCGGACTTGATCGAAAGTCTGTTGGAGATGTTGATCCAGACATCACTGGAGAGCCAGGAGCGTGAGCGAGTCGTTGCGGAAGGTAAGGGTGACGGGAGTCGTGTTTTGGTCATTGGTGGTGCGGGTAAAATGGGCCAGTGGTTTGCCAATTTTTTTGCATCGCAGGGGTATGCAACCACCATAGCGGATCCGTCTGTTGAGAATGGGCTGAAGTCATTTAGTTCTTGGACAGACGCCGGAGTCGATTTCGACTATATCGTCGTCGCGGCGCCGCTGGCTGTTTCGGGAAGGATTCTGGCGCAGCTTGCCACTCTCAAACCGAAAGGTCTGGTGTTCGACATAGGGTCATTGAAGTCTCCGCTGATCGATGGCTTGAGAAAACTAAAGGCAGCCGGCTGCAGTGTTACATCGCTGCACCCTATGTTCGGGCCGACTACGCGCCTGCTGTCCGGCCGCCATCTGATTTTTTGTGATGTAGGCGATGCGGATGCCACTGCTGCTGCAAAAGAATTATTTGCGGCGACCATGGTCGAGCAAATCGAAATGGGGCTCGATGATCACGATCGTTTAATCGCGTATGTGTTGGGTTTATCGCACGCGCTCAACATTGCGTTCTTCACTGCGCTCGCAGAAAGTGGCGAGGCGGCGCCAAAGCTTGCGCAAATGTCATCAACGACATTCGACTCGCAATTATTGGTGTCGGCTGCGGTTGCAGAGGATAACCCGCATCTGTATTTTGAGATTCAGAATTTGAATAAGTTCGGGTTGGGACCGCTCGACGCATTGTGTGAAGCCGCAGCGAGAATACGCGAGACAGTTGCGAGCGGCGATGAAGAGGCATTCGTTGAGCTCATGCAAAAGGGCCGCGATTACCTCGCATTACGGGGATAGACAACAGAAAAAGTGAGGCGCTAGGAAGAGGCTACTCATGCGATCAAAAGAAACACTATCGGCCGAAGAGCTAGTGGCAGAGATTGAAGCCTCTCGTCTCGAGTGAACCTAAGCTAAAGCTCTATCAGTGTCGCTAGCCTGTACGATGAGGACGCTAAGTTGCTCGCGGTCTGAGCGGGCTATCATTAGTGTAGAGTTAGCAACAGTTAAAGATTATTATGGTTGCTATGAGCAACGATTGGATAGACGCCGAAGGGTATCGCGCTAACGTTGGCATCATCCTTGTGAATTCCGATAGAAAGCTCATGCTTGGTGGCCGGATCGGCTCTAAAGGCTGGCAATTTCCGCAAGGTGGGATGCTGCAAGGCGAAGAGCCTGTCGAAGCAATGTTTCGTGAGCTGCACGAAGAGGTTGGTCTTGTAGAGGCTGACGTGGAGGTGTTGGGCGTCACAAGCGACTGGCTGCGCTACGAACTGCCAGAAAAATTCATCCGACGGCACAGTAAGCCTCTCTGTATTGGTCAAAAACAATACTGGTTCTTGTTGCGGCTTGTATCGGATAACGACGCCATACGATTTGATCGATGTAACGAACCGGAATTCGACCGCGTACGATGGGTCGACTTCTGGCGTCCGGTTAATGAGGTTATTTACTTCAAACGTCGCGTCTACGCTCGCGCTCTGCATGAGCTAGGCCATGCAGTGCATCCAGAGGGGTTGCCGAAACGGCCACGCTGGTGGCCAAGGCAATGGACCTCGGTTTTCGACAAGGATATTTCCGAGTCGGAGCGCGAGTCCGAATAGCTCAGTATCTTTAGGATCCGTGATATGGCGAACTTTTGTTCGTCGGGTTACCCGCGTAACATAACGTCTTTTATGAACAATCGGGCGCGGCTTCAAATTGACGATTAAGTCTCCTTACCAGCAGCACAGCACAGGCAGGACTCTTGTGGTCCGTGTCGTCCTTGTGGCATTGGTTGCCGCTAGCGCGTACCTTATTTTCGAGCTTGGGCGAATCAAAGCGGGCTACGACACTATTGAAGCCGGAAATGTCGAGCAGGCCTATATTGATTACATTAAAAAGCTTGATGCTGACATTAGTGAGTTAAAACAAGAAATTGCGATTCTGGCGACCAATATTACAGTGGACCGAGAATTGTATAAGGCAGTTGAGGCTAACCTCGCTCCCCTGCAAACAAAAATTCAGGAACAACGTGATGCCATCGCTTTTTACCGTGGGATCGTGTCGCCATCGGATGGAAATTCTGGCTTACGCGTTCAGGATTTGAAATTCACCCGCGGTAAGGCGGAACGCGCGTTTAATGTTCGACTGGTTCTGGTGCAGGCGATGAAGCATGATCGCAAAGTGTCCGGTAACGTGAACTTAAGTATCATCGGCCATCAGAATGGAACCGAGACAGCGTATGCGTTTACGCAGTTGCTACCGGAGGGTGCCGAAAGAGCATGGGTATTCTCGTTTCGGTATTTTCAGGATTTTGATAGGCAAGTTGTATTGCCCGACGACTTTACTCCCGAGCGCATAAACATTGAGGTACGATCGAAAACCCGGTCGATATCCAGCATCGAAGAGAGTTACGTTTGGACGATAAGCCAGAGCTAGGATTTTATTGCCGCATAGCGGTAGACGGAGAATCAGATGTTCAACAAGAAACAGAAGAGGCACACAGTCGTCGAGACGCTCATCGGATCGAACAGCAATTTTAACGGCGACCTGCATTTTCAGGGCGGATGCCATGTCGATGGAACGGTCAAAGGTAATTTGACCGCCGATCTAGACACCGATTCTGCGCTGAGCATTAGTGATATAGGTAATGTTGACGGCGTCGTCACAGTGCCTTATGTCGTGTTAAACGGCATAGTGAAAGGTGATGTATTCGCCAGTCAGCGTGTTGAACTCGGTGCGACCGCGCGCGTCACAGGCAATGTGTACTACAATCTGATCCAGATGGCAGAAGGCGCAGAAATTAATGGCAAACTAGTGCATCAGCCCGAAGGGCAGGTGCCACTTTTGGAACAGACCACCCGAATGGACGAGAAAGCCGCAGCGTCCGGCGAGTACAAATAAATTATGGAAACAACAGCAGTCAGCAACATACCACCACCACCGAGTGTCGTGTTTACCGATGCCGCAGCACACAAGGTCGGCGAACTAATCATCGAAGAGGATAATCCGAACCTGAAATTGCGGGTGTTTATTTCTGGAGGAGGTTGTTCAGGTTTTCAGTACGGCTTTACGTTCGACGAAAGTGTTGAAGACGGTGACAGCCAGGTTGAGAATCAGGGCGTTATGCTTTTGATCGATCCTATGAGCGTTCAATATCTGATGGGCGCCGAGATTGATTACAAAGAAGACTTGCAGGGTGCTCAGTTCATTATCCGGAACCCGAATGCACAAACCACCTGCGGCTGCGGATCCTCGTTCACTGTCTGAGGCCAGCCAAGCGGAAATCATGGCAGCTGTAGATCTTGGCTCAAATAGTTTTCACATGATTGTCAGCGATTTTTAAGCCGTCAATCATCAGGTTTACAATGATCTTTCATGATTACGGCGATTCTATATCGCCAAGCACTACACGCTGAGAAGCACCCGTCACACTCGGCAGATTTCCGGGTTGCCCCTTTATCGTGCGCATAGCCAGCCAGGCGAAAGCCGAAGCCTCGACCCAGTCAGGATCGAGGCCGATGCTCGTTGTGCTCGCTGTTTTGAAGGAGTAGCGGTCGAGCCGATGCATCAATTCAAGATTGTGCGCTCCACCACCGCACACGAAGACTTCCTGAGTGTCCGGGGCGAATTCCTGAATGGCGCGCGATATCGATACGACGCTTAATTCACATAGTATTGATTGCACGTCGGTTGCATCGTATTTGCTTAGGTCGAATTTTTGCAGCCATGCAAGATTGAAGTACTCAAACCCCGTGCTCTTTGGTGGTGCTGCACTGAAATACGGGTCAGCGAGAAATTTGTTCAATAATTCAGGAATTACCGAACCTCGGCCCGCCCAGTTTCCGGATTCATCGAAAGCCAGACCAAGTTGTGAGCGAGTCCAGGCATCCATCAGGCCGTTACCAGGCCCCGTATCAAAGCCGGTTGTGTCGGTGCTACCCGCAGCTAATATCGTAATGTTGGCAATACCTCCGATATTAGCGATCACGCGGGCCTTGCTTTCCTGAGCAAACAACCACTGATGAAACGGCGGAACAAGCGGCGCACCCTGTCCGCCGGCCGCGATATCGGCCTCTCGAAAATTGCTAACCGTGGTCGTCTCCGTCCCACCAGCAATAATCGAAGCGTTGCCGATTTGAAGTGAGAAGGGTTTTGCCGCATTCGGCTGGTGGCGTAAGGTCTGGCCATGACTGCCAATTGCGATGATGTCTTCATTCCCAAGACCACCTTCACCAATCACGGCGATAGCCGCATCTCGAAAACATTCGCCAACCCAGCGATCCAGTTCACCCGATCTGTCTAGTTCGACATCAAGCGGCTCGCGAGTCGCCGCAAGCAATGATTCTCTGAGTTCGTCGGGGTAGGGTTGCGACAATGCAGCATGAACTCTGGCGCTTGAATCACCGAATTCGACGACAACCGCGTCGATACCGTCCATGCTGGTGCCGGACATCAAACCGACGTAGTAATTGGGCATGGGCGTTACTGACTGTTGTACGCGACTGCTGCCGCCTGCGTACTCTTAAACTGTTCAAGTTCTTTCATAATAGGTGCCGCTCTCGCCATGAACGTATCTCGGTATTGCTCATCGATCGGCTCTGCATCCGGGAGACTTACTGTACGTGGGTTTCGGTGTACACCGTTCAGTCGGTACTCATAATGCAGGTGATTCGCGGTCGCTAACCCGGTGCTGCCGACGAAGCCGATGGCCTGACCCTGGCGAACTCTGGTGCCGACACCAACCTTCAAGACGTAACTGGACATATGCGCGTACAGCGTTGTGATGTTTCCGCCATGTTGGACGATGACGGTCTTTCCGTAGCCAGACTTGGTGCCACGAAAGATAACTTTGCCATCTCCGGACGCCTTGATCGTCGTACCACGTGGGGCTGCATAATCGACGCCACGATGCGCTCGAATCGTGTTCAAAATCGGGTGCTTTCTATTGGGATTAAAGTTGGAGCTAATGCGCGTGAAGTCGACAGGCGCCCGGATAAAGGCTTTACGTACACTGTCGCCGTTTGGCGTGAAGTACTCGCTGCGCTCGTTATCGTCGACGAATCGAATTGCCTGAATAGTACGACCATTATTATTGAACTCAGCGGCGATGATCTCGCCGTCTGAAACATACTTGCCGTCTTGCCAGATTTCTTCGAACTGAACGTAATAGTTATCGCCCTGACGAATATCTAGGACGAAGTCGACATCCCAGGCGAATATCCCGGCGATATTCATGATGACTTTGTCAGACAGACCAGCCGCCGCAGCGCTTTCAAATAAAGACGAGGCGATGACGCCATATGCCATACGTTTGCGTCGCTCGATCGGTTGGTCGATGATTTCGGCCGCGAAACCTGATTCCTGCTTCTCGATTTTTAAGGCACTGGTGAGGTCGATTTTCGTGTACAGACTCATGATCTGGCCGTCTTTATGGTTCACCTCAAATACGTCGCCTGGCTTGATGCGACGAAATCGAGTCTTTGCTTCCTCCAGTTCGGTAATCAGCATGAGTTGACCTATATCCAGGTTATTTTGTCGAAACAACCTCTCTATAGTGTCACCGGCGGCTACATTGAACACTAGCTGTTTAAATGCGGGTGCCGGAGCTGGCATCAACGCTTCGGCTTGCTCCATCAGAACTATTCGATCAACGGGCGGTACAACCGACGACTCATCAATGCTGGCAACCATCACAGGTGCGCTGGATGGAGGTTTACCAGGAGCAGGCATGTCGACCGTATTGACCAGCGCAACGACGATCAGCGAAATACCAAGGCCCACTGTAAACCATTGAAGGGCTTTGGATTTCTTAGGCTGGTCTGAAGTAGACTGCTTGTAATCGTGTAACAGGGGGCTGACCGGACGATTCAAGTCTTGTGTCTCATGGGTGGCTGGAAGTCGCTACTCTACCGCGCAGGTTTTTTCGCGTCAAAGAAAAAGTGTTATAACTCATGGTGTTAACCAGCGAAGGAATGCTACAGTTCCGTTCCCTATCGACGTGAAAAAACTGAGCAACTCAGGCATGGCAGGCATCCAGGAAAAAATCGCAGAATTAACCCGTGGTACCGACGAGGTCTTGCCCGAGGATGGCTTGAAAGCCAAGCTCGAAGAAGGCAGGCCATTAATCGTCAAGGCCGGTTTTGATCCGACCGCACCGGATTTACACATCGGACATACGGTCCTGATCAATAAGATGCGTCAGTTCCAGCAACTCGGTCACGACGTTGTGTTTCTGATTGGAGATTTTACTGGGATGATTGGCGATCCAAGCGGCAAGAATGCTACGCGCCCGCCCTTGACCGCTGAGCAGATCGCAGCGAATGCTGCGACTTATGAGAAGCAGATCTTCAAAATCCTTGATGAGGAAAAAACACGAGTCGAGTTCAATTCGACCTGGATGGGCAAAATGGATGCCGCTGGTCTTATCAAACTTGCAGCAAGGCATACGGTGGCTCGAATGCTTGAGCGTGACGACTTCAGCAAGCGCTACAAAGGTGGTGAGCCAATCTCGATCCATGAATTCCTATACCCGCTGGTGCAGGGCTATGACTCCGTCGCTTTGAAGGCCGACGTGGAACTGGGTGGCACTGATCAAAAATTCAATTTGCTAGTGGGCCGACAATTGCAGCAGGACTTCGGCCAGAAGCCGCAGATCGTCATGACGACTCCGCTACTGGAAGGCCTTGACGGTGTCCAGAAGATGTCGAAATCGCTTGGTAACTACATCGGTATTACCGATGCGCCTGGAGAAATGTTCGGCAAGATCATGTCAATTTCAGATGATTTGATGTGGCGCTACTTCGAGGTGTTGAGCTTCCGAATGCTTGAGGATATTGCCACTTTAAGGAAGTCGGTCGATGATGGGATGAATCCTCGCGACGCAAAATTTGAACTTGGAGCCGAAATTGTTGCCAGATTCTATAGTGAGGCGGAAGCGGATGCTGCGCGGCAGGAATTTGTATCCAGATTCCAGCAAGGGGCAATGCCCGAGAAAATCACTGACGTCAGTCTGGTAAGCGATGATGGCAAAATGGGTATCTCGCATTTGCTGATGCGCGCGGGTCTGGTTAGCAGTACGTCGGAAGCATTCAGAATGATCAAGCAGGGCGCCGTCAAGATCGATGGGCAGAAAATTGAAGACCGCTCATTGGAGTTACAAGCTGGTACGAGCAATGTGTATCAGGTAGGCAAGAGGAAGTTTGCCAGAGTCACCCTTACCTGAAGGCTCGCGGGATTCACCCCGAGCTCAGCCAGAGCCGATCTGGCGGGAGGTTTTATATGAAATGAACCCACCTGGAGCTTGGCTGATGGTCACTGCTTCGAGCAAGGGTGAGAAATCAAAATGATGCTGGATCGCTCGATACTCTCACAAACCTTGAAGACTTCTTTAATAAGACCCTCGATGAAGCCAAGCTGTGACGAGATAAGTTCCATGGCCCTACCGATTTGGTGGCCAGTCAGGAGTTCAAGGATTGGTGTTCAAGCCATGACTGATGAACGGGCAGATGCAGTTGTCGGTACCGTTGCCCTCAAACACCACGGAGATGGGGTATATGAATCGACAAAAATGCCTGTTGCTGGCGGATATCAGGGTAGAGGTCTCATGCGATGATTATTATCGACGGCACTGGCTAGCTCCACCGACCTCGACGGGACAGTGCTTTATTTTGAATCTCACAGAAGTCTTGCACTGGCACTTGGTCTGTATGAATCTGCGGGATTCCATCATGAATCCCCACTTAGCCCCCCCAATTACAGGCGTACAGACATTTTCATGGTCTACCGGCAGACCTAGGCGTCAAACCGGGGAACGGTATTCTCACAGGAGAAAAGTAACCCTTTCAGGGTTTGAGCAGTCCTTACCAAGGCCCCGCCAATCGGGCTTTTCAGCTATTTTAAAAAAAAATTGAAAAAGGTGTTGACGCAATTCAATTCGCTCGTATAATACGCGGCTCGCTGAGGGACACGGTGGACTTCAGCGGCCCCCAAAGAAGTGCGCAGGCAAAAGAGGATGATGCTTATACCTCCTTCGCCTGTAAGATGGTGGGTCAGCTCTAATAAAGAGACAGCTATGTGCTGTCGCCGAACTTAGGGCTCGTTCTTTAACAATTTAAATCAGATAATTTGTGTGGGTGCTTGCGTCGGACTTTGCGAAGGCAAAAAAGACGTAAGAACCAAATAGTCAGTTTTAAGTAATTGAGTACTGGTGATTACGCACTTTAGTAAAAAGCTACAAGCTTTAAACTGAAGAGTTTGATCCTGGCTCAGATTGAACGCTGGCGGCATGCCTAACACATGCAAGTCGAACGGAAACGATGGAAGCTTGCTTCCAGGCGTCGAGTGGCGGACGGGTGAGTAATACTTAGGAATCTGCCCAATAGTGTGGGACAACTCGGGGAAACTCGAGCTAATACCGCATACGCCCTACGGGGGAAAGCGGAGGACCTTTCGGGGCTTCGCGCTAATGGATGAGCCTAAGCCGGATTAGCTAGTTGGTAGGGTAAAAGCCTACCAAGGCGACGATCCGTAGCTGGTTTGAGAGGATGATCAGCCACACTGGGACTGAGACACGGCCCAGACTCCTACGGGAGGCAGCAGTGGGGAATATTGGACAATGGGGGCAACCCTGATCCAGCAATGCCGCGTGTGTGAAGAAGGCCTGCGGGTTGTAAAGCACTTTCAGTGGGGAAGAAATGTTTAGGGTTAATACCCCTGAATCTTGACGTTACCTACAGAAGAAGCTCCGGCTAACTCCGTGCCAGCAGCCGCGGTAATACGGAGGGAGCGAGCGTTAATCGGAATTACTGGGCGTAAAGCGCGCGTAGGCGGCTTTGTCAGTCGGATGTGAAAGCCCTGGGCTCAACCTGGGAATTGCATTCGATACTGCAGAGCTAGAGTATGGTAGAGGGAAGTGGAATTTCCGGTGTAGCGGTGAAATGCGTAGATATCGGAAGGAACACCAGTGGCGAAGGCGACTTCCTGGGCCAATACTGACGCTGAGGTGCGAAAGCGTGGGGAGCAAACAGGATTAGATACCCTGGTAGTCCACGCCGTAAACGATGAGAACTAGATGTTGGGGGAATTTGTCCTTCGGTGTCGCAGCTAACGCGTTAAGTTCTCCGCCTGGGGAGTACGCCGGCAACGGTAAAACTCAAAGGAATTGACGGGGACCCGCACAAGCGGTGGAGCATGTGGTTTAATTCGATGCAACGCGAAGAACCTTACCTGCCCTTGACATTGACAGAATCCCGTAGAGATATGGGAGTGCTTCGGCCTGGAAAACAGGTGCTGCATGGCTGTCGTCAGCTCGTGTCGTGAGATGTTGGGTTAAGTCCCGCAACGAGCGCAACCCTTGTCCTTAGTTGCCAGCACGTAATGGTGGGAACTCTAGGGAGACTGCCGGTGACAAACCGGAGGAAGGTGGGGACGACGTCAAGTCATCATGGCCCTTATGGGCAGGGCTACACACGTGCTACAATGGCGAATACAGAGGGTTGCCAACCAGCAATGGTGCGCTAATCCCTTAAAGCTCGTCGTAGTCCGGATTGGAGTCTGCAACTCGACTCCATGAAGTCGGAATCGCTAGTAATCGCGAATCAGAATGTCGCGGTGAATACGTTCCCGGGTCTTGTACACACCGCCCGTCACACCATGGAAGTAGGTTGCACCAGAAGTAGGTAGTCTAACCCTCGGGAGGACGCTTACCACGGTGTGGCTTATGACTGGGGTGAAGTCGTAACAAGGTAGCCGTACGGGAACGTGCGGCTGGATCACCTCCTTTAAAGAGTAATAAGCAAGCCTTCAGAATGAAGGCGCGAGCATCCTCACAAGTTATCTGATTACTAGTAACAGCCAATGTGAAACTTTGGGTCTGTAGCTCAGTTGGTTAGAGCGCACCCCTGATAAGGGTGAGGTCGGAAGTTCAAATCTTCCCAGACCCACCAATCGGGGCCATAGCTCAGATGGGAGAGCGCCTGCCTTGCACGCAGGAGGTCGGCGGTTCGATCCCGCCTGGCTCCACCAATTTCACTTCATTGACTGCACTGAATACTAGTCTTTAAGAACGCAAAATTTTGGAACAAGCTTTGGCTTGTTCCTTTGCTCTTTAACAATTTGGAATTTCTGACGTCTTGAGTGGGTCAACATTGATGCGAGCTTCGGCTTGCTAGTTGATTCAATCAAGTGTCGCATTTGCACATGTCACATGACAACGGTTCGGCTGCACAGCCGGACAGGGTTGCAAAGGAATCGTACGCGCAAAAGGTATACGAGGAATTTGTAAGCCACCCAATGTTAAATGGTTTTGGCATTAGAACGCACTAGAACTTTTTGGGTTATATGGTCAAGTGACTAAGCGCACATGGTGGATGCCTAGGCAGTAAGAGGCGATGAAGGACGTAGTAATCTGCGATAAGCTCTGGTTAGCTGATAAACACGCTTACCCAGGGATTTCCGAATGGGGAAACCCACTCTGTTTACAGAGTATCCATAACTGAATACATAGGTTATGGAGGCGAACGCGGTGAACTGAAACATCTAAGTAACCGTAGGAAAAGAAATCAACCGAGATTCCCTTAGTAGCGGCGAGCGAAAGGGGAACAGCCCAGTTGCCATCAAGCAAACAAATCTAGTGGAACGACTTGGGAAAGTCGGCCATAGACGGTGATAGCCCCGTACACGAAAGATGAGTTTGTGGAGCAACAAAGAGTAGGTCGGGGCACGAGAAACCTTGACTGAACATGGGGGGACCATCCTCCAAGGCTAAATACTCCTTACTGACCGATAGTGAACTAGTACCGTGAGGGAAAGGCGAAAAGAACCCCGGAGAGGGGAGTGAAATAGAACCTGAAACCGTGTGCGTACAAGCAGTGGGAGCCTATCTTCGGATGGGTGACTGCGTACCTTTTGTATAATGGGTCAGCGAGTTGTTTTTTGTTGCAAGCTTAACCACGTAGGGAAGGCGTAGGGAAACCGAGTCTGAATAGGGCGATTTAGTAGCAAGGAGCAGACCCGAAACCGGGCGATCTATCCATGGCCAGGGTGAAGGTGGGGTAATACCTACTGGAGGCCCGAACCCACTTATGTTGAAAAATGAGGGGATGAGCTGTGGATAGGAGTGAAAGGCTAATCAAGCCCGGAGATAGCTGGTTCTCCTCGAAAGCTATTTAGGTAGCGCCTCATGTTTAACTCTGGGGGGTAGAGCACTGTTTCGGCTAGGGGGCCATCCCGGCTTACCAAACCGATGCAAACTCCGAATACCCAGAAGTTCAATCATGGGAGACACACGGCGGGTGCTAACGTCCGTCGTGGAAAGGGAAACAACCCAGACCGCCAGCTAAGGTCCCCAAATCAAAGCTAAGTGGGAAACGAAGTGGGAAGGCACAGACAGCCAGGAGGTTGGCTTAGAAGCAGCCACCCTTTAAAGAAAGCGTAATAGCTCACTGGTCAAGTCGGCCCGCGCGGAAGATTTAACGGGGCTCAAGCTTTGTACCGAAGCTGCGGATGCATAGATTTATCTATGCATGGTAGAGGAGCGTTCTGTAAGCCTGTGAAGGTGTGCTGTGAGGCATGCTGGAGGTATCAGAAGTGCGAATGCTGACATGAGTAACGATAATGCGGGTGAAAAACCCGCACGCCGAAAACCCAAGGATTCCTGCGCAACGCTAATCGGCGCAGGGTGAGTCGGCCCCTAAGGCGAGACCGAGAGGTGTAGTCGATGGGAAACTGGTTAATATTCCAGTACTTGGTGTTACTGCGATGGAGGGACGGAGAAGGCTAAATCTACCGGGCGATGGTTGTCCCGGGGAAAGTATGTAGGCAGAGAGCTTAGGTAAATCCGGGCTCTTGTTAATGCTGAGATACGATGACGACCGGTCTTTGTACCGGAAAGTGGTTGATGCCATGCTTCCAGGAAAATCTTCTAAGCTTCAGGTAACACTAAACCGTACCGTAAACCGACACAGGTGGGTGAGGAGAGAATCCTAAGGCGCTTGAGAAAACTCTGGTGAAGGAACTAGGCAAATTGGTACCGTAACTTCGGGAGAAGGTACGCCCCCTTTGGTGAGGAGACTTGCTCTCCAAAGCTGATGGGGGTTGCAATGACCAGGTGGCTGCGACTGTTTACTAAAAACACAGCACTCTGCAAACACGAAAGTGGACGTATAGGGTGTGACGCCTGCCCGGTGCCGGAAGGTTAATTGATGAGGTTAGTCTTCGGACGAAGCTTTTGATCGAAGCCCCGGTAAACGGCGGCCGTAACTATAACGGTCCTAAGGTAGCGAAATTCCTTGTCGGGTAAGTTCCGACCTGCACGAATGGCGTAACGACGGCCACACTGTCTCCACC
>Ga0308013_10000301_pt1 | contig 27574 bp, 57 predicted proteins | sample Neamet181_FD_203131 | JGI IMG/M metagenome (GOLD analysis project Ga0308013, IMG submission 203131) | Marine microbial communities from water near the shore, Antarctic Ocean - #181 | ecosystem: Environmental > Aquatic > Marine > Unclassified | place: Southern Ocean | collected 2014-07-25
CCAGTTGATATCGGTTATAAAGATTTGGACGCTACAACTACAGAATCAGGCAGAACTTATGCTATTCCTGATGGTAAGTCTTATCCTAGTATTACAACAGTTCTAAGTATTCTAAGTGAAGATGCTATAAGAGCTTGGCGTGCAAGAGTAGGTGAAGAACAAGCTAATATGATTAGTGGTAAAGCTTCAAGACGCGGTACTAACGTTCACAACGCATTAGAGAAGTATTTAAGTAATGAAGATACAACAAAAGAATTACCACACATCAGGCAAAGCCTTGAAAATCTCAAACCTGTCCTTGATGATAATATTGGAAAAATATATGGTCTCGAGGTGCCGCTTTTTAGTCACCATTTGAAACTTGCAGGTCGATGCGACGTTATTGCAGAATTCAATGGAGTACCCTCAATAATTGATTTTAAAACTTCTAAATATATAAAGAAGAAAGAAAGAATCACAAACTATTTCGCACAAGGTGCAGCATATGCTATCATGTGGGAAGAAAGAACGGGAATGTCAATACCTAATATTGTAATTGTAATGGATGTTGATCATGAAAAACCGTGTGTGTTCGTAGAACATAGAGATAACTGGACTAAATTATTAGAGGATACAATTGATGAATATAGAAAACGAAAAATGTTTGGACACTGATATGCCGTTGGGATTAACACGTGTTGTTCAATTAAGGTATGAGTTTGAAGAACTTACCAGAAGTTATAATATGGATGTATCTGGTTCAGATATAAATACTATAGAATGGTTTATTGAAAATGGCTATAAGTCAAATTCACTTCGTAATGGATTTAGTGATGCACTAGCAACAGCGAAGATAATAAAGGAGTTCTACAATGGCGGCACAAAAACAACTGGAACCAGGGAGTAAGTACGAAGGTTTCGACAAAGATGGCGATGGAATAGTAACAGACGAAGAATTTGAAATGGAACAAAAATTAGTAATGTTAGAGAATGAAGATAAAAAACAAGACGCTCAAAGAAACATGGCATGGTTTGCTTTAGGTGGAATGCTACTTTATCCTGCATTTGTTATTATTGCTACGTTATTTGGATTAGATAAAGCTGCTAAAATCTTAGGAGATATGGCAGCAGTTTACTTTGTATCTGTTGCTGCAATCGTTGCAGCATTCTATGGTAAAGAAGCATTGGCAAATAAAGTAAAAAAATAAAATAAGGATTTTGTTATGAAAAGACTAATATATCAAGTTTATACTGGTAAAAAATCGAAGTTGTATGACCACTGTACAGCTTCGGTTAAAGCATATGCTGAAAGAATTAACAGCGAAGAAAGTCCTAAAAATGGTGTAGAGTACATAGTACAAACACAGCCTATAATGAAAATCAAACCTGATATCTTTGCTACAAATAGAAGCAAAGAGTCATATGAAAAATATGGTGGATTTCTTCCCATCTATGAAAAAGAAAATGCATTTGATTTTTGGAATAAATATGATCAAATAGCAATCATAGATGCTGACATATGGATAAGGCCAGACTCACCTAATATCTTTAATGAACTAAAACCTGAAACTGATTTTGCTGGTGTTGTAGAAAGATCTGCACCTATTTTACCTTGGTATCAACAAAAGTTAAGTGGATATACAAGAATGCAATATGGTTCTTTAGATGATGTTGACTGGAAATGGAATAATTCTGGTGGACATTTTTATAATATGGGTCTTATGTTATTAGATAGAAATATAGCGAAGTATTTAAAAGGACAAACTGGAAAACAGTTCATAGAAAGATCTGAATTTAAAAGATTTGTAGATGGTCTAGGCGCATGGAAATGGAGCACTGACCAAACTCTTTTAAACTATTGGGTTAAAAAAGAAAATATGATACAAAAAGAATTAAGTTGGAAATGGAATGCTTTATTTACAGCAATACCAGATGAAAAAGTTAAAGAAGCTTATTTTGTCCATTTCTTTCTTAAAGATAAATTACCAAACGGTGGTGAAAACGTTGATCAATTAATGGAGATTGTACAATGAAATGGTTATATTTTATATTAACATATATGTTAGTATGCATTACTGCTGCTGTAGCAGGTGAATGGAACGAAAAACCAGTTATGTGCGAACAAAAAGAAATAGCACTTGAAATAGTAAAAGCTAAAGGTGAACTACCTTTAATTACAGCAGTGCAAAGCGTAAAGGTTAGAGAAGAGCAAGGCCTTGCAGCTACACCAGTTCATACACCTTTGCAAATATTTGTAAACTTTAAAACTAAAACATTTAGTATATTAGAATTTCATCCACATATAAACTCAATATGCGTTATTGGATATGGTGATGATTGGAAAACTTTAGGAAACCCAAGTTAATGAAAATTGAAATTGAAATAAGTATGGCTGAATACATAGATAAGTATTCAATACTATTAATAAAACAAGACCACGAACTCGATGTTTCAAAAGAGTTAGAGCAATATGAAAGTCTGGATTTAGAATATCCAGGATTTGATTATTACTTAGGAATTATGTTAGCAATCAATGAGCAGTTGTGGGACTTAGAAGACGTTAAAAGAAAAGGTGTAGAAAGATTCAGTAAAGAAGAATCTGATACTGCATTTCTTATTACACAAATAAATGATTTAAGACACGAAACAAAGAAACGCATTGACATATATTTTGGAAGTGAAATTACTGAAAAGAAAAGTCATTGAAACATATAGCATTAAGATCTAAAAGTGTAAGAAGCGGTGATAGACCATACACAACTCCAGGACTTGGTGATAGATCTCATAGTATTTTATGTGCATACCAATATAGTAAAGCTCACAATTCGCCTGTAACACTTCATTTAACTGATGATAAATGGAGCATTGCTGGTGGAGTTCCTTCTGATAAAAAAAAGAACTCATGGGTAGAATTACTTGGATTGCTACCATCTGGCACAGTTTATGTTGAGCCGCATCCAGTTGAAAATCTATCAGAAGTTGATTGGATAAGATATTTAAAATCAAAAGGAATAGATGGATACATTTATCATTACGCTGATACTATTCATATGCATGCTAATGAAACACGTGTTGGCATAGAAATGTCACAATACTTAAAAACCTTACCACAATTAGAACCATCTGTTTCTAGCGGTTGGTTACCAGATGAGTTTATTACTGTGCAATGGGATTCAACTGATGAACGAAGAACTTTACCAGAAAATGTAAGAAATGAAATACATAGTAAATATGGATGTCCAGCATTGTATGTAGGTGGAGAAGGTAAAGGTTGGCTAAAAAATTCATTACCTCATATTGGTTTAGCTATGTCTAAAGCTAAATACCATGTAGGCAGTGATTCTGGTATGATGCACATTGCGCAATTATACAAGAAATATGAAGACATACATATATATGATGCACCAGGTTCGTATAGATCTCATCATCTAGTGCGAGCTATTAGTAACGGATCTAAACACACGAAAGTTTAATATTATGATGGCAACACACACAAATAAAGACTCACCTGCTATAATGCATCTTATAAAAGAAGGTACTATAGGTGCTGAAATTGGTATTTGGATGGGTAACACTTCAACACAATTTCTTAAGAAAGGTCTTAAAAAGTTTTATATGGTTGACGCATATTCAATAGAACCGTATACAAATTCAACAGAAGTAGACTTTCAAATCTATCTTGCAAAATATGCAGCCATTACTGGTGAAATTGCACCAGCTGGTTTTCAAAGATACTATGATAGAGTTTATGAAGAAATAAAATCTAGATTTGAAAGCATTAAAGAAACTGTAATATGCCGTACAACATCAGACAAATGGTTTGAGCAATTTGATGGTGAAAAATTAGATTGGATTTACGTTGATGGCGATCATTCATACGAAGGTTGTTTAAAAGATTTAAATAATGCAATGAAAATAGTTAAACCTGGTGGAAAAATATTAGGTGATGATTATGGTTGGCCAAAAAAAGATGATGACGACGAATCTATATATCATAAGCCTGGTGTAACAAAGGCAGTAGATACATTTATAAATAATAATAACTTAACCAAGCACATATTTAGACATGGGCAAACACAATTCGAGATTCGAGTATGAAAAGATACACAGTTACTTACGAAGTAGACGGTCCTGATATTCCAAAAATAGCTCATGAAATTGCTATTGGTCAGAGCATAGGAAATCCTAACATTAGATCTGAAATAGAAAATGCTACAAACGTAAAAGAATATATAGCGCAGGTTGTAAGTGTAAAGAAAAATATTGTTACTATAGAGTTTCCTCTTGGTGCATTTGATTGGCCAAATATTAATCAATTGATGTGCATTATAATGGGCGGTCATACCGATATTTTAGGTATTGACAAATGCAGAGTAATAGATATAAAAGTTCCAATTAAACATACACCACCTGTTTTAGGTATGAGTGGATGGAAGAAAAGATTAGGTGCAGAAAAAAGACCATTATTTGGTGCTATTGTTAAACCTAAGTCTGGTCTAAATAAAGAACAACTATTATCTTTAGTTAAAGACATGATATACGGTGGCGCTGACTTTATTAAAGAAGATGAGATTATGGCAAATAATTCTTATTTACCTTTGGAAACAAGAGTTGAAGCCATTGAGCACTTAAAACAAATATCTGGTTGGAAAGGCTTTTATGCATATTGCATTAATGCAGATCCTTTAGAATTAGTAGATAACTGTGCTGCAGTAAAGATGGGTAGTAACAGTGAAGCTTCGGTCGGTGGAGTACACATTAATTTTTGGTCAGGTTTAGGTGCTTATACAACTGCAAGAAAATACAATTTAGCAACACACTATCAAAGATCAGGTATACGTATTTTAACTGATCCAGGTAATAGGTATTCGTTATCTTGGCCAGTTCTAGTAAAACTTGGCTGCATGGCAGGCATTGATAGTATGCATGTTGGTATGCTAGGCGGATATTATCCGGAAGGCGAAAGTGAAACAGAAACACTTGAAGCAATTAAGATCTGTGCTAAGTATAATGTTATACCGTCATTAAGTTGTGGTATGAATCCTGTACTTGCAAGAGAAATTAAAGAACGAATTGGAAATAATTGGATGGGATCAGTCGGTGGCTGGTTACATACAGGTGACGGTACTAAAGGTAACACTTTGTACCATAAAGTGAAAGAAATGAGTGAGGCGATGTTATAATGAAAGTGATACTACCTATGGCTGGAAACGGCCAAAGATTTTTTGATGATGGATATGATTTACCAAAACCTTTAATTGATATTAAAGGAAAGCCAATGTTTAAGCGTGTAGTGGATAATCTACATCTTAATGGAAACGTACAATTAACTTGCATTGTAAGACAAGATCATGTTGATAATTACGATATTGATAAAAGAATAAAAGAACATTATAAAGATGCTAATATATTAGTGTCTCCAGGCCCCACAGAAGGAGCTGCATCTACTGTAAGATTAGCAACTTCTATGTTTGGTGGCGAAGCTATGATAGTTGCAAACTGTGATCAACTTATGGATTGGGATTCTAAAAAGTTTTATAAAATGATTGAACTCAGTTTATATCCTGGTGGACTCATACCAGTTTTTATAACAGATCCTAGTCATATTAATCCAATTCACAGTTATTGTGATGTTGATGCTTATGATAATTTACTTCAACTTAGAGAAAAAGAAATAATTAGTAATCTTGCTACAGTTGGTGTTTATTATTTTGGTGATGAAGTTAAATGGATTAAAGCGCATGAAAAACAAATGGATGCCAATGATAGAACTAATGATGAATTTTACTTAGCGCCTACATATAACTATTTAGAAGAAAATGTTGGAGTGTTTCGTGTAAAGAAAATGATAGGTATGGGAACTCCAGAAGAATTAAACAATTTAAAAAATAGTGAATATTGGGATAAACTTGAGGATTTATAATGAAAATAGCAGTTTGCATTTCTGGCATTGCCAGAGGTAACGTAAAGCATAATATTGGTAGAATAAAAGAAGCCTTTGGCGATAAAGCAGATATATTTACTGCGTCGTGGAAAGAACATAAAAATGATTACAGCGAACAATACGGCGCTGAATATTATGACGAGCCTACCCTACATTACAATTCTTGGAAAGATTGTGTAACTGATAATCCTCATCCAAAATATAAATTATATAAGCAAGCATTCATAAACCAAGATGGTCCTGCATTTTTTTTAGCTCAACGAAAAAAATTAATGAATGCAACTAAACAACTTATTGCACACGCCTATCAATTACCTAACATACCTCAAGAATATGATATGATTATAAGATTAAGATGGGATAGTGTAGTGTCTACAAAATTAGATTTTACTAAATACCTAGAACAATCGTATGATGGCAATATGGCTGTAGGATTTGCTATTCGTGGTGGTAGACATGCAAAGCTTGATATATTTAAAGATATTGATCATGTTTATTGTGATGATAATACTGATCAAATGTGGAGTAGAGATTGGTGTTATTGGCTTAATGACAATATGATATTTCATCCTAGGAAACTATATGATTGCGAAAAAGTTTTACAATATCATGAAGAAAAGAAACTGTGGCCTGCTGAATATGGTTGGTATCAAATGTTAAGTAATGCAGACGACCATCATGGAGTATATGGTGGTGCTGTCATAGAAAAATTCTGGCGATAACATGCTCTCTACGTTAATGCAAAGGTATAAGTCAAACCGACAAAAGCATGCTTTGTTCTATGAAAAAGAATTATTTGAACATCGCAATAAACCTTTAAACATATTACAAATTGGAATTGGTACGAGTATATCAGTCTGGCACAAATATTTGTCTTATTCGAATATCTATTGTATCGACGAATTCAACAATTTACAACCTAATAAATACAAATACCTGGAAGAGAAAAGAATATTCTGGTCAAGGTGCGATATAAACGATCAAAAAAGTATTAATGATGTTATGATAAATACATGGAATAAACCTAGATTTAATTTTATAATAGACAACGAAACATCTAGATATCAATATTTAAGAAGATATTGTATTGGAAAATACTATATCGAAACCAGTGACGGCGTAGAGGTAAAGAAATGAAAGCATTTGCAATAGTTGTACCAGATAATAAAATATCAATGTCTGGATTTAATGAACTTAAAGAAAGCTATGAGAAATACGGTTATGAAGACGGTATTGAAATGCATGAAGCAATTGAACTTAATAAAGTAGAAGGATACTGTGGTGGTAATGGATTAGTTTGGAATTATCCATGGGAAGGCCAACACTTAGATATGAAAAGTGGTATGTTGAAGTCTGCATATCAAACTACAGATAAAAGAAAGCGTATGTCATGTTTTTTAAGTCATTGGTATTTGTGGCGAAAATGCCAAAATCTTAATGAAACTATATTAATTCTTGAACACGATTCAAGGTTAATAAAAAGATTACCAGCAGACAGCACATTTGAGAAATCTAATTTCGATATCATAGGAATAAACGATCCATCGATGGCTACTAGAAAATCTAAAATATATCATGATAAAATCTTAGAAAAAATTGATTTCTTTCAACAAGTTCCAAGGATTGACGAATACAATATTCCACAAGGATTAGCTGGCAATTCGGCATATGTAATAAAACCAGCTGGCGCAGAACAAATGGTTAATTTGACACAAGAATACGGTATGTGGCCAAACGACGCGTTAATGTGTTATCAATTAGTTCCTAAGCTTGGAGTAACACGTAATTTCTACACAAGAATACAAGGATTGAGGTCAACAACAACACTATGAAAATGTATGTAATAACAATAATGGAAAATGAAAGATCAGTGCAAGTTGCTGATAGATGTGTAAAGAGTGGTTTAGTATTTGGTTATAAAATAAACAAACATAAAGCATATACTCCACAAAACTGTGATGTATATGAAGAGTTAAAGAAACTTAAATATCCTTCTGCAGCATTTAATGAAATATATAGTAGACCAGAAAATTGTATAGCAGGTTTTTTAAGTCATCATAGTTTATGGAAAAAGTGTGTCAGATCTAAAGAGCCTATAGTTATATTTGAACATGACGCAGTGCTAGTAGGAGACATTCCACAAATGATGATGTTTGATATCCTAAACTTAGGTAAACCATCATACGGTAAATTTAATACACCGTCATTCATAGGTTATGGTTCATTAGTATCAAAACCATACTTTCCAGGTGCACACGCATATAGATTAACACCAAAAGGCGCACAACAACTAATCGATGAATGTGCGTTTTCTGCAGGTCCAACAGACATATACATTCATTCAAGTAAGTTTACACTAGGTGAATACTATCCATGGCCAGCAGAAGCCAGAGACAGCTTTACTACAATACAACAAAAACAAGGATGCTACGCAAAACATAATTATGGCGAAACCTATGAAATTATATAATAAAGCATTCTTAACTGGATGCGATAAAAGCCATGAGTGGATTTTACCATGGTTTTTAAAGAATTTAAAAAAACATACTAAAGTTCCAATAGTCTTTGCTAACTTTGGTATTAGCGAGTTAAGTTTAAAGATTGTGCGTGAGAATGTTCACGCTGTGCTAGATTTGTCAAAAGTTGATGAGTCTGGTTGGTTTAAGAAACCATTGTCAATGTATAAATGTCCAGCTAAAAAGACAGTGTGGTTAGATACTGATTGTGAAGTAAAAGATAATATCGATGGCATATTTGATCTAATAGAACCTAATAAACTGGCAATGGTTGAAGATAAACCGTGGACTACAAGACGTGGACACCTTTGGCATAATTCAGGAGTTGTAGGATTTATAGATAAACCTATAATATTAAGTAGATGGGTAGAAGCAATTAAAAAGAATAAAGATCAAGCAGGTGATCAGGAAGTTTTGGATAAACTATTAACTCCTATTACTAAAATTGGTGCAATAACCGATTTGCCTAACGAATACAATGTGTTAAGATTACAGGTAGAGAATGATGGATATGTGGGGAAAACTAGAATTATGCATTGGACTGGTGCAAAAGGTAAAGCTAAAATTAGGAGTATGTTATGAGTAAAGTAGTTCACATTATAGGAAATGGTGATCAATCCAGTTTGTATTTTAAAGAGCAAAGAGTTGGAATGAAATTAACATGCAATATTCCACCATGGCCAGTTCCTGGCGCATATGGTACTATCATGGTAGATTTTAAAATGATGAGAGCTTTGCATGAAGGATCATTAACTATTCCTGGTGATTGGATTTTAGGCATGAGACCTAAGATTTGGATGGATCAACAACCTACTTTTTACGTAAAACATTCACATCAAGTAAAAGAATTCTATACTGAACTTCCAAAATACGTATCAAACTACACAGATTTTAATTGCGGTCATATGGCTGTACATTATGCATCAAAGAAAATTAAAGCAGATGAAGTACATTTATATGGATTCGATTCACTTTTTGATTTTAACTTAAGAAGTTGTTCTGATTTTTATCTTAATTCTGATAGAGGCAATATGAACAGCCACAGACTGGCTAACAATTGGAGACCAGTGTGGGAAAATATGTTTAAAGAATTCCCTAACACTAAATTCGTATTACATCACGTTCATAACGCACTTAAAGTCAAAGTAGCAGATAATGTACATATTGTAACGTATGACTCTAAAACTAAAATGGACTAGTTAACATGTTCACAACAAACTTTAAAATAAGTGCATTTTTTAGTGTACATTCGTTAAAAAGTATGGTATAATATATATATTAAAATCAAAAAAGCGGAGAATATAATATGTCAAATACAAACACTTATTTCATGGATTCAGTAGAAGACTTTAACGAGCAAGCAGTAGATATTATTGAAGATTCTAATGTACTAACAGAAGCATTGTCTAGAGTTGAAAGTGTAAGATCATACTACTATAACTTTATAGATGCTGAACAAGCTGCTGAGGACGTAACTAACATGTGGCATGCGTAATGCAGCCATACGCTAATACGATTAAAGGTTTAGCACTAGGCATATTTGGAATGTTAGTGTTAACTTATTGCACTCCTGTACATGCAAACTCTCTAAAAAATCAAGAGGTTGCATGCATGGCTAAAAACATGTACTGGGAAGCTCGTAATCAATCTATTCAAGGTATGATTGCCGTAGGATACGTTACTATGAACAGAGTTCTAGATAAGAGATATCCAAACACAGTATGTTCTGTAGTGTATCAAGCGCAACATTCTAAATGGTGGTTAGAAACTCATGGTAAATGGCATCCTTTAAAAAACAGATGTCAATTTAGTTGGTACTGTGATGGTAAGAAAGATATAATACCATCACAAGATAAAGACTTGTATGAATACATTATAGGAATTGCAGCCAAAATATATTATGGATATAATTCAATATTAGTATTTGATTTTACTAGAGGTGCTACTCACTATCATGCAGATTATGTGTATCCATCATGGGCAGAAAAGAAAACACAAACTGTCACTATTGGTAAACATATATTCTATAGATGGGAAAAATAAATGACAACTGATTCTGAATTAGACACAGCTAAATTTATTGTTAAGCAACACGGCAATAAAATAAAACCAGGTGAACTACACGAAAATAATCAAGCAGTCATTGACTGGATTAATAACGCAAAACAAATAGTAAAGGACAACGATAGTGAAAGAGTTAAGAGAAAAACTAATGCAGAAAATAAGACTAAGTGATGATGATTTAAAATCTGTGGTTGTTCATGAGGCGCACAAAAAACCAACTATATCTTATAAGTTCAATGAAAACGTGTATGTTGAAGAGTTAATGGATGTTATTGATAAAACTTATAAAGGTCATTATTCTAGAGAACAGTTTCAAGCAACTGAATTCATTATAGATGGCGGACATGGTGCTGGATTTTGTATTGGTAATATTATGAAATACGCTCAAAGATATGGTAAAAAAGGTAATACAGATGATGCTAGAAAAGATGTTATGAAAGTATTACATTATGCAGTTATGATGTTACATGTGCATGATATTGAACAATATGATAAATTTGCTGATATTGATACAAATAAAGAATACAAGTACGATACTGATTAATGTTACAAGATTTATTTAAAAAGTTTAAGACTACTAAACAACATCATTCTTACAGCAAGTTATATGAATCAGATTTTAAGCCAATACGACAAAATAAACTTAATATTTTAGAAGTAGGAATACTTCATGGTGAAAGCATAAGAGCGTGGTTAGAGTATTTCCCTGATGCTACGATTTATGCAATTGATACATTTGAAAGAAAGCATCCAGGTGCTATATCGGTGCTTAGAAATCCTTATGTTAATTATGCTAAATTAGATAGCACTAGTGCTGAATGCAAACAATATTTTAAAGATTTAGGTATTCAATTTGATTTTATTATTGATGACGGACAGCATACACCAGAAAGTCAACGTTTAACTTTTGAAAATCTTATTGAGTTCACGAACAATTATTATATTGAAGATGTGTGGAATTTAGATGATGATGGAATGCAAGCAGTCTTTGTTGCTGATCAAATAACAAAGAATGACGATTTTACAATAGAAAAATGGAATGCTCTTATTCAGTCTATCAGTAAATACAATGTTACTCATCATGATTATAGGGAAGAAAACAAACCTGATAGCTACATTATTAAAATTGTAAAGTAAAATTTATATAAATAATGTTATAACGTTCACCCGTAAGGGCGGAAGTAAGCAATCGCTGAAGGAACGCACTCTAACCAATAACTAGGGGAGGGTGACTCATGACTTACACATACAGACCATTTCAATGGAAGATGTTTGTTCGAGCTCGTAGACGCGCTTTAGTTCATAAGATACTGAACTATCGTTTGCAACTGCGTATAGCTTAATAAACTTTAGTTTTTTCGTTGATGCGCTTAGGTACGCATATCGCTGTATATGATAGGAACTTAGGCGCATCTTCTCTTGCTGTCTTATTAGGAACACCTGGTTGATTATTTAATCTTTCAGCAAAGTACTTACATTGATTAATGTCAGCAAAATACATGTCTTGACTTTCTATACGAGAACCTAAATATACCATAAGTAGAAAAGCATGACTCATCTTTATTTCTTCTTTGAATGTTTAACGAGTTCTTGTTGAGAAAAACTAGCCATTGCTTGTTTTCGTAAAGTTTCAATGTCAGCAGCTTTAGAGAACTTAGTTTTCTCTCTCATAGTTAATTGCGCATTAAACTTATATTTTACAGGTTCAGGATCTTGTGACTGACTGACCATTGTTGTAATTGCTCTATATCCGTCACCTATAAAAATGAGTTTGCCATCTTTATATAATTTCCCTTTAGATGCAGTTGTTAGATCTAGTTTCATATTTTCATGTTTAAATATCATCTTTTCCACAGTCACATTTTTGGCATATATCGTTCATACATTCAGGACAGCCACTAGAATAACAATGGCATTTGTGTCCACAATAACTACATTCTCTTTCTTCTCCAACATTAGATTCACCTAACATATTATCTCTCCTATTTTACTGCTTCATTTAAACTATCTATAACGCTTCCAATATTTGGTACAGAACCGTAAGGATTATATTTACATTTATACTGTCGTGGACATCTGTTTTCAATTGCCATTTCGTATGTTTTATTTTGCCCTTGGTATATACAAACTTCTTCACCAGATTTAGTTTTAACACGCTTCTTAAGTCTGCATGTAACCATTCTTGGTAGGATTATATCGCCTTTTCGTATCTTCTGTTGACGAGTGTAGTCTTTTTTCTTTCCAATTTGTTTAGCACCAGCATGAGCATTTTCCATCATGATACCTACACTTGCTAATATAATTGATATAAAAACAATGTATAATAATGCGTAATCGCTTGATTTCATATTATACTGGTAACCTGGAATAGTAAATTGAACCAACCAATATACCAATAATTGCTACTATAGCAAGTGCAACTAAACCAATCATTTTTAAAGCATCCATAGTTTCTTTATGTTCTTTTGCTTTTTTTATTCGTAACTGTCTTTCGTGCTCTTTTTGTTCTTGGATTCGTCTTGCTCGTTCTTCTAGAATCTCTTTCCAGGTATCTGGACCAAATCTCATGTTTATCATCATTGAAACTTCTTGCAGCTTTTCGGCAGCAATCTTTGCGTCAATAGTCTCGCTTGCAATGTGGCTCGTGTCAAACTGTTCTCTAACACCTAGACCTCTTTTACCACTTTTTTTATTGACTTCTTGGTGTCCTCTTAATAAACCATCAATTGCACTACCAATTTCACCTATGTCTTTACATGTATCAATATTTGATTTAATAAAATCTACACTAGATTTTACTAATGCAATACCAGCCATTATTTCCATTATAGGCATAGTGTGTAACTCCTCTTTTTCATAACTATTTATAATAAAAAGGTAAAAAAAAGGTAAAAAAAAGGTGTACATTTGCTTAAAAGTATGGTATAATATATACTATATAACAATGAAAAGGAACGAAAGATATTCTGGACCCGGGGGCGGTACCCGGCAACTCCACCAAAATTTATGGGGTTGAAATAGGATCGACAGATATGAAATAGTGAATTGGAGTTATCCGGATGTAAGCACGGTTATCGCGAACGCAAACTATAATTGTAAATGACAATTATGTATCTCAAGAGTTAGCTATAGCAGCTTAATTCTTATGCGCCCGGAGGAGCGTGGAAACAGAATCCTCCACAGATTTCCTAGGTAAGTGTATGTTGCAACATCTCTTACATAAAACTAGGATTCGCGTGTACATTCTACGGAATGTGGCGACGTGGGTTGGCTGTCAAGAATGATAAGGCAGATTCGAAGTAAGTACGTATAGTACCCACATGATAGGCGGGCTGGAAGCACGAGAGAACTAAAATAGTCTATTAAAAAGTGTGATGACTTAACACATCCGCGTGGAGGAATTGTTACCTCCACAACCCATATAGGAGATAAGAATGTTTTATGATAATATTGAAAAACTAGAAAAGATCGAAAAGACTGTTTGTGAGAATCTTATGGTTGCGGCTGTTAGTTCAGCAACCACTGAGAAAGAATTGCTTAATATAGCACATAACTATAGAGCAGATATGGCAATAATGGTCGGTGTTCTTAGAGAATACAAAGAATTATTGTTACCTCCACAACCCGTATAGGAGATAAAAACATGTGGCACAAAGTAATAGAACACACAGATTTAATGACTCGCAATATTGAAAGGAAGAAAATTATGACACCGAATCCACACTATGTTAATATGTTAATTAATCTTAGTATTCTTGGTATGTTAATTTACGTAGCAATACAAGTATCTTAATGATTTTTGTTTATATTTACATTATATATTTTATATTAGCAACTATTGGTGCAACTCTAGGGCTGCATCGTTATTGGGCGCACAACAAAGGAAAAAGATCAGCATGGTTTGAATGGTTGTCTTTGACTTGTGCATTATGTATTGGTGTATATAAACCATTAGGCTGGATTGGAATACACAGATTACATCACAAATATTCTGATACATCTAATGATCCGCATTCTTCTAAATATCAAGGAGCTTGGAACGTTCTTTTATCACAATGGAATAAACCTGTGCCTTTATCATTAATAAGAGATATGATGAAAAATAAAAGAATTAAATTCTTTCAACGATATGGTAAGTATTTAATATGGCCAATAATAATTTTTTCACCAATTACTATACTGCTAGGATACGCAGGAATAGGAATACTAAATCATTTTGGACATGAAGAAGGTAAACCGATGAATAGATGGTTTATAAACATACTTGCGCCGTTTGAAGGAAATCACAGAGATCATCACAAACCCAGGTCTACCAATATCTTTTATAGATTAAAATTATAGTGATTATAACAGATCTAACACAAGATGATACTCACTTTGATAGCTTTCTAAAATTAGTAAAAGAAGCTTATACTACTGATTTTACACTAAGTAATAATTATAAAAATATATTAGATACTTATAATAATTACAAAGCTTTTATATTATTGTTAGACGACAATGAACCTGTAGCGTTTTGTGGTTTACAACATTTTGATACCAATAGTATAAGAACTTATTCTAGGTATTACCTATCACGTAAGTATAGATTTTATAATAATACGTTCTTACATACAAGTAAATATATTATGCCTTGGTCAATACAATATGCAGAAGATAACAATTATTCTTATCTTTTTACATCATTTCAATCTAACTTAAAAAGAAAAAGAATTGCAAATGTGTTGTGTGATCACGCTAATAAATATACTAGTAAAGACTGGGTAGTACTTGACAATTTGCACAACACATGTAAAAACAATATTGATAAACCGCAGTGTTGGCAGTATATAATAAGATGCACGTTAAAAGGAGACGGTGAATGGAATTTAATATATCAACAACATTAAATAATAATACGATAAACGATCTATCAAATGGTAAGATTGATTTGTGTATTTTAAGTGATGTTGATAAAGATACAGTTAAACAGTTTGGAGAGTTGCTAGAACAAGATCTGACTGGAATGAAAGAAATTACTGTAGGTAACGACGACATAAAGTTTAACTTACAGAAAATTGAAATGGGTTGGCATAGTGATGGTTCTCATTTAAATGTTACACCTAAGTTTGGTGGACTATATGGCGTAGAAATAGAAGAAGGATCAAGTCCTACATATTTCTGTAATATGAAAAGTGTATGGAAAGATCTACCATTATCTCTTAAAGAAAAAATAAAGAATGAAAGTGAAGTAACATTTTCAGTACAAAACTATTACGATAAAGCAGTATGGCCATTCCTTAATTTCGACTCAGAAAAACAAGAGGAAACGTATTTAAGGTTTGCGAAAGCGAAAAAAAGTCTGTATCATAACGACGAGTTTGGTGAGTATCTTTTTTATAGTCCTTTCTATTCACCTGTTGAATATTTAGATAACGACATATTCCAAGAAAAACACATACATACTCACCATTGGAAAGATAGAGATCTTGTTGTGTGGAATAACTATACAACATCGCATAAAAGAGATGACACACCACAAGATATCACAAGAAGACTTGTACGATATGCAATTAACGCACATTAAATTAAGTGAATTTGTAACACAAGAAGAAAGACTTGAATTACTTGTCACTGCTTATAATACAAAAGACTGGATAGTACATAAGTCAAGTGTATCTGGTGAAATCAGTGCGTTACATTTTATTCGTATTCAGAAGAAATTTTTTGATAGAGATTGTCTTCTTATGATGATGAAACCTCATACAATACAAGACTGGCATTCTGATAAGCCTGGTCGAGATACTGTGTGTATATATCCATTAACTGATAATTACGCACCATGTGAGATGGAACCTGATATCTTTATTAATACACCTGCGTTAATTAATACACAGATGAGACATCGCGTTGTAAATAATGATCAGATGCGAATTAATCTACAAATACCGTTTAATGAATCACTAGAAGAAGTGTGTGTAAATTATGATTTTACACGATAAAACAATAAGAAATAATCTATCAGAATCTGAATGTCACGAAAAGATGTTATCAGATGAAGACATCGAAAAGATATGGAAACTTGCGTTCAGTGGTGGTAAGGTAAGAAAGAATAAACTTGGAAATATTTTCATCACTGGTGATGTTGTAAATCAAGCGTATGATATTGTACGAGATAAAATACTTGTACGTGGTGAACTATATGGTGGAAATTTTTTTATCACATCACATCCTTATGGTCTTCACCTTGACAGTTTTAATTATGTAGATGTAAAAGATGACAACACTACGGTGTATAAGAATGTTTTAATTCCGTTATGGATAGGTGGTAGCGATATTGGTGATCATCTCACATTCTTTGAACAAAGACTCATTGACTACGGTTCCGCTTTTAATTATGGTGGAAGTACATCATATAAAGAGTCAAAGTATCAAGTGTATGATGATTATTCTTCTCTACAGTTTGTTGATCGAAATGGAAAAGATATTGATAAGAAACACAATTCATCAGTATTTAATAGACATGATAAAGATAAATATTTACAGAATATAGAACATACTCGACTTACAGGAATGTCAATTGAAAACGCTTTTGAATGGAAACCTCGAGATATTATCATATTCGATTCAGTACAGATACACGCAAGTAATAGAACACAATGGTCAAATAAAATGGGATTGTTACTTAAATTTGGAGTAGAGATATGAATTGTTTTCACATTGATTATAAAATTGATAAAGAAAAGTATCGTAAAATGTTTTGGGATCGTTATACAGAAGGTAAGTGGTATGAATTTAAAAACCAACGTATGTGTTGGTGGAAAGTATATGGTATTGAAAAACTTGTAGAAGATGTTGCGAAAGATTTAAACATACACGGTATGAATAACTTTCCACGTTTCGCATATCTTTTTCAGAATAATAATATTGAATCTCATGTAGATGAAGATCATATGACAAGTATTATGATTAATCTTAATAGTGATTACACTCCAACAATGCACGTTGAAGGAATACCCATTCAGTATGAATGTCTCTTATTTGAAAATGGTGAACTCTTTCATACAGTAGAACCAAGACCTGTTAATACTCTTATGTTAAAGTTCTGTATACGACATCCATGGAGTGAAGTATACAATCGACTTGATTCACTCGGTTACATTGTGTAAATCTCATATCTTACATATTCTCATTTCTTCGCCACCTACAATACGCGTTAAAGAAGTTCATATTGAACCATAATAACATACCACTCATAAACGGATACCATATCATCATCTTATAACATATAAACATCATACATGAAGTGATCCCAATCATGATATGATCTCTTGTTTCCAACGTTCTATTCACTGAAATCATCTTTAATCTTCCTATTCATTATATTATGTTCATCAGGATTCTTTATTCTCCATTGTCGTTCCTTATATAAATCAATAACAATCAATGATACCATTAATAGAACCAAACATATCCCTACACCTAATACTATCATCACTATATTAATACGATCATCCATAAACATACTCCTATTGTTAACACATATAACATTATCCACCAACTCATACTTTATATTCTCCCCAATACTTCATACGATCATTCCAACATGTCCTATTTGTATCATGTTCTATCATTTTCTTTATATAATGACCATATTCCGTATGTATAAGTTCCCTCGTAGTCGTATTCATTACTCTCCTATAGACAGTCTTACCCTTATCAGGACTCTCATATATGTAATCACCCATTAACATCTCCTTATATACTACTTCGTATGTACAATTATTTATATAACATGTAAACATACAAATCTACACATACTGTATGTAAATCTTATAAACTAGGTATAGAGGGAGGACGATCGGTGACCCTAGTGACCTCGGTAGAGCGCGCGATTTTTATCTCACCCACAAAAATAACACACGGTGGTTAACATGTTCTGTTCTTTTTCCTTTACATTCACGCGAATCTATGGTATAATAAAAGAGTATACGGGGAGAAGGGGATATACTTCACTCGACTCTGCATTGTATTACGATACTGTGATATATTTGTCACACACATTAATTAATATTCATTTAAGTGTAATTAGTGGTGTACATTCCTTTTAATCTATGGTATAATACTATTATATAATCAACCTAAAGGATATTACATGTATATACTATATTATTATGAATTACACGGAATCTATGAGACGTATAAGGAAGCTCAGGTTGAACGTACGAAGTTGATCAAAATGGGTCACGATAAGAACGCAATGTCAATTGAAACAAACTACTAATGGAGTACTATACTATGAAATATGTTACTGAATTAAATCTTACTAATGATATCATTCTCAGTTCATTCGCAGTTACTGAAGAAGAGTCTGTTAATGATGTGATCAACCAACTACCGTTAACTACTCATGAGAGAACGTATACGATATCAGATATCATGTCAATTGAATCATTTGAACTACCACATTTCTCAAAACAGTTTAAACAGTAAGAGTCGCTTCCCTCAGAGGACCGTGGAGGGTCGTCCAATATCTTAGATGTATGGTTATACATCTCCTATAGAGTACGGTCACTGTCGGTCTTCTCAGAGGTCCCTCAGATGATCGCAGAGACCCGAAGTGAACTACCGATGATAGATCATACCACAGTAATATAGGGGTCTATATTTCAAAAAGTTACACCCCCTATAACAGGCCACTAGTATACCTCGACTGTATACAGAGACAAAAGTTTTTTTCAGAATACTTTTGTTATTTTTTTTTCTCCAGAATTTTTTCACGTAATATCTCTTTTCTATAAATAAATGTATGTCACACCTTATATGTAATTTACCCAACCAAAAGGTATGGGTACGCCGTGAATACCTCAGAGATCTCGAGGACGGACATGGCGAATTTGTTGAAGGACACTGGGTAACAGCCAAGAGTATACCCGGACGTGCTTTCTATTTTGAGACTTTCTTACCAGAGTATGGAGCTCTATTTGATAAACTTCCTATAAGCGCTTTCGTATCTTCACCGGATACTCCCACACTTGATATGGCTCTACCTGATCTGCAGTTTTGGAATTGCATGGATTATGGCGTTACGTGTATACAGAAACAATTCATTGGATCTATGGATTACGAAGTCTATACAAAGAACCATGGATATGTCAAAGGTACATACATTGCAACATTAGATAACTATCACGTACATGCGGATGTTGTTGATTATAGTACATCTGAACAACCCGATGAACATAAATCTTTTAATCTATTAGAACTTGAGAATGGACAGTATTGCTTGTATCCGAACAACCGAATGCGTGTGTATGATAACAGTTTGACACCGAAATCTCCGAAGACTCCAGATTTTAAAGTGTCTACCGAATACTTTCAAGTCGAAAATGGTAATGAATATCGTCTCGGAGATACTACAGACTGGAACTATAGTACTACGACTACTCCCGGTCTCAAGGACCAGGCCACTCCTGGTCTCTTTGGCGATAGTGATTATACACCGAGTAGTGGAATATTAAGTCAAGGATGTTAATACATCGGAAGGATGTTAGTCTATATGGAGAAAAAAATTCCTGAAAGACAAATGGGAAAGGTTTAAAGATGCACTACCCACTGAGTGAAGAACTTACAGAAAGCCTAAGACAAGACGTAATACGAGCGTTACAGAATGTTTTTGATCCTGAGATGCCAAGTGTAAGTGTATTTGACTTGGGATTAATATATAAAATTATAGTAACAGAAGACGGAGCAGTCTATTGTGAGCATACACTTACAAGTATGATGTGTCCTTTTGCTGATGAGATATGTGCCAACGTTGAAAATGCAATTACAACCACACCAGGTGTAACATTCTGCAAAAGAGAATTGGTATTTGATCCTGCATTTACAATGACAATGGTTCCAGAAGAAACTAAACTTATTATGGGTTGGTATTAATGGGGATAAAAAAAATTCATTTAAGTGAAAAAAAAGGTGTACATTCATTGAAAAGTATGGTATAATATTACTATAAAATGAAAAAAGGACTTTAATATGAATTATGAAATAGGACAAAAAGTTTGGGTTACATTGAATGCACCAGAATGTTTTGGAATTGCATGTATTGGTACAGTTGTTGGTTTCACTCCTAAAAGAATTAAGTGTGAAGTGAATGGTTTTATTGCAAACTATGCATCTACAAACGTTGAACCTAAGGAATTGGCACATGTATAATGACAGAACTGCGGTGGCAGCCTTAGACCATTACTACACTCAACACAATGTTGATGACTTTAAGTATGGAGACATAGAAGGCAAAGCAGCATTCGAATGTTACTGTGTACATAACGATGAATTCTTTCTTGAATTTATCTGTGCGTATCTCGATATTGTAAATGATATCAAATCTTCTTATCCTAAAATACCAGAAAGTGTTTAACATGTTATGTTTGTTTTCCTTTACTTTTAGAGAAAAGTATGGTATAATGATACTATAAAATAAACCTAAGCGGAGAATATAATATGAATTCAATAACTAAAATAAATCATAACTTTAATCTACCACACGAAGTTTCTATCTCGGATTTCTTAACTCTTATAAACGAATTTCAACTTACTCTAATCTCATCCATACCAATTGGACCTGATGCGGGAAATCCAAATATTACTGTTTCTGCCACTCCAACATCTATTACTGCTTTTAAACATTATGTTGAGCAGCGCAGTGGTCTACAAACGTACTTGCTATCACAGGTCGGTTAACATGTTAATCACAAACTTTGAAATAAGTGAATTTTTTCCTTTACATTCGTCTAAAAGCGTGGTATAATAGTACTATAAAATAACAAATTAACTATTTAACGGGAGTTTATATAATGTTAGTTACAATCACTTTTAATAACGATCACGGTGGAATACCTTACACAGCGGCGTCAGTTCAGACACCATGTATAAGTGCCGATAAAGCACTCAATTATGCTTTCGAAAAAACTCAAAATGTTTTTTCATCTTGGTCCGAAAGTAAACACGATCGAATTACAATTGCTCATCACAAGTTTGATGGATCACCTCTTCGAAGCTCAATGGTTGGCGACGAATTTATAGTTTGGTCTTCAAATAAAGAATTTAAGAAATTCATATGTGAAAGTGTTGGTTGGAAGGAGCTTGCGTAATGTATAATATGAAAATAAAAGGTGCAACTACTGTACTGAATAAAGAACGTATCTTTTTAGGATTAACAATGAAAGAACTGTTAATCTTTATTCGACGTAATCCGTATGCTTTTACAGATAAAACAATATTAGCATATAAAATCTTTAACCAGGAGGCAGCGTAATGGCACATTCTTGTGATGAAATTAATACACGTAAACATCCATTTGTAGGTGTTACGTGGCCTGTTACTGGATCTCGCGGTGATGCGTACCAAGTGCGTATGTACGATAGTGGATTAGATTGTAGTTGTATTGCTTATCGTAAGTGTAAGCATATTAAATCTGTTGAAGATAAAATTTTAGGAAAGGATATAGTATGTATTGGTTAGAGATTGCAATGCCTGATGAAGAACTAATGGTTTGGGAATATTTAAATTCTAGACAAGTAATTTCTTTACGTAACGATTATATTAATTTAGGTTGCGAAGTTCGAACAGGGAAACACGATTAACATGTTAACAACAAAAATGCAAATAAGTGAATTTTTTCCTTTACTTTTAGATAAAAGTATGGTATAATATTACTATAAGATTGAAAAAGGAGTCTATATTATGAATAAAATTATTAAACAAGCATTAATAGAAACTACAGTTTGGGGTGCTCTCACTCTTCAAGTTCTATTTGTTTATTTTTACGTGTTATAAGGAGGATTATATAATGGCACACAATGTTGAAACTATGGCATACGCAGGCGAAGTACCGTGGCACGGTCTTGGAGTTCCTGTATCGAACGATTTAACTCCAGTTCAAATGATGGAAAAAGCTGGTCTTGATTGGACAGTCGAACAAATCGATTCATACGTTAAAGTAGGTGATAAGCAAATTCCTACTGGTATGAAATCTCTAGTAAGAAGTTCTGATAATAAAGTTCTTACTAATATTGGTCAAGTCTGGAATCCTGTACAAAACGAAGATGCATTCAATTTCTTCAGTGAGTATGTGATGAAAGGCGATATGGAAATGCATACAGCAGGTTCACTTAAAGGTGGTCAGATTGTATGGGCTTTAGCAAAAGTCAAAGAGTCTTTTGATCTTTTTGGTGGTGATACAGTAGAGTCTTACTTATTATTCTCTAACCCTCACAAATACGGTTTCTCAATCGATGTGAGATTCACACCAATCAGAGTTGTATGTAACAATACACTTTCATTATCTCTCGAAGCTAAAGCTGAAAGATCTGTTAAAGTTGGTCATAGAACAGAGTTCAATGCTAACGAAGTTAAAAAAGCTCTTGGTATTGCATCTGCAAAACTTCATGAGTATAAAGATATGGCTCAATTTCTTGGTTCAAAGAGATACAATGTCGATGCTCTTGTTGAGTACTACAATACAGTATTTCCAAGAACTGCTGACAAGAGAGTTCAAAATCAAGAACTATCTATTGAAACTTTATCTAAAAATGCAAAAGCTGCATTTGATGCTATCGAACAACAACCTGGTGCAAAGTTTGCTGAAGGTTCTTGGTGGCAGGCTTTTAATTCAGTAACTTATGTTACTGATCATTTACAAGGTAGAAATGCAGATAACAGATTATACTCTTCATGGTTTGGTGGTAACCAAGTTAGAAAAAGAGATGCACTTAAAACTGCATTACAATTTGCGAGTAAAGTCTAATGACTGATGGCCCTTTAAAAAGAGCATTTGATCTCCTGGATACTGACGGCGTCATATCCAGAGAGCTCATCACTTATAGAATTCGCGATGGCTTTGTTGTAAAAGAAACTGTACATCGTAAATATAACGAAAATGATGAAAGTAACTATATTGATTCTACTAAATCTGAACCACTAACTAGAAAAGGACCTAAAACATGTGGCCATTAATAATAATAGCAGCAATATTCGGTATCGATAATAAAGAATTTATTGATACATCAAGTAAACAACTTAATCTTGGTTACACTTGGAAATTTGTTGGAAAGCAAAAACCAGAAGGCGTGCCTGCAATCACGATCAAACCAGAATCAGGCGATGAATTTATTTTATGGAAGTTAAAATAATGAGTAAGTCTCGCAGTGTATTTAAAGATGCTCTTACCATGTCTATGGGTGTGGAAAGAATTCTTACAGAAATTAGTTTATACGAAGCATTAAATAAAAGATCAAAAAGTGTAAAGAAAAGACTTGAAAGATTGTATATGGCTCGTGAGCAATTAGTAGAAAATCCTAAAGAGTCTGCAGATCTTGTAAAACAATTTAAGGAGACATATTCGTGAAAGAAAAGATAGTAAACTATACATTAGCTGGTACGCTAATGATGTACGTAGCACTCTTAGCAAATAGCGGATATGCTACTCAACAATACAATGCCGATGTGCAAGATCATTATAAAACAGTTATAAGTCAAAAACCTTATAATGTTGAAGTTTGTAGAGATCAAATGACATCAGGTGACAAGACTGGTGATGCTCTTACTGGAGCAATCATTGGTGGAATTTTAGGTAATAACATCAAAGGAGAAAAAGATGGTGGAGCAATCGGAGCTATTATTGGTGGCATGCTTGGTCATTCAAATAGTGGCGCTAGTGGCGGTGTTAAGACAATCTGCAGCAATCAAACGCGTTATAAGGAAGAGTCTAAAAGAGTCTACTCTCATTCATCAATCACTTTCGCATACGAAGGAAGGGCCTACACGGTAAATTTTAAAAAATGAAACATAAACCAGATATGATAGCCGCATGGGCAAAGGAAAATGGTATTAGAGGATTTGATCAATACGATCCTAATCAGCGTAATGAAGATAAAAAGAAAAACCATCAACATAAAAAGTTTAATAAAACTGTAACATCTAAAAAATATCCAAATAATAAATAATGTTAAGCGTTAATTAATTAAAAGGATGTAACATGATAGAACGATTTGTTGAGTTCTTAAGAAAGAAATTAGGAATTAAAGAACCAAAGGAAGTAGGATATCTAGGCAGAGACTTAGCTAAACATAAAAACAAGTAATACTATAAATCTTTTATTTAATTAAAGCGTCTTTGGACGCTTTTTTTAGTGTACAAACTTGTATAAATAGTGTATAATAAGATCAAAGGGGATTATTATGAGAAGATTTAAAAGTTTTATTAGGGAGATGGCAGCTGTGAGCATAAACGATTTGGACATGACCTTTATTAAAAGAGCCGAAAGAGTTACTTCTTTTAATATAAGCTCTACAGATTTTCAATCAAAAAAAAATAAAGCTGAAATACAACATCTTATTAAGAAACATTTCTTTCCAGATTTTGATTTAGATAAGACAATTAAAGGACAACCAACTGCTGCTGCACTTAATGATCTAATTACTGATTTACAAAGTGAAAGCTTTTCTATGTATAATAAATTGCATAATTATCCTTTAAATGGAATTGGTCCGGCTGAAGCAACATTATATTTTTTGTGTGATGAGGCGCAATTAGGAGGAGGTAGCTCTGCAGGTGTTGATTTAAAGATTGGTTCTACAGATTATGAAATAAAAGCAGTATTGTCAAACGCGCAAAAAACACATGTAAGTGGATTTAAGCTTGGTGCTGGAACTGATTTTAAAAAAATTATAACAGAATTAATGAGCATGAAAGAATTATATGGAATAAAAACTACTGGTAAAGGTAAAGAAGAAATTCCTTCGAAGTCTGGCATAGAAGTGTTTAGACAAAAAGATCCTGCAAAAATGGCTGCACTAGATAAATTATTTCAGAGAGAATGTGCAGACTATTTTGGAAATAAACAAGTAATTTTCATGGCTAATAACGCTAGTCAAAAAATAGATCCTGAATTTCCAGATGCTGGAAAACAAAAAGTCTTATCAAAAGGTTCTGGTAAGTGCATATCAATACAAAAAGTAATTCCATCAAAATGTAAAATACAAGTTGTAACTCAAGGAATTATTAAACCAATAATAGCGTTAAAATAAAATGAGATTTATAGAATTTATATCAGAACAAAAAAACACTCATATGACTCATATCGAGGACAAGGTTCTGTACGGTGGAGTCAACGGAACAAGAGAAGCAATACTTGCTTTAAGATCTTTAAGAGATATGGTAGCAGGTGTGCATGATGGAAATGTTAGCGTGAAATGGGATGGAGCACCTGCAGTATTTGCTGGTACAGATCCAAATGACGGTAAGTTTTTTGTAGCTAAAAAAGGAATATTCAATACAAATCCTAAAGTATACAAAACAAATGCAGATGTTGATGATGATACAAGTGGCGAACTTAATAAGAAATTAAAAGCAGCATTGCAGTATTTGCCTGAACTTGGTATCAAAGGTGTAATACAAGGTGACTTCTTATTTAATTCAAACGAAGTTAAAACAAAAAAACTACAAGGTAAACAATACGTAACTTTTCATCCTAACACTATTGTGTATGCTGTTCCAGCTGGAACTGAAGCTGCAAAGAAAGTTAAGGCTGCAAAGATCGGTGTTGTGTGGCATACAACTTATATAGGTTCAACATTTGAATCAATGAAAGCGTCTTATGGCGTGGATATAAGTAAATTTGCATCTAGCACAAATGTTTGGTCTCAAGATGCAATGCTCAGAGATATGACTCAGTTCACAATGACTAAAAAAGACACTGATGAAGTGAACGGTCATTTAAGTAATTGTGGTAGAATATTCAATAAAATATCTAGTACAACACTAAAAACACTTGAAAACGATCAGACTCTTGCTGGCTATATAGAAACATTTAATAATACTTATGTGAGAAAAGGCGAAATAGTTGGTAATACTAAAACACATGTTGATAAACTCATATTACACATAAAACAAAAGTTTCAAAAAGAGATAAATAAAAGGAAAACCGAAAAAGGTAAAGGCGCACAACAAAAAAAATTAGATGATGTATTACGATTCTTTTCACCACAAAATAAAATTAGTTTACAAATGATGTTTGATCTTCAGAAATCTATAGTTCTAGCGAAATTAAAAATTATAAATATACTAAATAGGTTAAATAGCGCACAAACCTTTCTTAAGACTCGTGATGGTTATAAGGTAACGGGTCAAGAAGGTTATGTTGCTATTGACAAACTTGGTGGTGACGCTGTGAAAATTGTTGATCGTATGGAATTTTCATATGCCAACTTTTCACCAGAAATTATAAAAGGATGGGATAAGCCGGGGAGGAATTAAATGGCTGTACTAAAAACGTTTTCCGATATTATGAATGAACTTTCTATGAAATCGGACAAGAAACTTCCAAACCTTAGGGTACCTGTAAAAGGTCCAAAGGGTACTTCAAAATATTCAAGAATGAAGGTTGCGTATCATAACGCACCAGGCACTGCTGACATCAAGAAAGCAGTGAACGCATCTGTGCAATCAGCAGATCGTAAACCAGAAAGATATACTAAGCCTGACGGTAAAATCGGCATTCGTATGGTTAAAGTTGACAAAGAAGTTATTAAACAAGAAGCTGTGACTCCAGGATATATGGCTCACATGAAAAAAGTCAATAAGAATAAAGAATATGCATATCCTAATAGAGGTAAAGGCAAACCTGTTAGTCAGGAAACAAAAGATAAAATGTTTGGCAAGAAGCCTAAAAAAACTAATGAAACAATTGTAGATCCTAATGATTTAAAAGGCAGACCAAAAAAAGCAGATCCTAATCCTGAATCTCCATATGGTATTAAACACCCAATGCATCCAGCTAATTTGAAAAATAAGAAAGTTAAAAGCGAAGCGTCTTCTCCTTCAGTTCTTAAACCTACTAAACCATCTGACATAACTAAACACGCTAGAACACTAGCAAAAAGTTCTGATGATTACGAACGTAATAAGAAAAAGTATATTGACAAAGCACGTTCTAAAGTATTTAAAATGTATCCTAGAGAAAGCTTAAATGGTTTAATGAAAGAAGGAACACCTGGAGCAAAACTACACCCAATAGCACAGTATGTTAGAG
>Ga0308013_10000303_pt1 | contig 27340 bp, 27 predicted proteins | sample Neamet181_FD_203131 | JGI IMG/M metagenome (GOLD analysis project Ga0308013, IMG submission 203131) | Marine microbial communities from water near the shore, Antarctic Ocean - #181 | ecosystem: Environmental > Aquatic > Marine > Unclassified | place: Southern Ocean | collected 2014-07-25
ACAATTTGCTCAATAATTCCATCATCGCCCACACTAACAATAGTCATTCTTGAAAGTGTTGAGTCAGTTGTCGCAGCAACTGTTAGTGATTCAATATTAAAACCACGTGCAGAAAATAAGCCTGCTACCCTTGAAAGAGCGCCAGCCTCATTTTCTAGTATCACTGAAATAATATGTCTCATAATCTATACCGCATTAAAGTCAGTTTCATCTTTTGAAACCATTTCATCTCTTCCTGCAAGCAACATATCACTATGTCCTCCACCAGCAGGAATCATTGGGAAAACATTCTCAGATGGGTCCGTCACAATATCAAGAAAAACTGTATGTTCTTTTTGATTAAATGCCTCAATAAGTGCAGGTTTCAAATCTTCTTCTTTTTCAACCCTTATTCCCATATGACCATAACTTTCTGCAAGCTTTACAAAGTCAGGTAAAGCTTCCATGTAAGACATAGCATAGCGTTTTTCATAGAAAAACTCTTGCCATTGTCTCACCATTCCGAGATAGCCATTATTAAGATTAATTATTTTTACTGGTGTCGAATATTGAAGCATTGTTGAAAGCTCTTGAAGCATCATCTGAATACTACCATCACCTGTAACACATGCTACATCTCTATCTGGCATTGCAAGTTTAGCACCCATAGCAGCAGGAAGTCCAAAGCCCATAGTACCTAACCCGCCTGAGTTAATCCATTGCCTAGGCTCATCGAATAAATAATACTGTGCGGCCCACATCTGATGTTGCCCAACATCTGAAGTAACGATTGCCTTTCCTTTGGTAACTTCATAGAGCGTTTCAATTACTGTCTGAGGTTTAATAACTCCAGGAGATTTTTTATAAGCTAAGGAGTCAACCTTTCTCCATTCTTCAATTTGAGACCACCAATTAGAAATATCTGCTAGTTTTTTATCTTTCATCTGATCAATTAAAGCCTGAAGGACTTGCTTTGTTTGACCAACAATTGGAATATCAGCTATAACATTCTTTGAAATTTGAGATGGGTCAATATCAATATGAATAAATTTAGCAGTAGGACAAAATTTCTCTAAATTTCCTGTAATTCTATCGTCAAATCTAGAGCCAATAGCAACCACGCAGTCAGAACCATGCATTGCCATATTGGCCTCATATGTTCCATGCATTCCAAGCATTCCAAGGGACTGATTGTCAGTCATTGGGTATGTTCCTAATCCCATAAGAGTTTGAGTAATTGGGAATCCAGTCATATGAGTAAACTCACGAAGCTCTTTAGAAGCATTACCAATAATACAACCGCCGCCAGCATAAAGAATCGGTCTTTTCGAAGTGGCTAGCATTTCTGCAGCTTTTTTGATTTGATGATCACTTGCTTTAATAGTTGACTTGTATGAGCGCATCTCAATAGTCTTGGGATATTCTTCAACTTCCATCTTAGCAATTGTTATATCTTTAGGAATATCAATTAAAACAGGACCGGGTCTACCTGTTGTAGCAATATGAAAAGCCTTTTTAACAGTTATAGCTATTTCGCTAATATCTCTAATTAGAAAATTATGCTTAACACATGAGCGAGTAATACCTACTGCGTCAACTTCTTGGAAAGCATCCATTCCAATTAATGGTGAAGGCACTTGACCAGAAATAATAACCATTGGTATAGAATCCATATGGGCGGTGGCAATACCTGTGACTGCATTAGTAATACCTGGACCGCTGGTTACTAATGTAACACCACATTTTCCACTGGCTCGGGCATACCCGTCAGCACCATGAGTAGCGCCTTGCTCATGACGAACTAAGATATGCTTAATATCCTCACAAGCATTTAATGCATCGTAAATATGCAAGACAGCACCACCTGGATAGCCAAAAACATGACTCACACCTTCACTTTTAAGGCTATTTACAAGTATTTGAGCACCATTTAATTTCATTATTCTAGTCTGGGTATAAAAAACTCACTAATTATACCAAATGAAATACGATGATATGCCTACTATTACAAGGAATTTTGCCAATCTTCTGAATAGAATTGAATTGGCGAATTTTCTTCCTCAAAAGTTTCAATTGACCACGTGTCTGGCCTTTCTAAAATGGCTGATAATAACTGGTCATTTAGCAAGTGACCAGTCTTATAACCTTCATAATGTCCAATTAAGTTAGAGCCAAGTAAATACAGATCACCAACAATATCTAAAATTTTATGCTTTACAAATTCATTTTGATAACGCATACCATCTTCGTTCAGAACGTCATCATCACTCAGTGCAATGGCATTATCCATACTTGCTCCTAGCGCTAAATTTTGTCTTTTCATCATTTCCACATCTTTCATGTAGCCAAAAGTTCTGGCGCGTGAAATTTCTTTTAGATAGGACTGCTTTGAAAAATCAATACTCAATTGTTGACCACTTTCTTTTACTTTTTTATGGTCAAAATCAATTTCTAATGAAACTTTAAAGCCATCATGCTTAGACACTTGAGCCCAGGAATCTGAATTTTCCACACGGATTGTTTCATGAATAACAAAAAACTTCTTATGCTCATCTTGCTCTTCAATTCCAGCAGATTGAACCAAAAACACAAAGGGTGCAGATGAGCCATCCATAATAGGCACCTCAAAAGAATCGAGTTCCACCAATACATTGTCAATTCCTAACGCTGAAAAAGCACTCATCAGATGTTCAACAGTGGAAACCTTTACTCCTTGATTTTCTAATCCTGTTGATAGTACCACTTCATTTACGAAGGCGTTATGTGCGCGTACTAATTTTCCGCCCACATCCATACGCCTAAATACAACACCATGATCAACTTTCGCTGGAATAAGTGTCATGTTTACAACGCTACCGCTATGAATACCGATACCTCGAGCCTTTACTGCTTTTTTAATGGTTCTTTGTTTGATCATTTGCTTTTATAGCTTGAATAATTCTTGCATTGTACCAAACAAGCCACCCTTTTGCACCTGATCTGGCTCTTGTAAATAAGTTTTTGGTGTGTTGCAGATCAGCAATCCGAGTGCAGAAAAATAAGTAGTATTGGTTAAAATATTTTCATTACCACTGACTAAATCTCTATTAATGGTGGCTATTCTGCTACGTGAACGAAATTCTTTTAGCAAAAAATTCTCACAATGTTTTATCTTGCTCGCACCACCAATAACTACAAACCCTCCTTTGATAGCTCTATCTAGTTTTTCACTCTTTAAACTTCTTTTAATCAGTGTACAAATTTCTTTATAAGATTTCTCAATCACTGAAATTAACTCATGCAGCGATAAATAACCCTCTTCAACAGAACCGATTTGTTCAAACTTAATCAACTGATCCTTAGTAATTGAATCAAGCTGAGCCATGCCGTATGATATTTTTAAACGCTCAGCCTCATCAAATGTTGTGTTGTATGACTGAGCAATATTATTAGTAACAGAATTACCACCTGCGTTAAATACTTGGCTAAATACAATACCGCCTTTAGCGAAAACTGAAATATTACTAACATCTGCACCAATATCTAACAAACAAACCCCTCTATCTTTGTCTTCTTGAGTTATACAAACAGAGCTACTAGCAATAGAATCTAGGATGATTTTATCAACGCCTAAATCACTCGAAAGAAGACTCTGGCTAATATTATTAATTGCCTGATTAGATACCGAGGTAAGATGCACTTGAGCGCCTAATAATGCAGCTTCCATTCCAATTGGAAGCATCTCTATTTCATCATTAATCGTAAAGTTGTTAACAACAGGATCAAGCTCTTTTTTATTGGCAGACATGACGCCCGCTGAAGAGTTTTGAATAGCTTGTAACACGTCACCTTTGGTGACAGTTTTTGTTTTTCCATTAAAACTTATAGGTCGATTTTGATTACTAGTACTTAGCTGCAAATCAGATACGTTAATATCTATAAATTTAGGCTTTCGATTACATTTTTTGTTAACTTTATCAATCACCTTTTGAATGGCTTGCGAAGCACTATCAACATCAACAATAACACCATTCTTAACACCTAAAGATGGTCCAGTTGCATGGCCCAATACATGAAATTTATTGTCTTCAATATCCGCAATTAATGCTACTATTTTGCTGGAACCCACGTCAATACTGGCAAAGAAATCAAGATTCGGCAAATGCTTCTCCTTGATCTAACCATTGATATAAATGATCTATTTCAACGACTTTTCCACTTAGTAAACGTTTAAATTTTTTAGCATTTGGTTGCGCATGATACAAACCCAGAATGTGTCTAGTCATGGACCTAACAGGCACAGAGTTAGCCTGCTGTTTTTTCATATACGCCACAAATTCTAATAGCACTTGCTCTCGGGAAATAACTGGTCGAGAGCTTTGATGAATTTCTTGATCAACATTGGCCAGCAGATAAGGCTGATGATAAGCCACTCTTCCTAGCATGGCGTTATCAACTTGGCTCAAATGCTCATTAACTTCACTTAAAGATGTAATTCCACCATTAATACCAATAGTCAATTTTGGAAAGTCTTTTTTAACTCGATATACCCAATCATAATTTAATGGAGGAATGGTTCTATTTTCTTTAGGACTGAGCCCTTGAAGCCAGGCCTTTCTCGCATGGATAACAAAGTTATCACAACCTGCGTTATTAACAATTTCAATAAAATTTGCTAACTCTTCATAATTCTGCATGTCATCTACGCCAATACGTGACTTAACGCTAAGTGGTATATCAACAACCTCACCCATTGCTTCTATACATTGGGCAACAGTGTCTGGCGTTTGCATTAAACAAGCACCAAAACTACCTGACTGAACCCTGTCCGAAGGGCAGCCAACGTTAATATTAATTTCATCATAGCCCCAATCTTGTCCAACCTTGGCAGCAGTTGCCATCTCTTTAGGGTCACTACCCCCCAATTGCAAAACTAATGAATGCTCTTGTGCATCATAATCAAGTAGGCGATTTTTATCACCATGTATAACAGCTTTAGCGGTGACCATTTCAGTCCAAAGTTGTGCATTTTTAGACATTAAACGATGAAAATATCGACAATGTCGATCTGTCCAATCCATCATTGGGGCGACTGAAAATTTAGTTTGAGATTTCATGTACTAATGTTGTTAATGCAAAGTCGATACTGGCATCAACTACTTGATACCTATCACCCATAAAATTTTGCGTAGTTGTAAAATATTTACCTAAAATGTAAAAACCAAAGCAAACCATACCAACTGGCTTTTCTTGAGTGCCACCAAGAGGGCCAGCAATACCTGTAATGGCAACTGAAACATCCACTCTTGCCTGCTTAACAACCCCACTAACCATCTGCTTAGCAGTCTGTTCACTCACTGCTCCAAACGCTTCTAGATTACTTTCAAGCACGCCTAGCATATCTGTCTTTGATTGATTGCTGTAGGTAACAAATCCTCTGTCAAAATAAACAGATGAACCACTTTGACTGGTTAATAAAGAACATAGCGCCCCACCTGTGCAAGACTCAGCCACCGCTATGGTTAACTTTTTTTTGATCAATAAATCAGTGAGTTGTTTCAGCTTAGGCATTACTTTAATGCCGCCTGAACGATTTCAAAAATATCATTTGATAAATCATTACTTTGGATGATCCTTTCCAGCTGTTGCTTTTGTAGTTTCTTTAATTCTGGTGTAAAGCGCTTCCAGTGATTATAAACCGAAACCAGACGAGCGCCTATTTGCGGATTTGACTTATTTAACTTTAAAATAATATCCGTAAAAAACTCATAGCCAGCTTGATGATGAAAATTAACATAATTTTGCGCAAAACTACCTACGACACTTCGTAATCGATTTGGTGTATTAAAAGAAAATAATTCATGCTCCATCAATAACTTAATACTCTCTATGTCACTTGTGATTGAAGCCGATTGAACCGCAAAAAACTTATCCATCACTTGAGCGTCTTGCTTAAACATTTGATAAAAATCTAATATCGCTTGTTCTTTATGAATACTGTCACTAGACACCAATACGCTAAACGCTGCAATTTGATCAGTCATGCAGTTTGATTGCTCAAATTGGATACTTGCCAAATCAGACTCTTTATTTTTACTCAGGTAATACAAACATATATTTTTTAAAGACCGCTCACCCACTGCTTCAGGTGTTAACTGGTAAGTTTTATTATTATTTGATGAATGATAAAGCTCTAACAATAAAGGTTTAAATCTATTTAAAACTTTGTTCGCCATTTCTTCACGCTTTTGATGAATATCAAACACATCAATCACGGCTACTTTTTGATGTAAAAATCGTTCTGAAGGTAGCGTTAAGATCTCACTAACTAATGATTTATCTTGCCTAGTTTGGGCGAGATTTTCTATTGCATTAAAGAATAACTTCTCATGAACTTTATTGGGCGTTAAGATTAACGATAACCAGATTTGTTGTGCACTATCCCAAACCACGTAAGCATCACTATCATGTCCAACTAAAAATATTTTTTGTTCAAATGTTATGTCTGACAATAAATGAATAGGTGCAGAAAATCCTCTCAACCAAGAAGGTGTTGGATGTGATTTCATACCTTCAAAAACAAAAGCTTCTTTTTGGTTTTTAATGGTTAACATACCTTCTTTTAATTCATGGCCCTGATCATCTAGCAAAGCATAGTTCAGTGGAAGAAAATAGTTGTGCTCATTGTTTTGTTCAACTTCAACATGAAAGCGTTCATTTTTCTCATCATAATTTGTTTTGATACTAACATTAGGTGTGCCAGGTTGAGAGTACCAAGTCATAAATTGGGAAAAATCAAATTTATTAGCATCGCTCATACTAGCTACAAAGTCATCAATTGTTACCGCGTCACCATCATGGCGTTCAAAATAAAGCTTCATGCCTTTTTGAAAACCTGCTTCGCCTAAAAAACTATGAATCATGCGAATAACTTCTGCACCCTTTTCATAGACTGTCAGGGTATAAAAATTATTCATTTCAATATAGCTTTCAGGTCTTACGGGGTGACTCATAGGACCTGCATCTTCAGCAAACTGAAAAGTACGCAAAGCATTAACATCTTCAATACGCTTAATTGAACGTGAATGAAGGTCAGAGGTAAATTCTTGATCTCTAAAAACAGTCAACCCTTCTTTAAGACTCAACTGAAACCAGTCCTTACACGTTACCCTGTTACCGGTCCAATTATGAAAATATTCATGTCCAATAACCGCTTCAACGTTGATAAAATCTTTATCAGTAGCTGTCTTAGGCTCTGCCAAAACATAGGTTGAATTAAAAATATTTAAACCCTTATTTTCCATTGCACCCATGTTGAAATCATCAACTGCAACAATCATATAAATATCTAAGTCGTACTCTAGATTAAAGCGTGATTCATCCCAAGCAAATGAACGTTTAAGTGAATCCATAGCAAATTGAGTTTTGCCAATATTATGCTCTTTAACATAAATTTTAAGTGCCACTTCTCGACCAGACAATGTTGTGTAATTATCTTCTAAAACAGCAAAATCTCCAGCCACCAAGGCAAAAAGATAGCATGGCTTAGGAGTTGGATCATGCCAAGTTACTTGACCCAAAGATTCTTTTAATAAATTACCATTACTAAGTAGCACAGGATAACGATCACTGTGTGCTTTAATGTGTGTTGTAAAAACACTTAGGACATCAGGCCTATCTAGGTAATAAGTTATTTGTCTAAAACCATGTGCTTCACATTGAGTACAGTAGTTTCCACTAGACTGATATAACCCATTTAAACTGGTATTACTTTCAGGGTGAATGCGATTACATATTTCTAGAACAAATTCATCGCTCAAATCTTGAAGTTGCAACCCTTCTGGTGTTAACTCATACTTAGGGGTGACACCTTTAATCGTAATTGAGATTAATTCAAGATCCACGCCATTTAGGAATAGGCAATTTTTTTTGGCTGCTTGGCTATTAGAATTTTTGTAAAAATGAATCTTTGAGTTCACCAAGGTTTCATGCTCACGCAGATCAAAACTAAGATCTGTGGTGTGAATCAAATAGTTACTTGGCTTATAGTTTTTTCTATAAATTGGCTGTGGGGTTAGATTGCTAATAATAACACTCCTAAAATAATTCGATAAATAACAAATGGTATTAAGCCAATAGTGTCTAATAATTTAATAAAAAACACCACTGTAAAATACGCACTTAACCCTGCTACTAGAAACCCAATAGCCAACATAGGCCAGTCAACTATTTGTGACTGTTGAGATAACTCCAGTAACATCAATAAGGCTGACAGAGTAATAACAGGAATAGATAATAAAAAAGCAAACTGAGTTGACATGTTTCTAGATAATCCAATCAACAAACCTGCTGTAATGGTAATACCTGATCTAGACGTGCCTGGAACCAATGCTAGGGCTTGCATGATGCCAACAAAACCTACATCTTGCCAGCTTAATTCGGATCTAGGGTTATTATTTCGGGCATTAACCCAACTCGAGAAACCCAACAACAAGCCAAACACAAGTGTTGAATAAGCAATAACCTCAGTTGAGCGCAAATTAAGCTCAATAAAATCTTTAAATAGTAAGCCCGCTAAACCAACTGGAATAGTGCCAAGTAAAACACCCCAAGCTAGTTTTGATTGGCCCACCGTCTGAGTTTTAATAACTGAATAGAAAAAATCTTGAATAAGGATGCGAATAATCGCTCGATAATAAAACACAATAGCGCTTAACGTGCCTAGATGAACTACTACATCAAATGCCAGCCCCTGATCTGGCCAATCGGTTAACTTAGGCACAAGAATTAAGTGTGCAGAAGAAGAGATTGGCAAAAATTCACTTAGTCCCTGAACGAGTGATAATACTATTATTTGAATGAAATCCATAATAATGACAAGTTTACAACTTATGACTTAAGTCTTGTTCTTTAAATCCAATTAATTTTACGTGTGTCGACTTACTTAAAGCCAAAATTTTAAAACTTTCACCCATGGCACTAGGTAGAACTAATTGCTTAACCTGTTGAGCTAGACTGATACGTTTATTCTCATCTTGCTCTTCAAGAAGATATTCATCAATACCCAGTGCAATTAAAAATAAGGCTTGTGTGGCATATCCAGCTACTTTAAAACCTGAGACTTTTGCTTGATCCGCCATATCTGAAAAATTAACTGAAGTGGTAATATCCTGTTCACCAATATGCACAAAAGGATCGTCACTGGCTTTATGCTGATAATAGCAACGAAGTGTACCATCAAGCCTTTGAGGATGAAAATAGTCATCTCTATGCATGCCATAATCAATAATTAAGACTACAGCCTCATCGAGAGACTCATATAGAGAATCAATCCAAGCCATAGCTCTTAGATTTACCTCAGTTGTATAACCTTCATCTGTTCCGCTGGGCAGCTTGATAGTTGATTTTTGAAAAATAGCATCATCCGGCTTCCAATTAAGCTGACCATTGTCAATGTCAACACAAAGTTCATGAAATTCACCCTCTTTTTGCATAAAGCGCTTAGCAGGCATAGCATCTAATACTTCATTAGCAATCACCACACCATTAAAGCCTTCTGGCAGCTTATCTAACCATATAACTCGTTCTAATAATTCTGGCAACGCTTTAGCGATAGTCTGCTGCTGTCGGTGTTTTAATTCACTACTCAATTCAAGAATATAATAAAACTTTGGTAGGCATTCTAATCGACCTAATTCAAACAATATTTGAGCAGCAAGCACGCCACTACCCGCACCGAACTCCAAAATATCATTATCACCATTGAGAACTTGAGTACATTGCCTTGCCATACAAAAACCAAACAAGTCTGATGTTTCAGGTGCGGTGATAAAATCTCCTTTTTCACCAAATTTTTCCGATCCAGAGCGGTAATAGCCTAATTGAGGATAATACAATGCCAATTCCATAAATTCATCGAAACCTATGGGCGCTTGTTTTTGTATAATAGTGTTTTTAATTACTTCAGTAAGCTTCATTACATCGGTATTTTATATGAAAACAGCATTAGTCACAGGCGGTGCACACCGCATTGGTCAACAAATTTGTCGCACATTACATAAGGCGAGTTTTAATATTATTATTCATTACAACTCTTCTTCTCTGGGTGCTCAAAATTTAGCCGATGAACTTAACTCAATTCGCCCTGATTCAGCTAAAACAATTCAGGCTGAACTCTCTAGCACCGATGATATTGAGCAGTTATGCCAATCGGTTGAATCATTAGATATTTTGATAAACAATGCATCAGTTTTTTATCCAACGCCAATAGATAATTTAAAACTATCTGATTATCAAAAAATTATGAATACAAATCTAATGGGGCCACTTTTCTTATCAAGCACTCTTAGTAAAAAACTAGCTCAGAATAATGGCTCTATCGTCAATATTATTGATATTCATGGAGATAGACCACTCAGAAATCACACCATTTATAATATTTCTAAAGCGGCTATTGCCATGATGACAAAAACATTAGCCAAAGAATTAGCACCCAACATTCGAGTTAATGGTGTTTCACCTGGTTCTATCATATGGCCAGAAAATGAAGCTGAACTCAGCCAGTCTCAAAAGCAGTCTATGCTAAATAAAATCGCCCTAAATAAACAAGGCTCTGCAAATGATATCGCTGACACTGTGTTGTTTTTAACTCAGTCTAACTACATCACCGGCCAAATTATTGCAGTTGATGGTGGACGAAATCTAAACCAATAATATTATTAAATAAAAAATATTGCAATTCTATAAGAACGATATTTGTGTTATAATAAAGAGGCTTGATATTTTTTTATCAGCTAAAAGAATTTACAAAATACTTCTGTGCTAAGAAAAAAACCACAGAAGTTAAATAATATTTTGGGCTTATTGTTGCCACATAAGAGAATAATTCACGGCTTTCTGCGACAGAGTAGAAAGACCTGAAAAGGGTTAAACCCTTATAAAGAAAGGTTTTTTTGATCATTATGATGAACACAAATCACACTTTAATATCAAATCAATACATCAGTATTGATTGCCTATGTGCGCACTTAAGTCCACCACTAAAAGGACTTAACTATGAATCATATTTTAATCAACGCTACTCACAAGGAAGAAATCAGAGTAGGTGTTGTCAAGAACAAAAAACTCACTGGACTTAACATTGAGACCAGTCTTAATAAAAAGACTAAGGGCAATATCTACCGTGGAAAAATATCACGAGTAGAACAATCATTAGAAGCTGCGTTTGTCGATTATGGCAATGAAAGACAGGGCTTCCTACCTTTCAAAGAAGTTGCAGAATCTCTGCAAAATGGTGTTACGCCAAAAGGTGCTAAACTAACTATTTCAGACGTCCTAAAAGAAGGTCAAGAGATTATTGTTCAGGTTGAAAAAGAAGAACGTGGTAATAAAGGCGCTGCGCTAAGCACCTATATCAACCTAGCTGGCGCTTACATGATCCTAACGCCAAACAACCCTAAAAGCCATGGAATATCTCGCCAGATCACTTCATCTGATAGACAATCTCTAAAAGATATTATTGGTAAAATTGTAATGCCTAAAAACTCTGGTCTAATCATCCGTACAGCGGGTAGTGGTAAGAGCTTAGAAGAGCTTCAGTGGGAAGTTGACTACCTATCTGATCTTTGGATGTCTATCAATACAGTGGCAGAAAAACGCCCAGCACCTTTTTTGATTTATCAAGAAAGTGATATCATTATTCGCACCCTACGCGACCACTTACGTGCAGATACTGATAGTGTTATTATTGATGAATTAGAAGCCTTTCAAAATGCTAAAGAATTTGTAAGCTTTGTACTTCCTCAGTATTTAGATCGTATTAAGTTCTTTGACGTGACTGAGCATTCTTTGTTTAACCACATGGGCGTAGAGAGTCAAGTTAAAAGCGTTTTTAATCGTGAAGTAGCTTTACGCTCTGGTGCGACTATTGTTTTTGATCCAACTGAAGCTCTAACTGCTGTTGATATTAACTCTGCTCGAGCAACAAAAGGCTCTGACATTGAAGAAACTGCCTACAACACTAACTTAGAAGCAGCCAAAGAGATTGCCCTTCAATTACAACTTAGAGATATTGGTGGATTGGTCGTCATTGATTTTATCGATATGTCTACTGAAGAGCATCGTCAAGCTATTGAAAAAGCAATGGAGGTGGCTACTCAATCAGATCGAGCACGTATTCAAATTGGTAATATTTCTAAATTTGGCCTGCTTGAAATGTCCAGACAACGCTTAATGAGCTCAGTAACAGAGTCTGTTGAAAAATCTTGTCCAGCCTGTAATGGTCGTGGTACAACACCAACCATTCCAACCTTAGCTCTTTCGATCCTTAGACAGTTAGAAGATGGCTGTAATGCTAGCAATCAAACATCAAGAATCACTATCCAATCAAGTGTTGAAGTTATTACCTATATCCTGAATGAAAAACGTCAAGATGTCACACTATTAGAAATGAAACATGGTATTAAAATTACGCTACTCCCTAACCCTTACATGCAATTTCCTAACTTTAGTATCACTAAGCAAAAAGGTGACAAGAAATCGCAACATAAGAGCTATCAAGGGATCTCTAAGCCACAGCATGTCCTAGCAGAAAATGGATTGGCAGATGAGTCTGAAGTTCCAGCAGTAAATATGAACCGACCAAAAACTCGTGTACCTGAAACTATTAAGCCTAAATTATCTCTATTCGCTAAAATTAAAGCAGCCTTATTTGGGAAAAAGAAAAAAACTAATAATCAGCGCAAAACTAATTCAAATAACAGAAATCGTAATAGAAATCGTAATAGAAACAAAACTAACAATCAAAACCAGCAGAATAACAAACCTAAACAACAAGGTAACAAGCAGCAGAATAAACCTAAACAGCAAAATAAGCCTCAACAACAAGGTAATAAGCAGCAGAATAATAATGCGCCAAAAAATCCGACTAATGAGCCAGTAAACAAGCCTCAGAAACAAGGTAATAAGCAGCAGAATAATGCGCCAAAAAACCCGACTAATGAGCCAGTAAACAAGCCTGATCAGCCAATTAAGAAGCAAAGTTCTCCTGCTAAAACTCCAGAGGCGGCCTCTTCGAAAGAGCAACAACCTCAAGCTAAGCAGGCAGAGTCTAAACAACCGGAATAATATCGATGTATGAATTAGCGGTGTTTGGCAATCCTATTGGACATAGCTTATCTCCGAGTATCCATACCCAGTTTGCCCAGCAAACCGGATTGAAGGTTAATTATGTTAAGATTTTGGCGCCTATTGATGGCTTCAATCAGTCAGTCCAACAATTTATAGAAAAAGGCGCTAACGGCTTTAACGTTACTGTACCTTTCAAACTAGATGCCTTTAACTTGGCTACTGAGCTTACTTTAAATGCAAAAATGGCTGGCGCCGTTAATACAATTAAGATTCAAAAAAATAAGTTAATTGGTGAAAATACCGACGGCTTAGGCCTAGTTAATGATTTAACCCAAAATCTTGGATTGTCACTTAAAGGTAAAAAAATTCTTATTTTAGGAGCTGGTGGCGCCACTCAGGGTATTATCCTGCCTTTACTTCGACAGCAACCAAGTCAGATTATGGTTGCCAATAGAACGGCTAGTAAAGCTGAAAAATTAGCACATGATTTTTCACAGTATGGATCTGTTAGTGGATTTGGATTAGATAAAATTAAGTCAGAGCCTGTTGATCTTATTATTAACGCAACCAGTGCTTCATTAGATGGAAATATGCCTGAGATTGCTTCAGGATGCGCTGACAATGCAATTTGCTACGACCTAATGTATGGCAAACAAACTCTTTTTATGGATTGGGCTAAGAACAACAATGCCTCAATCATTTCTGATGGACTGGGAATGTTAGTAGAGCAAGCTGCCAGTAGTTTTGAGTTTTGGACTGAAAAAAAACCCGATACAGGCTCAGTAATTAAAAAACTAAGGGGCTAGCCTTTCAATCACCCAATCTTTGCCCTGCTTAAGATAAACAAACCGATCATGTAATCGGTTTTCTCTGCCTTGCCAGAATTCAATACTATGAGGAACAACTCTATATCCACCCCAGAATTCAGGCAAAGGAACCTCGCCCTTCTTAAACTTGTTTTTCATGGCTTCAAATTGAGCCAATAAAACTTGTCTTGACGATATTGAGTCAGATTGGCTTGATGCCCAAGCACCCAACTGAGAATCCTTTGGACGTGATGAAAAGTATTTAGTAGAATCTAATGTTGAAATTTTTTCTACTCGGCCTGAGATCTTTACCTGCCTCTCCAAATCTAACCAGGGGAACAATAAGGCTGCATTTGGATTTTGCTTAATTTGCTGAGACTTTTTAGAATTATAGTTTGTAAAAAAAACAAACCCTTGATCATCAAATGATTTTAACAAAACTGTTCTAATGCTAACCTCATCTGAACAACTTGTGGCAATACTCATCGCGTTGGGAAGAGTTAGATCTGCTTCAGTCGCCTGTTTCATCCAATGTTCAAATTGAATAAAAGGGCTCACATTCATTTGTTCGCGTGATATCCCATTACTGGTAAATTCACGCCTTAAAGCATTTAAATCTATTGTCATTAGAAAGGCAGTTTTTTAAGTATTTTTTCAAAAGGTGCAAATTTATTACTCTTTGCTTCGGTCAACTGATTAGAGATAAGGTATTTAATGGGTGGAAAATTCTCAGCAAACTTTAACACCATCTTTCTCACTTGCTTAATCACAGGTGCATCATTAGTAAATAACGCGACAATACCGTTGGTGCCAAAAAACATCAATCGAGTTAAATTAATATGCTTTTTTTCATACAATTTTAATAACGAACTAGAGCCAACATCTTGCCCGTGCTCTAAAGCTTCTTTAATCAAAGTAGCCAATATATCCTGACCTCTTAAGCCTAAATTATATCCATGAGCAGTAACAGGATGCATGCCTACAGCAGCATCGCCAATCAGTGCAAAGCGTTTGGCGATAAATGTTTGTGCATGCGTTGCCACTAATGGATAAGAGTGTCTTTTGCCCGATTGAGTCATCTCACCTAGACTTGCTTTAAAAGACGAGGTGATCATTTCGTTAAATTCAGCCTCATTCATTTCTAGTATCTTTTTAGACTCATCAGTTTTAACAGTTAGTACCACTGATGAAGCATCGCCAATCATCGGCAATAAGGCCAGCGTCCTTCCATAATCAAAACATTCTAGTGCGATATTTTCATGAGATTTTTCATGCATCATTTTGGTGATAATCATGACTTTAGAAAAATCCTTCATCAAAGTAGGAATACCTACTTTACGACGAATACTAGAAAATCGACTATCCGCTGCAATCACTAATTTTGTTTCGATACATTCACCACCTACCAAAACAACTTGTGCACTATTTTCAAGCTGAATAACATCATCAGCCAATGTATTGGTTTGTATAGTAATATTTTTGGCATCTTTAACCCTGTTGTACAAGGCTTGTCTTATTTTGTGGTTCGGCACCAAATATCCTAATGCTTCAATATTGGCTTTATCACTTTTAAAATTTAATAAAGAAGCTGAACCCCCGTCAAACACTTTAGCCTCTCTTAATGGAGAAACTTTTGTTTGATCTACTAAATCCCAAACACCCAGTTTTTTTAGTATTTTTAATGAAAGGTGTGTCAATGCTACCTCTCTACCATCAACTGTTGGCATTGAAATATCTTCTAAATCAGATCTTTCTAATATCAATACATTTACATTTGTATCAAGCATAGAAGCTGCAAAGCCTAACCCAGCAGGGCCGGCACCAATAATTACAATATCGTATGCTATTTGCATATTTAGTTCCGCAATATTTGAGATAATATCGCTATTATAACTCTCACTACTCTCACAATTTCTTATGATTTATGTTGTTATTCAATTTAGCTGTATTATTTATTTAATACTTAACATCCGGTACGAATTCGTTGATACAACGGTATTAAGCTTACTAATTGCATCCATGGTAATTGGGCTAATTGCTGTATTTAATATGAAGGTAGATAATTTGAGCATAGCACCCACTTTAAAGAAGCTGCATCAGCTTCGTACAAATGGTATTTATCAGTTTGTTAGGCATCCTATGTACACCAGTGTTTTGTTGTTATGCCTAGCGCTAATGCTTACAAACTCTCACTACATTTCACAAGGTGTGATGCTGGTTTTGTTGGTGAATCTAATTTTAAAATCTAGGCTTGAAGAAAAACTACTCACAAAACGTTTTGACAACTATCAAGCGTATAAAGAAAAAACTGGGCGATTTATTCCATTTCTATAGCTCTTTTAGCTTCTGGGAAGCCTGAATATCTCCAGAATTTGATAGTTTTTTAAGCCAATATTTAGCCTTTTCAACTGACAAATCAACCCCCCTACCTTGCAAATACAAATCAGCTACTTTGCGCCAAGCTGCTTGATTGCCTTTTCTCGCTGCTGCAATGACGAAGCTATAAGCTTTATTTAAATTAACTTCGACACCTTGGCCCAATTCATAGTGCCTGGCAATGTCTAAATAAGCTTGTAAATTTCCTTGCTTGATTGATTGCTGATAAAGCTTATGTGACTTGTTATAGTCAAGTTTAGTGTGTTTACCCGCATCGTAATAATTTGCAAGAGCATATGCTGAAGCCTCATTACCATTAGCAAAAGATTTTTGATACCAATTTAGCGCTTCTTCAGCATCTTTTGGAATATAGTGGCCATTTTGAAAAAACACTGCCAATTGATATTGAGCTAGCGCATGATCTTGATTGGCTGATTTTTTTAGCCACTCATAAGCTTGCTCATAGTCCTTATCGTGAGTATAAGCTGCGCCGAGACGATACTGCTCATCACTATTGCCAGACTGCGCCGCTTTCATCCTCCATCTATTAGATAAAAGTGGGTTTTTCTTAACACCATCGCCCTTTTCATACATTTGCGATAAATTGTACTGTGCATCTGCATAACCTTGTTTGGCTGATTTTTTAATCCATTGATGAGCAACCTTTAAATCACGCTTAACACCAATTCCTAGATAATACATACTGCCTAAATAATACTGGGCTTTGGCATGATTTTGAATGGCCGATTGCTTTATTAAATCAATGCCTTTTTTGTCATTTTGATCAGTACCTTTACCTTCAATATACATAAGACCTAAGGCAGTTTTTGCTGCCAAATCACCAGCTTTATCTGCGTGTGAAAAAGCCTTAAAAGCTTTGTTATAATTTTGCTCAACACCGTTGCCATAATAGTATGCCTTAGCTCGATCATAAAGATCAGATTCGGCAAACAAGATGCCACTAAACAGCAAGAAAAATAAAGATAATAATTTCATAAATTAAATTGTATACAATAAATCAAGTTGGATTATTAATAGTCGATAAATATTTAAGATGCTTTGTTTTTATGTATCTCGCCCCATAAATAAAGTGATTTTAGTAATGGCTTTAAACTTTGCCCATAAATTGTAAGAGAATATTCAACTTTTGGAGGAACAACTGGGTAAACCTCTCTATGAACTATCGCATCTCTCTCCAACTCTCTCAGCTTTTGAATTAACATTTTTTGCGTAATTCTTGGCATTAATTTTTGCAATTCACCAAATCTTTTTGTTTCTGATAGTAAATACCATAATATTAAAATTTTCCATTTTCCTGCCAAAATATCAATTGACGTCTCAACTGGACATTTTTCTAGCTCTGTATTTTCTTTATTATTCATTTTTTTATTTTTAAGTTTCTATGGTATCTAAAAGGTTAGTACCTTACAAAAAAGTAGGTTCTTACAATGATATACAGTTTAAGTTACAATGATCAAATATTTTAATAAAAGAGTAAAAGTAATGAAAGCTTTTGTCGTGGAAAAAATTGAAGAAAAAAAATTTACAGCGAGTATTAAAGACATTGAAATGCCAGTTTTAACAGAGCATGAAGTCTTAATTAAAACTTCGTATTCCTCCCTAAATTACAAAGATGCCCTAAGCTCCACTGGCAATCCAGGTGTTACAAGGGTTTTCCCACATGTGACTGGAATTGATGTCAGTGGTGTTGTTTCAGAATCTAAATCAGATTTATTCAATATTGGTGATGAAGTTTTAATCACCGGTTATGATTTTGGTATGAATACGAATGGTGGTCACAGTGAATATGTAAAAGCCCCAGATTCTTGGCTAATCAAAAAGCCAGATAACATTTCTTTAAGAGAGCTGATGATTTATGGAACGGCTGGGTTGACGGCGGCCTTAAGTGTTAATGAACTATTAAACAATGGAATTACAAGTGGTGAAATACTCGTCACAGGCGCTACTGGGGGTGTTGGTAGTATATCTGTTGCCATTCTGTCCAAACTTGGGTTTGATGTTATCGCACTTTCTGGAAAGGAAAACCAAATCGATTATCTAAAAAGCATTGGTGCCAAAGAAATTATTTTAAGAAAAGATTTTGATATTGAAAACAAAAGACCAATGGGCAAGGAAAGATTCTCAGGCGTGATAGACACAGTTGGTGGAAACATACTGGCTGAAGCTCTAAAGCAAATTAAGTATGATGGCGTTGCCACCTGTTGTGGACTAACTGCTTCGCCTGTATTCAACACCAATGTATTCCCTTTTATCTTAAGAGGTGTTAGATTGATTGGAATCGACTCAGTTGAGGCTTCGTTAGCTAAGAAAAGCCAAGCCTGGGAGAAAATTGCCAGTGACTTTAAAATTAATACCTTAGAAAAATTAGTGAATGAAATATCCCTCAATGAAATCCAACAAGCTTATAAAGAAATATTAGCAGCAAAAGCAGTTGGAAGATATTTGGTCAAATTATGAGAGCAATTAGAATTCACCAGTATGGTGGCACAGAAATACTACAACTGAATCAAATTGATACGCCTAAGATTAATACGGACGATATTTTAATTAAAGTTAAATCGTCTTCAATTAATCCAGTTGATTGGAAAATAAGAGAAGGATATTTAAAGGATTTTATTCCATATCAAATGCCCGTAACATTAGGTTTCGATGTGTCTGGTGTTGTCAGTGAAGTAGGATCTGAAGTCACCGATTTTAAAGTTGGTGATGAAGTTTTTAGTCGTCCCGATATTAGTCGTGATGGTGCATATGCTGATTATATTGCGGTAAAGGCCGATGAAGTTGCCTTCAAATCGTCCAAATTAAGTTTTGAACAGGCAGCAGCTTTGCCCTTAGCGGGGATCACGGCTTGGCAATGTTTAGTCGATGTGGGCCAGCTGCAAGCAGGACAACGTGTATTAATTCATGCGGGCGCCGGAGGTGTCGGACATTTAGCTATACAAATAGCGAAAGCAAAAGGTGCAACTGTTATTGCCACGGCTTCAACAGCCAATCAAGAGTTACTCACTCAATTTGGTGCCGACCAACCCGTTGATTATACTAAAGGAGTATTACTCGAACAGATAGAGCCTGTTGATTTAGTTATCGATACAATTGGTGGAAAAGTACAAAACAACTCTTGGGCAATTTTAAAAGCAGGTGGAATGTTGGTTTCTATTGTCGACCAGCCAAATGAAGAGTTAGCAAAACAACATAACGCTAAAGCTGCATTTGTTTTTATAGAGTCTAGTAGTCGCATATTACGCGAATTAAATAAGTTAGTTGAAAAAGATCAACTCCTACCATTTATTGAACATCACTTTTCATTAGAGCAAATTGCCGATGCGCATTTGCAGAGTCAGACAGGACGAACAAGGGGAAAAATAATTATTAAAGTAAGCTAATACTTTTAAAACACAAAGTAGCTTTTGCTTAGTGTTTTTTCTCGCGACCTATATATTCCTATGCTCTAAGATAAATTATAAAATGAAATTAGAAATGATCTTTTGACACTACAATTGTATATCAAATTGATCTAAAGTTAAAATTTTGTTTAATGTGAGAGAGACGATGTAATTAAAATTTACTTAACTACTTTCAAAAATTCCTAATACCCTTTATCGAGAATATCCTTAGCACCATTGACTGTAAGCTACCCTCTTGAAGTAATGGTAGTGCCGTTAAAAATATAATTGATATATTTAAAAAATCTAAATATATAAAGCTTAAAAATTCATCAATCTTTAATTATATTATAAAAAATTTAATGGAGTATTTTTTATAATTTTCTTGTCAACTTTAAACCACTCATTCTGCAATGTGGCATAGACCTCTTTAAAATCAATCTTACTAGCTACATTGCCATTATTATTTAATAAATCTGGAAGTTTTCCATATATACCACCCTTTACCTTTCCTCCCATACAAAACATGCATGAAGCCTCTCCATGATCAGTGCCATGACTTCCATTTTCCAGAATTCTTCTACCAAATTCGGAATAAGTCATAATTAAAGTATCGTTCCAAAGATTATTAGATTTTAATTCTTGTGTAAATTTAGCCAAGGCATCGTTTAATTCTGTTAATTTACTTTTATGCTCATTTTTTTGATTTGAATGGGTATCAAACCCTTTTATAGCTACTTTGAATATCGGGATATCTACATTATTCTTCATTAAAAAACTAGTTTGCATTAATTGATCAGATAGGTTAATTTTTCCCTTCTTAATGCTCTGCATTTCACTCAACTCAACCTCATCCTCTAGTCTCGATGCTACTTTGTGTATCTTATTGATGGAGTTTAGTAAGTGAACTTGAGCAGGATCAGATGATAGATAGTCTGGCGTTTTTAATTTCCTAGATTGTTTTACAAATTGACGTATATTTTTTACTTTTAAAAAGTTAGGGTTTTCACCTTCAAACAGTCTAGTAGAGCCTGAGAATACCATTGCATCAATCAAATGATCAGACTGATTGTGCTTGAAAAGTTCGTATAGCCATCCATTAGCACCTTTGATTTCTGACGCAGTTTCCCAAATATCTAAACTTGTAAAATGAGATTTATTTGGGTTGTTGTATCCAACATTTTGAATGATAGACAAGTTGTTATCTTTGTATAGTTTCTGTAGATGATCCAACGCAGGATTAAGCCCTAGTTCAGAATTTATCTTAAGTACTTGATTTAAAGGTATCTGAAGGGTTGGCCTATTTTCATAATAGAGATTATCATTGTATGGAATAACAGTATTCAACCCATCATTACCACCTTTCAATTCAATCAAAACCAAATACTTCCTCTTAGGGTTGTGCTCAAGAGAAAACGCCTTGGTAACACTCAATAGCGGAATAGCTGATAACAGCTTTAAAAACCCTCTACGCTGCATAACACACTCCTATTTAAAATTGAAACGATGATCTAATAAGACAGCCTTAATTCTTTTATCAAGGCGCTTATTTGGATTGTTTTTAATAGAACTGCCAATAGAAAAGTATTGGTATTTTTCACTCTCAGCTCTATCAACAGCTTTTTCCAAAGCGTTCGGATTCGACTCTACTTTTCTATAAAACTTAACTACTTTCTTGAGGTATTGACCCAGCAGTATTTGCCTAGCAATAATCAAATCTGAATTAATCCACCTTCTACCACCTAGCCAGCCATTCACATCAGGCGGTTCAAATAATTTTTGCCCAGATTTTTGCATTTTAGCTGGCAAGTTCAATAAATCTGATGATGGGAAATCGATGATAATTTTAGAACTTACAATTAAATCAAAAGGTGATTTGATCATATTGTTACGATTTTTTTCATTCCAAAACTCTGTTGAATTTAATATTTCTGAAACCAAAATCTTGATATCGTAATTTGATTTGTGAAACAATCTTGACAATTGGTTTAATTTATCAGAACTTGGATCGCTAGAAACAAACTCTCTCCAAAGTTTTAATGTAATAAATTTTGATGTGTTTGGATGATCTAGGATCAATTCTATGGCTTTGTCCATGCCAATAGTTCCAGTATGGCCAAATAGCGTCATAATTGAGTTATCTTTTCTCTTGAAATTAACTTTGGTTTTTTTTGTGTTGTAATCATCAGAAATTCCACTTAATGCTTTAGCCAAATTCTTAATATCGTCTTCAGAATAATGATCACCCTCACCCATAGTGTAAAGCTCAAGCAATTCTCTTGCTAAGTTTTCATTTGGCTTTTTAGCTGTGTTTTTCGTATTGTCTAAAAATTGATGAATGGTTGGGTTATGCATTACCTCATAAAGCAAATCTTTAAAACTGCCTAAAGCATTCTTTCTAAAGATTTGATTTTGCTCAACCATATAAGGTATGAGAACCTTTCCTGGTTGGGCAGCAAAATGACTATGCCAAAACACGACCATTTTTTCTTGAAGTGCATTATCTGAGCTTAAGATCTCTCTATGCCACCATTCAATCATCTTTTTTCTATCTGATTTCTTAAGCGACCTTTTTATCTTACGTCTATCTTTAACAGGAATGTTTTTATTCTTCGTTTGAAAGTATGAGTCATCGTCAAATTCTAGCAAAGTAGTTACAGGCTCTGTGTATGAACCAGAATCTAACATTAATGCTACAGCCTCATTCCTGGAATAATCAGAATAATCATTCAGTATAAACTCAGAATTAGAGAACCCAGTTCTTGACCACAAATGCCTTGCATCTTCGATAACTAAAGCGTGTGTAAAAGTAGGAATAAAAAAAATAAATATGTATGATATAAATATTTTCATATGAATAATTCTACTCTAGTTCAGGATTATTAGATATTTATATTTAATAAAAAAATATTTTAAGATGGTAGTCACGGTCAGATTTGAACTGACGACTTCCAGCATGTCATGCTGGCACTCTAACCAACTGAGTTACGCGACTATAAAGATTGCTATCAACAGGTATCGACAACGAATTGGAAATTATACCCCTTAAAAGGCAGAAGACGCCTCGCAAAGAGGTGTTCAAATTACTGGAAACAGGTTTTAATCGTTTCCTGAATATTACTGGCAGCTACATATGGATCGTCAGCATTTTTAATAGGACGACCTACAACAATATAATCAGAGCCTGATTTGAAAGCTGTAGCCACATCAACCACACGTTTTTGATCGTCATCGTTGTCAACTGGACGAATACCTGGCGTAACAGCAATTAGCTTGTTGTCAACATATTGTCTTAAAAATGGCACTTCAAGGCCCGAAGAAACTACACCGTCACAGCCGGCTTCAAAAGCGCGCTTGGCACGAGAAATAACCAAATCTTTCACATCACATTTAAAGCCTAAATCGTCAAGATCACCACGATCTAAACTTGTTAGTGCTGTTACTGCCAAAATTTTAAGGTCACCTTTATTTTCAGCTGCCTTCTCCATCAACCCTTGGTTACCATGAATAGTGGCAAAAGTAGCGCCCGTTTGACTAAGACGAGCAATCGTTCTACCCACTGTTTCCGGTACATCAAAAAACTTAAGATCAACAAATACTTTCTTATCTTTTGCGATCAACCAATCCATTAATTGAAAATACTGGCCTGTCATTAACATTTCCATGCCAATTTTATAAAAATTAACACTGTCATCAAGTTGATTAACCAAATCTTTAGCCTGACTAACTTCTGGCACATCTAATGCAAAGATAAGTCTATCTTCAAGTTTAATATCTTTCATGGTGGTTCCTATTTAAAAAATGCTGCCACCAGAATAGCCATTTTCATTGGCTTTTCTAATCCAGAGTTTTGATTGTTCAATATCCTTATCGACCGACTTCGCTAAGGCATAAAAAATGCCCAAATTATACTGTGCTTTTGCATATTCCTGGTTGGCTGATTTTTGGTACCACTCAAATGCCTTAGATAAATCCTTATCGATACCCAAGCCTAAATCATAAGCCAGCGCTAATTCATATTGAGACTGTGCATCACCCTGTTCGGCAAGTTGTTTAACCTGCTCAAAGGTTTTCTCTACTGCCATTTAATCATCGTGGAGAAATATCAATATTTACTTTAACCGTGTCACCATATGGTTTATTTTTAGTCGTGTAAGTAAATGTACGATTATCATAATCATATTCAACACGATAATGACTCAAGCGCTCTTGTGACTCTGAGCGGTACTTAGTTTCGCAAACCTCTTTACTAACCACTCTACCGGTCTTTGATTTAGCCAATTCATCATCATGAGCAATCGACGCACCCAACAAAGCACCAGCAACTGTCATTGCATCTTTACCACTTCCACCGCCAAATTGATTGCCAAGCAGTCCACCAAATAATCCACCTACAATTTCGTTCGTTGCAGAGCCATCGTCGTCTCCTTGATAAAACTCCTTAATATAGCAGTCTTGATATGGCTCTCGAATCGTGTGTGTTTTGTATATTTTATCCACAGAGGTAATTTTTGCCACATCTGAATAATTACCTGCATTTACCGTTTGCACAGCAACCAGTAAAGGAATTAACATTATTGTATTTATCTTCATCTAACAACTCCATTTAGTAGTTTTATAGTAATATATATTCTACGCTTTTTGATGATATTTATCTATGAATTTTCAGACATTATATTACGTATATGATCCAATGTGTTCTTGGTGTTGGGGTTTTGAAAAAACCTGGCTTCAGGTTAAAAAATCACTACCGAAATCTATAACTATTAAATATATATTAGGTGGTTTGGCATCTGATAGTAAAGAAATTATGTCTGATGAAATGCGTCAATATATTCAAGCAAATTGGCTAAAAATTCAACAAACCATCCCAGGTACTCAATTTAATTTTGATTTTTGGAAACATTGCTCGCCTATGAGATCAACCTATCCTGCTTGTAGAGGAGTTATAGCTGCAAAGAATCAAGGCTTAGAATATGAACTCAGCATGCTTAATGCCATTCAGAATGCCTACTACTTACAAGCAAAAAATCCATCTAAAGATTTGACGCTTATTGAACTTGCACACTCTTTAAATTTAAATATTGAGCAATTTATCCAAGATTTAAATTCGACAGTAACACACCAACAGTTATTAGATGACATCGCATTTGCAAAATCTCTAAGGATAACTAGCTTTCCATCGCTATTACTCAGTAGCAATCAGGGAGATAAACCAATTACTATTGATTACAATAATGCCAAACTAATTATTAACCAAATCTTAGCTTGAATAATTAGCCCACAACGTTGATAATAGCAACCTTGCCTTCGTAGCTCAGCTGGATAGAGCAGCCGCCTCCTAAGTGGCAGGTCAGTGGTTCGAATCCACTCGAGGGCACCAATTACTTCGGCATTTCTAAGGTTAGCTCTATTATGAAAAAACTATTCCTAATCTTGTTTTTATCTATTGGCTTTGTAGGTATTTCTTCTGCCGGAGAAGTAGATGACAATATTTTGAAATTAAAGGAATCAAATTCTTGTCAAAATTGTAATCTACGTGGAGCTGATCTTCGTGAGGTCAGTCTTTATGGGGTAGATCTTCGTGGAGCAAATCTTCGCGAAGCAAATTTTATTGAAGCATACCTTTATAAAGCAAACTTCAGTGGAGCAAACCTAAGTCGAGCAGAACTGAAGGGAGCAAATCTTATTGGAGCCAACTTTATTGAAGCAGACCTTGGCGAGGTAGATCTGAGTGAGGCCAACCTTCTTCGTGCTAACCTTAGCAGGGCCAACCTTAATGGAGCAAATCTAAGTCGAACAGCCCTTTATAAAGCCATTCTCAGTGGCGCTAATCTTAGTGGGGCATATCTTGGTAGTGCATACCTTGTTGGAGCAGACCTTAGTGAAACAGATCTCAATAAGGCAAACTTTATTTGGGCAAATCTTAGTGGAGCAACCCTTAATGAAGCAAACCTAAGTCAAGCATATCTTGCAGGTGTTACACTTAAATCTGAAGACTTTAGTAAAGTAAGCTTTAGTGGTAAAGTAAACTTAGTTGAAGCAAGTTTTAGTGGAGCAGATCTCAGTGGAGCATACGTTCGTGAAGCGTACTCCGGTGAGGAAAACTTTGGTAAAGCATATCATAGCCTTGGTTTAGATAAGCTTAAGAAGACAACCCGGTTGTTTGTAGTAATTGCAGTAGTTACGTTAGTAGTTTATGCTTTTTATATTTTTATTCAGAAAATATTAATTAGAAATACACTTTCATTTTTAACAAAACCCTCGCCTCTAAATGCATTACTGTATTTAGTTTTTATAGTTGGAGTTATCTTTCTTATATTTAACATTGGCTTTCCTTTCATATATTTCATATTGTATGGTTAAAAGTCTTAATATTACCTCAAGAACCTGAGGGTCCATATAGTTTAATTTTTTGCATTTATTTCTGTCATCATGACACCCTTCAAGCTCGTATATCGTCGCCACTAATGATGTCGATGGTCGCTGGTATTTTCTTCAAACTTAAGTCTAATCGGCTACCGCTTTCACTAATCGAGGTTACCTTATTACCAATAACTTGAATTATCTCTAGCGCTCTTTCAGAAGCCGTCTGCATGTTTTTATCGACATCGTTGGCTATCGCCGCACAGGAAGTCGTTATCATTACCAAGGTGGGCAAGCTTCTCAGGTGAGCCTTATTCTTTTGACACTCGAGGCGATTACGAGCACAACCCAAGCACCATACCTTAGAACCAGAGAATTCACAGAGATTAATGCAAGGGCTTTGATTTTTTTTGATTTTTTATTCTCATAACTTTAGCTCTATAATCAAATTTTTCTCGTTTAAATACTTTTATAATCACAATTCAAGCAACACCTTTTCTACGCTAGACTCTAATTGTCGAAGTCGGTTAAATTCCTCAAAAAGCCGTTGTTCCAAGTTTTTGAAATTAAGCGGCATTGTTCGTTGGCAGATGCTGTAACCCTTTCCAGATACCTTGTATCCTTTCCAACCATTCATACGAGCGCCTTCTATTTCTATAATTTTTTGAATAAATTTTGCTTGAGCAGGGCAATCCTCCTCAGCATGCATACAGATTGGAAATGCTTTCTGTTTGATCTGAGGCGCTTCAATGTAAGTTTCAAAGTGTATTCCTCCTTGGTTTTGGTTGTGCCAACTCGATTTATAAAGCTGTAGGTATGCACCTCGATTGTATATCTGCCAGTCATCTTCAAACCAAGGTGACTGTCTTAATTTTTTTTCAAGACCTTGAAAAATATTCTTAATATCTTTCATACAGTTGTCCCATATTGTTATTTTAAAACGTGTTGAACGTCTACTTTAAAAAATCATATTCTAGTATATATTTCTTTAATATAAATAGTATTTGTTAAGTGTTTTTATCTTTAAAAAATATGAAATAAAGTGCCACTATAGAGTAAAAAATTTTATTGCTTTACTAAGGTGCACCCCAAGAGTGCTTCCTCGCTTAGTTCAGGGCGCGGGATTAAAAAACTTTAAATGAATAGCTTCAATGGCTTGTTCAATTTCTTCACTCCATTCAAAATTGACAGCTTCAAGGTTTTCTTTAAGCTGATCCATACTGGTAGCACCAATAATGGTACTAGCGCAAAACCAACGTGAATAAGTAAATGCCAGTGCTAATGTAGCTGGCGTAGTGCTTA